>Ga0163162_10001781_pt1 | contig 20195 bp, 18 predicted proteins | sample S55metaG_FD_115310 | JGI IMG/M metagenome (GOLD analysis project Ga0163162, IMG submission 115310) | Switchgrass rhizosphere microbial communities from Kellogg Biological Station, Michigan, USA - S5-5 metaG | ecosystem: Host-associated > Plants > Roots > Rhizosphere > Soil | place: USA...
CAAAAATGATATCCGCAGATTACGCAGATTTTTTCTGCGACAAAAGGTAGCTAACCCAATTGTCTCTAAGTGAATCTGCGTAATATGCGTAATCTGCGGATAAAAAATGGGGCGCCCAGGGAGAGACGCCCCGACAAGTTACGCTACGCCTCCGGCGGTTCAGGATCCGCCAGGGCAAAGGGGGTGAAGTCGTCTAATGCACTTGGATCAAAAAAAGGATCGGGATCTACCGGTTCACCCCGAGCGATCCGTTCCTCACGTTCCTTCCATTTCCGATCAAACTCGGCATGCATCAATTCCATCTGCACACGATTCTCCAGGTACTCTTTTTCCGTTACGAATCTCGAGAATGCAAAGTGATCGTCCATGTTGCAACCGTCGAGATGCCAGAACCAGACGCCACGTCCCGCTTCTGCCTCATCGCCCATCATTTTGCAAACCGGACAGTCTTCATCGACGACCATACTTCTGCCACCCATAGCTTCGGGCATGCGCCTACGTTCGTTGTCTATGATAATCGCAGGAACGTGACCATCGAACGCCGCGTTTGGCTCGTTAAGCCAGCCGTCCTTGAGCGTCTCGAGCTGAGAGACTAATGAAGCAAAGTCGGTAGTATCGCCAGAGGAAAGCGCAGCAGAGCTTTCGAGCAGGAACCGAACGAGTTCGTAATAGACTATCCACTCGTGAGTTCCGAATCCGGCAAAGCGATACGCAAAGGACTTTCTTGACAGTCCTGGCGGACCTTCGAGTTGGAAGTCCCACTGGAATGCTCGCGATTGCAGATCAGAATCGACCAAGTCTTGTTTAGCCAACATCACATCGCGTGGAGCCTGATTCCTTAAGTCCGCACGAGGCGTCAGCAGCCACTGTGCGTGGATGGCACCGATGGGACTGAGACCCGATCTGTTTTCTGATGTTGGCTCGTCGTCAACCTCCAGATCTCGACAAGCGCAAATCAATTGGATGTTAGTCGCGACGAACTCCAGCAGTGGACGACCAAACAAAACTACTCGAGCGTCGATCGGTGGAATGGAAAGTCGTTCCTTGCGTCGAGCCCTACATGTACCTTTGTATTGCTGAATGCAGCGCAGGAACAACCAATCATCAGGAACTAGATAGCTGATAGAAAAGTCAGTTGCGAAGTCACCAGTGTGATAGCGCACATGACCTTTGGGACCAGGAAGTGAGTAAGTAGATTCACACGCTACGATTCTGCCAGCCAGATCGATTACCAAAATTCCAGCGTCGTACGGTTCTTCATCAATTTCACATCTTTCAGAGAACAGCGATTGAAAGCAGGGGGGATCTTTGTCGAAACGTTCGAGCGCTGCTTCCAGTTCTTTTATGGTTTCTGGTTCAGCAGATAAAGCTGCTACGCAACGGTCGCCAATTGAACCGTGAATTGTGCCAACGAGAATAGTTTTAGAGTCGATGAGATTGAGTTTGACTTCAGACATGTGAGGTTCCTTTCATGAGGTTGTGAGTTACTACGATGCTTATTGTCGTGCAGTGACCGCAAAAATGCCAAGCGAAAAACAGCACATGAGCAATTAACTAACTGCTAAAATCGATCAGCATCGACACGGCAGACAACCTGGGCCGCAGGCTTTGAGTCAGAAGCAGGGGTTAACGATTGTCGTCGTTCCTGTAGCTGCTTCCTGATTTCTATTGGCGAACGATTGCCTTTACGCGAGCCTTATTGAGGAGTGTTACTATTCCGTCCCGGCGATACCAGATTCCGTCTTTCGTTCGCCAGACTTCATCAGCCTCGACCTTGCCTCCGCTCGTTAACAGAATCACAGACTTGCCACTCTTCACTCCCAAATTCGGCGCACTGGTAGACACAGGGGTAGTGCTCGTCGAGGAGTGGGCGGTTGCAGTTTTCGCGGACGTTGATTTGGTGGTCGCTTCGACCGTAGGTTCTGGAGTAGCTGTCTGCACAATCACAGTTGCTGATGGGGAAGGCGAGGGAGCGATAAAAGGTTGAGAGGTCGACAATGTATCAGGTTGTACTGGAGATTGCTGCGGGGTCATCTGTCGGTGCACGGCGACATAAACACCGACGATGACCATACCAAGTAAAAGTCCAATTGCACCTGAGAGTAAAAGGCCACGCCAGTTTTTTCGATTTGGACTCGCTGCCGAGATTTTGGATGCGGGTAGTTCCGCGATGTTAGTGACCGCGGCAATTTCTGCATCAGTCGCAGAGACCAGGGGCGTTTGATCGAAATCGCAGACCGAATCAGTCTCTGGATAAATGAAGAGGCAGTGGGGACAACGTTTCATAAAGTTATTATGCCTGACAGAATGCAAAATGGAGGGAAGCTAATGAATCGCATCTTTGGAGCCTCAATTGTTTCAGTTGTACTTATGTTTTCAGCGTGCTCTCGTACGAAGCCGCTGCCGCCTACAGAGCCAAAAGCGACGGTATCATCGCCGCAAACGGCTACGACAGAATCGAAATCTGGTGAACTGCGGATTGGAGAAGCCAGTGGCAGCTACACTGCGAAAGGCCAAGTTGTGGAATTGAGGTACGCATACGCGGGTAAAGAGCAACGCTTTGGTCAGGAGTCTATGGTCATCTTGCTGACTGACAAACCAATTCCACCTGACGCTGTGGCGGAGGAGATCAAATCACAAAAGTTGTTGCTAGGGGAGACGATCAGAGGACTTGAATATGCGATCGACGAAAATGGCATGTGGGTTCGATATCATCCGGGTCAGTATCAGGAAAGCACTAGCAAGAATCTGAAAGAGTATTCTGTGAACGGCGACGTCGTGCGTGGTGTTGATGAGAATGACGGCAGTCTGTCGGACGGGAAATATGCGCGTTCAGTGAAGTTTGTTGCGGCCGTGGTTAAGTGATCAGCGCCATTAGAGTTTGAATGGCTTCTTCAACAACCTGCCGGTCTTCTTAATTAGCGAACCTATCTTCGAATCGTCCTGAGCATTTGCCGAGCGTTGCGTTTTCGGAGGCGATTTTGAATTAGCCTTCTGTTTTGAATCTTTCGACTCCGAAGTTGAATTGGCTTTTGTCTTACTTTCGCTGGCTGCATCCGTAGTTGAGGGTTGTGCGTCCGTAGTTTTTATCTCTGGTTCGTTTGCCGCATTTGGAATATCCCTCGATTGAGAAGGCGCCGTCGCTCCGGTTGAAGTTGGTTGCGCTGCATTAACCGCATCCAGACCGGGCGTTGTAATTGGTCCCGGCCGATGAGTGGAAACGTAGTAAACGAGAAGAAATACTGTTCCAAGAACGAGGGCTGCGACAGCTGGAACGAGTCGGCCTCGCAAATTTGACTTGGAAGATGCTTTCGGTTTCGGAAGGTTAAGAGAGTCAAAGACGAGTAGTATTCCGTCCATATCGCACAGACTCTGGTCGTCTTCATAGATGAACTCGCACTGCGGGCATCGTTTCATCACGACCCTCCTGGAAGTCGGGACTTGTTCGTTAGGGCCTGCGGATTGAAGCAAGGGTGAGATTTCCCGCAGGGCCTAAGAGTAGCACGGAACAAGGTTTTGGGTGAATAGTTGTGTTTTTATCGGTCGTTCAGTATTGGAGAAGTCGAGTGGCAACCTTCCTGAATATCTATTCCGCGCCAAAAACGAGAGCAGCAAATTCAGCCAAAAGGTAGGTTGAAACGTCCAAAGAGGGCGGGTTCCCTCCCACAGGAACCCACCCCCTTTAGGGCCGCGTATCCCTTCAAAAGTACGAGACCCCCCTCGTCCACCACGGGTGTGGTCGAGGCCCGTAATTCTACGGAGTTTAGTAGTAGTTCGCCACATAAAAATGAGCACGGGCGAATTCTTCTAACGAAATGGGAACCAAGAACCTCGATTACTAAGGTACCTTTCCCGTATCACATTGCAGTGATGGGTGACGTGGCCGGCGATTATGTAGCCCAGGGCATTCACCGTGAAGGGATTATCACTTGCGACTCCCGTGCGCATCCACGCCTCTGCGGGCAGGTTCTCGAACAATGAGATAGTCGACTGCCTGACGTTATTAAACTCGTTCGTCAAATCATTCCAGGAGACGTCGTTCGCACCGGCTGCTTCTACACAGATGTCCTGATCAAAACCAGGTAGCGCATCCGGAAGTCCACGAGCGAACCAGAGCGCCCGGTTTGCGAACACACGTTCTCCGTCGTTCACGTGACTTAGCACCTGACGAATGGTCCATTTAACCGGTGCATAGCTCTTTAGCGACTGCTCTTCCGAGATGTTTGTCAAGAATGACGTTGTATCATCCAGCTGTGACTTGAGAGTTGAAACGATGTCTTCGCTCGAGATTAGGTCAATGTATCGGAAATAATATGTTGCGGCTTCATTTGCTTGAGGACGTGTCATACGGTGAATCCTTGTTCACAGGACTTGAAAGATAAAGTGTGTGTTGGAAGAGCACTAAGTCTTAGTTTCATGCTCCAGAACAACCACTCCACCCCATGGTTTTTTTGCTTGTTGTTCAGTCGGGCAATCGGGCGTCAATGGTGCAAGAAGTTTCATCAATAGAGGAAGCCTCTTCAACTTCCCTGCGGTCTTTAGTTGCGATCTTACGTCAATCGGTTTCCAGTCAAACTCTCGAAAGAAATCAACTCCGTTCGCTGGCGCAAACTTTAAGACTGCCTCGTCTCCCATCTGTTTGCCCATCTTCTCTTTCAACATCTTCAACAGACCCGGCGAGGCCAGATCTAAAATCCAACGACGAAAAGTCGACTGTGCCTGCAAGTCAGCTGCGAAGGCGGCAACTTCGTTATCGGGAAAGTAGATGATCAAGCCTTCCGTCATTATTACTGCTTTGTCGCAACGCCGTCCAAGTTGATCAAACAACTCGCGGCGCGACGAAACGTTCGACAGATCTAGTGGAATTCTCTCGAGCTGGCAATTCGGCACATCCGCTGTGAGTACTTCTTCTTTGTACGCCAGGATCTCCGGCAGATCGACTTCGATCCACTCTAGCGTGGCCGGCAAATCCATTCGATATGGACGAGCGTCCAAACCAGCGGCCAGGTTGATGACCATGTCATAACCGTTGCGTAGCGCATCTAGCAAAAACTGATCAAAAAGATATGTTCGTGCAATCCAGGACCACGAGTGTTTGGTGCTGAATTGAATCTCGTTAGCAATATCTTCACCTCGCTCTCCAGCGAGACGACGTGCGCAAGGGTCACGAAATATAGCATCACTGCGCTCGGTCTCACGGGCGCGGTAGAGAGCTGCCCAACGTGCGGTATCAGAAATGTTACGGATTAGTGGTTCGACCATAGGGAACACACCTTAGCATCAAATAATTATTGCGATTCTAGTCTGTTTTGCAGGTTTGGCTTTGCACGAAAACCAACATGAAATCTCTCACCTGGTTGTAACCAAAATATGCAAGAACTTGTCTATGTTACTGAAGAATACGTCGATCAGTTAGTTTTCATGCCTCAAAACCGCAAGGACTGAGCTGATCGAGGGAGGCAAGAAGTAAGAATTATGAAAACGATCAAGTCAATCTTAGTAGCCGTCAGTGTAGTCGTACTGCTCAGTGCAGTATCTGCATTCGGACAAGTCAGACGCAATTCCGTTATTTCGAATCCGCAACTCGCAAAACAGGTACGTCATGAATTGGTGACGCTTCCTTATTACGGCGTGTTCGATAATCTCGCTTACAACATCAACGGCAGTACTGTGACTTTGTACGGTCAGGTTGTGCGTCCAACAACCCGGTCTTCTGCTGAAGGAAGAGTCAAGCAGCTTCCTGGTGTTTCTCGTGTTGTAAATAATATCAAGGTACTACCACTCTCGAGTTTCGACGATAATATTCGCGTGGCAACGTTTCGCTCGATTGCTCGAACGGCGGGTCTTGGCCGGTATCTGCGAGGCGCCAATCCGTCACTACACATCGTCGTTGATCGCGGGCACATAAGTCTGGAAGGCGTCGTCGACAACAGCTCGGATAGGAATCTCGCGAACATCGCGGCGCGAGGGGTGCCGGGTGCTTTCTCGGTAACCAACAATCTGCGAGTTGAGGGTGAAAACGTCGGATAAAGTCTGAGCGGTTACGATTTCACATTGGGCCACGACGACGCGGGACATGAAGTTGCCATCGTGTCGTCGTGGTCAAAACCAGGATCCTCACGTTTCACTTGCCAGTTCGCTTTGCACCGCCATTGCGATTCCCATTAACCACCAGAACATCATTGCCACTTCACTGTCGCCGTAGTTGTAGTTGACTAAGGAACTCGCCAGAAAACCAGTGAGAGCTCCAAGTATCCCCACGAGAATGCCGTATGAAGTTGTGTCGCTAAGATCGCTGGCGACTTTGGCCGAGCGCGAGACATTAATCCAAAACGCGATCATCAGCCACAGCCATAGACCGAGCATTGGCAACCCGCGATCAAATGCGATCTGGAGCGGTGATGAATGCATGTGGAGCATATCCTTGCCGGGAAACCCCCACTCGTTCCAGTGCAAATGTATGGCATCCATGCCATGTCCGAACACCGGATGTTGTCTGATTCGTGATAGAGCTACGAGCGCAACCTGTCCTCTCAGTGAGGAGCTTGGATCACCCAGCGACAGCGCATTCTCCGCACGTGTTTGCCAGATGACGACAGCGCCGAATCCAATCACGAGGAATAACGCAGCGGTAAAAACCAGTTTCGGAATTCCACGCAGGGTGCGCCAGGCTATCAGGCTTGCGCCGATTACAAACGCGACAAGCACCGTTCGCATGGCAGTGAATGCGATCCCCACAGCGAGAACGATTGAAGTTAATAACGCGAGCTTGAAGTACTTATTGGCGCCATGATTGCTCAAGTGGGCCAGCGCGATTCCTAGCGCCAGTTGAGCGATCATTTGAAGCAATTCCGAAAATGTTTCGTAGTGTCGAGTCCAACCGGACGCCCTGAAACGATGGCTTCGTGAAGAGCCGGTTATTCCGGATGGAGAACCCAGTTGCTGAACGTCCGTTGTCAGCACCATGCCCGGACGTTCGACATGTTCACCCTGGGTTATGAGACTCACCGCCAGTGGTTTATTCACGGGCGCAGCCTTAAAGGCTGCATCAAGTTCTGCGAGGGAATAGATCCGCTTGCCCGCCAGGCGCCAGATTGTGTCGCCCGGATTTACATCGACCTGTCTCAAAGGACTTGATTGAGTAACTGATTCAACAACAACGCCACGCCCACGCAAGAGATCGTAGGCGCTGTAAAATACACCAACGCATCCGGACAGAATCAAGAGTGCGACCAACATCAGGGCGGTTCTTCTTACTACTATCGCTCTCGTAAGATAGAACAGGAGAACACACCATGAGGCTTGAATCTTGGCGATGCTGATTGCTGGTTCCGTCGATAAGAAAGCGGACAGAACCGTCCAAAGCAAAGATAGAAAAATGATCAGGTCAAACTTTGACCTTCGCAATCCGAGTGACCGAGTGGTGATACTGCGAATGAGCCAACTGACAGTAGCGATTGCAACGCCGATGGTGCTTGCAGCTACGGAATGAGGTGCAAAACAGACATAAATGATAAGCCCGAGAAGCGCGACTTTATGACTCAGTTCGGCCAGGAAGGAGTGATTCCGTTCGGTGGCAGTCAATTGAATATCCCTTCATATGTTCTCGAAAGGTTTCTTGTTCAACTCCAGATCTTGTTCATGCTTATCGAAAATACTGATCAGGAAAGCGCAAAAAATTGAGGCGGCACCTAAAAAATAGGTTCGTTGACACCTTAATTTACGCATGTTAGCGTATCCAGTGGCCGTGTCATGGAGTGTGGAATGATGGGAGTTTGACAAGCACGTATTGATAGGCTTGGTCCCGCTGCACCGCCGCTACGATAAACGCCGCCGACCTTGTGATGATACATAATATCCCTGATGGCTTTCGAAAAAGCTAAGGTTTTAAAAGCCGCCGAGAAATTCCTGTCACAGGGAAAGATCAACGCAGCAATCAAAGAGTACCGCCAGATTGTCGACAACGATGCCGATGATCTGACAACTCTGAACATGCTCGGTGATCTGTACGCTCGGGCTGGTAAAAAGGAAGATGCGGTTGCCTGTTTTGAGCGCATCGCTGAGCACTACTGTGCCCAGGAGTTCAACCTCAAGGCAATCGCGATGTACAAGAAGATCGAGCGTCTGAAGCCGCGTGACCCTGTAATCGCTCACAAGCTTGGTGAACTGTACGCCAGCCAGGGGTTAGTTGTTGATGCGCGCTCTCAGTATCTGATTGTGGCTGATGCCTACACCCGCGTCGGTAACAATAAAAAAACACTCGATATCCTTCATAGGATCGCGGACCTCGATCCGAACAATACCGAAATTCGTTTGAAGCTTGCTGACGGTTATTTGAAAGAGGACATGCGGCGCGAAGCTGTCGGCGCCTTCGTTCAAGCCGCGAATCGTTTGCAGCAAACCGGGGCCCACGATAGGGCACTTGACGCATATTCGAAGGCTCTGAGTCTCATACCGGATCAACGCGATGCCTTACGCGGGATGCTGGAGACCCACATTGTACGGGGTACTCCTGATGATGCTGCCGAAGTCCTTGAGCCAGTTGTTAAGGACAACGAAAAAGATCATGAGCTCGTATCAATGTTGGCGCGAGCTTATCTCGAAGCGGAAGATCCAAAAGGTGCTGAACGGGCTACCTCGTTGCTGATGGCAATGGACCAGTCGAACTATCCGCAATTCGTGCCTGTCGCTCAACTCTATCTAAAGGTTGGCGAGATAGACGAAACAGTTCGCATCCTCGGAACCATTATCGAACGAATGCTGCAGGGCCGAGAAGAAAGGGACCTGCTGAAACTTGTTAACGGCGTCCTTGAACAGAATCCAGATCATGTCGGCGGCTTGCGAATGTTGGTTCGCATTCATTGGTGGCAACGCGATATGGATTCTTTGCGAAATACGTTAGAGCGTTTGGCGGAAGCGGCAGAAGCGTCTGAATTAGTCGATGATGAACGCTACGCATTAACACAACTGGTTCGCCTCGCTCCGGACGAACAGCGTTATCTTGACCGATTGAATTTACTGGGCGGTCTCCAGGAGGAAACTACGGAAGGTCTTTTTATTCCAACGGAAACTGCCGACGTGCCTCAGTTCGAAACGTTTGGTGTTGACGAGGCACGATCGAATAGTGCCGTCGCTGAGGTCGTTGAATTCGAGACCAATGCGGCACCGGGGACGACCGTAGATCCTACATCATCTTTTGCCGACCTCAATGAGACGACCGATGCGAGCGGAGGAGAGGCGCGATCCGCAGACTCATTTCAAGAGGTGGACCTTGGATTCAATGACTCTGTTGAAGTGACTTCTGGATCACCAGCCGATGGTGAATCAGAAGCCTCGCATGTACAGAGCTTGATGCGGCAAGAACTCGAGAGCGTTGATTTCTACATCACACAAGGCTACTCAGACATCGCAATGGATACGCTCGATGTTTTGGAGAAGCAGTTTGGACCCCAACCGGAGATCCAAAAACGTCGCGAGAAGTTAAGCTCCGCTTCGGCATCTGCAGCCACGGAAGTTTTTGAGTTTGGCGGAGCAGACGATTCAGCTGCGTCACACTCACACGAAGAGACGGTTTCTCTCGAGGCTGACATGGCCTTCGCTTCGTTGTCGGTTGATGAAGGGTCGGCGAAGCCGTCAGGCGGCAAAGGGATCGATTCCGGCCTTGCCGAACTGTTTGAGGAGTTCCGCGTAGCAGAAGAAGAGGATTCCGGCCACGAAGACTTCGAGACTCACTACAACATGGGCACGGCCTATAAAGAGATGGAGTTAATGGATGAAGCCATTCAGGAGTTTCAAACGTCGGTCGCTTTGGTAAAGTCAGATGACGGGACCCCACGATTCCTGCAGTGCTGCAACATGCTCGGCCATTGTTTTGTACACAAGGGCATGCCGGAAGCTGCGATCATGTGGTTTAAGAAGGGACTAGCAGCTCCGGGTCATAGTGAAGATGAATATCAGGCACTCCGGTATGAACTGGGCGGCGCCTACGAAGAAATGGGAGACTTTGATAAGGCGTTGCAGTGTTATACGGAAGTTTATGGAGTTGACGTCAATTACCGCGAGGTTGGCGAGAAACTACGCAGTCTGAAACAGAAACAATAGAATTTATTTTGGTGCTGGAAGCGCAGGCGTCCTCGCCTGCTGATTCCGCTAAAGGCGCCAGGGAATGAAAACCGCAGGCGAGGACGCCTGCGCTCCCAGCCACGGTTGAACGAAATGTCGGCACGACTAAGCGTAATTTTCTACATTATCCTTTGCCTGGAAATCGGCATCTTCCTTACGGTGGCGCCCTGGTGGCCCCAGGGCATGTGGGGATTCAGTGACTGGGGCAACAACTACTTTCTGTTATATGCTGCGCGCAAAACGGGATACCAGGGACTTCAGGCAGTGGTCGCTTCAGGATGGGTGCGTGGTGCCGTCAGCGGCGTAGGTCTTTTGAATCTGGGCATCGCGTTTTGGGAAATCTTCAACTTCAAACAAACTGTTAGAGCTTTACAAAATCAGCTCAGCCAGCCTGCACAAAATGTCGCTCGCCCTACCGTCACCAATCATCTACCTGATCACGAGCGGACAGACAACATCCAAAACAACTCCTGACTCTCAGGAGTTCTACACCATTCTCAGCCTGGTTGAAGCAGCTGTTGCTTCGAACATTTCTCTTGTTCAGCTTCGCGAAAAGAACTTGAGTGCTCGCGTTCTTTACGAGCTGGCGTCGAGTGCCGTTTCCATCACTCGCCACTCTTCAACGAGGCTGCTAGTTAACGATCGTTTTGATATTGCATTGGTAGCTCACGCTGATGGTGTTCATCTGACGAGTCGATCAATGTCGCCTGATGTCGTTCGCAGGAGTTGTGGTCCTGAGTTCCTAATCGGAACTTCCACGCATTCGTTGAGCGAGGCTCGATTGGCGCGTGACAGTGGGGCGGACTTAGTCGTGTTTGGGCCTGTGTTTGAAACCGAGTCAAAGCAAGCCTTTGGAGCGCCGCAGGGTTTGGTGAAACTGCGAGAGGTCAGCTCGGCTCTCAATGGATTCCCTGTAATTGCGATAGGCGGGTTGAATCTTGAAAACGCACGTGAATGTTTTCAATCGGGTGCAGCGGGCGTTGCGGCGATCAGCTTGTTTGGTGATGCCACGAAACTAAAATCGGTAGTCGATCAGATTGTAGGGGCGTCCCTCCGTGGGCGCCCCTCGTAAGTGATCAAGTCATTAGTACGCGATAAGATCGTCACCCCATAGAGCTACTGCTGACAAACAAAATCTGTAAAGGATGTCGTGATAACGCCCTGAAATTATACTGAGGCGCCACGGAGGGACGCCGCTACAAATTGGTCACTACCATGCTCACTAAACCAGTTGTATTGACTATCGCAGGACTCGATCCCTCTGGTGGTGCCGGCATCGTGGCCGACATTAAAACCATCTCCTCGTTCGGCTGTTTCCCGGCCGCTGCATTGACCTCAATCACTTTTCAAAACACAACTGGTGTGTTTGGCGCCGAACATCAAACAGTCGAAACTCTGCGTCGACAAGTTGAACCGATCATCAACGACCTTCAGGTTGCCGCCGTGAAAACCGGGATGTTACCAACGGCGGAAATCGTCACGGAAGTTGTTCGACTACTCAGGGAGACTGATCTTCCGGCGCCCGTCATCGATCCCGTCATGGTCTCAACCTCAGGTCACGACCTTATAGGTGAAGAGGCCTATCAGAGAGTTAAGAACGAACTGTTGAGAGCTGCGCGAGTTGTCACTCCAAATATCCCGGAAGCTGAGCGACTCAGCGGAATCACAATTACTGACGAGAGTGCTATGCGGAGGGCGGCGGAAGTCATCAAAGCTTTAGGCGCTGAGGCAGTTCTCATAAAAGGCGGTCACAAACCGAGTGCAAGTAGAGAAGCGGTAGATGTTCTTTTGAATAACCTCGGCGAATTTCACGAGTTCCGTGAAGAGTTTGTGGAGGTCGGCGAAGTACACGGATCGGGCTGTACATTGTCTGCGGCAATCGCTTCGTGCTTGGCTTTGGGGATGACAGTTGAGGACGCAGTGAGTGAAGCCAAACGTTACGTCACCAAGTTGATCCGTGGGCTGAATGAGAGGTCGCGCATCGGCCATGGAGCAAAGCCGACTTAAAGGAGCATTTCCACTTCTCACCAAGCTCTGCGCAGTGAGTGCAGACACCTTAGAATCGGCGGGGGCGACGCCAGGTTCTACTAGAGAAGCTTTCTTGTACTCTCCGCTTTGCCCCCTTCCCGACCGTTCCCAAAAATCCACTCCTCAAATGGCAACTGGAAAATGAAAAATGACCAATGAGAAATGGCTCTCATAATGTCTGTCTACTCGATCGTTACCTTCTCCATCTTCACGTCTTGAGCTGGGCGATCATTCCGGTCCGTTTCTGTCGTCGCGATCGCATTCACAACATCCTGTCCGTCAGTTACACGTCCAAAAATTGTGTAGCTCGGGGGCAGCGGATAATCGACGTGCATGATGAAAAACTGAGACCCATTAGTGTTTGGTCCTGCGTTCGCCATCGCCATTGTTCCTGCCTTGTAGCCAGTTTGATAGACAGCCGACTTCGCATCGATTTCATCGTTGAAGCGACCTCCCCATGCTGACTCACCGCCACGTCCGGTTCCCGTTGGATCCCCGCCTTGAATCATGAAGCCCTTAATGACACGGTGAAAAATGATTCCGTCGTAGTATCCGCGCTGGGCAAGTGTGATGAAGTTCTCAGTTGTCTTCGGTGCATCTGATTCCAGAAGTTCGACTCGAATGGTTCCTTTATTTGTTTGAATGACCGCAGTTCGATTTGCCATTGTCTCTCCTCGTAGATTTTATTTAGAGCTTAGGGCTTTAGCGTCTACTACAACACAACAAAGTGCCAAAGACCAAAGGCTATGACGCCTGACTGTTTCCAAAAACAAAGTGCTCAATTGCCAATGCGACGCCATCTGCTTCATTCGACGCCGTTGGAAACAGACCGGAGATTTCACGCAACGATTCAGGTGCGTTTGCCATCACTACTCCGGTGCCGGCGAGAAGCAGCATCTCAAGATCGTTGTAGTTGTCACCAATCGCCATGATTTCTTCATGAGCGATCTGGAGTTCGGCGGCAGTCGCTGCGACACCTGCGCCTTTTGACGCGGCTGGATTAACTACGTCGAGCAATGTGAAATTCTCGGCCGCGTACACTGTAGAGAGAAGCTTTATTCGGTCTCCGAGCCGATCTTTGAGTAACTCCGCTAATCGATCCATTTGTTCACAGCCACCAGAGAAAGCCAGATGAACCGGTTCATGATTCATGTAGACTTCGAGGGATTCAACTTGTTGGACCGCATTTCGCCCGTCTTCATCACCGTGAATTTGGCTTGCCCATTCCACGTATTTGTGTGCCGCGGCATTTTCACCACTGAGATGATCAAATACCAGCACGCCGAGTCCTTCGTGGTCGTCACTCAACAGCGCGTCCGCACCAGCTTCTTTGCCGATTCGGACAGCGTCCCTGGCTGCATCCAATGGCAAAGGCAAGACTGCGACAGTCTCAAGAGTTCGCGCGTGCTTCGTCAGTGCGCCGTTGTGGGCAATTAGCGGCACATCTAAACCAAGTTCGAGTGCAATGGGACGAGAATCACGAAATCGGCGTCCCGTGACAACTGCCACTCGAACACCTGCTTCACGAGCACTATCTATAGCCAGCCGATTACGCTTCGAGATCTGTCCCCGATTGTTCAGCAAAGTTCCATCGAGGTCGAGCGCTAGCAGACGAATCGGCATAAACTAGAATTGGTAACGGGTACCGACAAGATAAGCGTTCGATGATCGATTGTCATCTCGGCCCGCGCCTGTTTGTATCCGCAGATTACGCCGATTTCGCAGGTTCACTTCAGAGCTGTCGGACGAGTCTCTTTTTCACAAAGAGAATCTGAGTAGCAAACAAGCAACTTCTTGTTTTCTTCTTTGCAAGATTATTCTTTCGACACGGCTTCGCCGCCCGTTGTGAGGAATGGCTGTGCCTTTCCGTTCTGCTCGCTCTTGTTTCTGGGCTGCGCCCTTGTCTTCGAAAAGTCTACAGAATAATTTCAGCAGGCCGTCCAGCATCTTGAAGTCGAAGTTATACTGACTTCTAAAGAAAGGGCGCAGCCCAAGTGAAAGGGTGAGCTAAACGGAAAGGCATAGCCATTCCTCACATCAGGCGGCGAAGCCGACCCTAACAACAACATGATTTTGGTAAGGATCGGCTGCGCTGAGGAATCTGCGGATAAGTGCTTGAGAGATTTATCTGACACCTGTCGGATTCTTCACTTGCTGTCGGGCTGGCGTTGAAAAGTAGTTGCCCCGGATAATGGGAGAGAAAACAGCCGACGGGTTGTGAACGACGCACCAAAACTTCTTTAGATTTCACTCAATTCAGACGAAACGAGACTCAGCCAACTATGAATGTTACTCATCTGGAATGCGCCCTCTGTGGACTAAAACACGAGGCACACAGGTTGCTCAATCTCTGTCGAGAATGTGGAAAGCCATTGCTCGTTCGATACGATCTCGAGCGAGCTAAGCAATCTTTGACAAAAGAATCGTTGGCCTCACGTCGCTCAGACATGTGGCGTTATCGAGAAGTCTTGCCCGTCGAAAACGATGCCAACATCGTTACCTTCGGCGAAGGCTGGACACCGTTGTTACACGCTCAAAGGCTGGGCAGGGCAGTAGGAGTCACCGAGCTTTACATCAAAGATGAAGGTCAGAACCCAACCCAGAGTTTCAAAGCGCGCGGTATGGCCGCAGCCGTTTCAATGGCTAAGGAACTCGGCGCCGCGAAACTCGCAGTGCCTTCGGCAGGAAATGCGGCCGGGGCGCTGGCTGCTTACGCCGCTCGTGCTGAACTCGAGTGCTTCATCTTTATGCCACGCGATACTCCACGAGCGAACGTTGTTGAGTGCCAGCAGACCGGCGCGCACGTTACGCTAATGGACGGATTAATTACTGACTGCGGTGCGGAAGTCGGAAGACGTAAAGAGGCTGAAGGTTGGTTTGACGTCTCGACGCTTAAAGAACCATATCGCGTCGAAGGGAAGAAGACTCTCGGGTACGAACTTGCCGAACAACTAAACTGGGAACTCCCCGACGTAATCATTTATCCGACCGGTGGCGGCACCGGACTGATTGGTATGTGGAAGGCATTCGATGAAATGGAACAGATGGGGTGGATCGGATCGAAAAGACCAAGGATGGTAACTGTTCAAGCGGCAGGTTGTGCGCCCATAGTTCGAGCGTTTGAAGAAGGGAAGAGGTTTGCCGACGAATTTCCAAACGCGGCGACCACAGCGTCTGGCTTGCGAGTGCCAAAAGCCATTGGTGATTTTCTGATACTTGATGCTCTTCGAGATTCAGGCGGTACTGCTGTCGCTGTGACTGATGATGAACTTATCAAGGCGACTCGTGAGATAGGTGCGGCTGAAGGAATATTTTGTGCGCCCGAAGGTGCTGCATGTTTGCCGGCACTCCGAAAGTTAATTGCAGCGGGTCAGGTGAAGTCCAGCGATCGCGTAGTTCTTTTCAACACTGGTTCAGGTGTGAAGTACATGGAGTCGTTTGCGTAGCTTCTTAGGCCCGACAAGCTGTAGAGCCATTTGCAAAAATTAATTTCTCATTCTCCCCAAGCTTTAGCTTGGGTCAGGAGCGACTCAGAAAGGTAGTTAACCGTTTCAACCGTTTATCAAAAACACTGGAACCTTTCGGAAACCGTTAAAACGGTTAGAAGATTCCTTGCGAGCTTTAATCCCCAGGCTAAAGCCTGGGGTGAATGAAAGTTGGATATCGCAAGAGGCTCTGAAGCTTCTCGGACATTTGTTGGAGGAAGTGAAGTGAGATCATTTCTAGGTGTTCTGGTTGTCTTGCTCGCGACAGCGTTCTGCGTTCGCGCGCAGCAACCCTTGGCTCCCTGGCTGAACGAAACTGAAAGAGCGCACTTCGAGAGCTTACGTAAGAGCGGGCTTGAAGCGCTTTATAACATCGACTACGACAAGGCCTATCGCGATTTCAAAGAGATTGTCCAGCTATATCCAAACCATCCTGGTGGCCATCAACTTCTCGCCGCCAGGCTCTGGATTAAGACCCTTTACGAATCGCGCAGGTTGCAATCGTCGCTCTACAACTCCGAATCCTTTTACACAAATGGCGATGACCCTGTCGATCCGAAAGTAGTGGACGAGTTTCGCGGCCTGACTCGAGAAGCGAAGCGTCTCGCCGAAGCAAGACTCAAGCAAGATCCAAAGAGTATTGAAGCGCTGGATTTCCTGGCGAACACTGAAGGCCTGAAGGCCGCCTTTGAAGAAGCTGTAGAGCGGCGACATTTTGCTGCGTTACGTGATGGTAATGATGCTGTCGAACATCATCGTGCTGTCATGAAAATTGATCCCACTTATATCGACGCACAGATCACAATTGGACTATATGAGTACGTCGTTGGCTCTCTGCCGCTTCCTATCAAGGTTGTTGCCGGGGCCACGGGCTATCGAGGTTCCAAGAAAAAAGGGCTCGCGATGTTGGAGCAGGTTGCGAAAGAAGGGCACTGGGCCCAGGATGATGCCAAGACTGTTCTCGTCCTGCTTTATACGCGCGAGAAAAGATTCAACGATGTGTTGACCATAACTCGCGAACTTAGCGCGAAGTACCCACGCAATTACCTGTTAAGGCTTGAGACAGCGGACGCATTGGTTTCCATCGCTGCTCAGAAGCGCAAAGCGAATGACGCAGCAGGCGCAGTGCAAGCTGAGAAGGAGGCTTTTGCCACCTTCGACGAACTGCTTCATGACCGCAATGCGCGCGACGCGGCAACGAATGCAATGGATCTCATTCATTTCAAGTACGGTGAAGTGTTGTCGACAGCTGGCCAGAACGATCGCGCTGCCAAAGAGTTCCTGGCTGCCACGAAACAAGATCATGCCGAACCCGGTTTAGTAACAATGGCGCATTTGTATGCCGCGCGCGCTTACGACGTTTCAGGTAGACGAGATGAAGCGCTGGTTCAATACAAAGAAGTGCTGGCCCGACCAAATGTCTACGATGCGCACGACGAGGCGAAAAAGGGTTTGAAGCAGGTGTACAAGCCAGAACAATTCGCGCAAAAAGAAGTCGAACAGTACAAGTAAAGTTGGACTTCCGACTATGCAAACTAACGATCAAGATGGTCCTGGCAAGACTCGCCCTCGTCGGCTCTTGCTTTGTCTCGACGGAGTTCCTCACAAAATAATCGAGCGCGCTAAGGAACGTGGCCTTTTCGATTACTTTGGTACTCCCACTCGACTTCTCTCGCCATTTCCAACCATGACCAACGTCGCGTTATCGGCGATGTTTCGTGCGACCCCGCCTGCCGGTTACGAAAGTCTCTACTTCGATCGCAACGACCGACAGTTGCACGGTGGAGTCCGCAAGTACCTGGGCCGTCGCACGCCAGACAAAATACCTTCGTCTTACATGGACGAGTTGGACTACCAGGAACCACTGGCCTTCGAGTTTCTTATCTACGTTGCTCCTGAGACCGTTTGGCGAACGGACATGCAGCGATTCCATGAACGCTTTCGCGCGGCTCCGCAAACGCGCGACTACTTCGCTTTTCTAAAAGCCACGGACGGATTGCTTCATACGCAGGGGCCGGAGAGACTGAATGTGGCTTTGGAATCGCTCGACAAGATTCTCAAAGACATTCGAAAGTTCTGCGGTAACGAGACGGAGATCGTTATGTTCTCCGATCACGGAATGAACCTCGAAAAGAACCGTCGAATTAGCCTTGTCACACACCTGCGGCGCAAGAACTTCAAGGTCTCAGCTGAATTGAAAAATGGAGGCCGGGTCGTATCGATTCCTGCTTTTGGTTTGTGTAGCTATGCAGCGGCGTATTGTGGTGACGAGGCATTGATACCTGAAGTGGCGGCCGCCGTCATCGAGATTCGCGGAGTCGATTTTGTCGTTTATCGTAGTGAAGGTGGGGTTATGTTGCAGAGTTCGCGTGGATGCGCGCGGTTGGAACGTAGTGCAGACAATCGTTATTGCTACGCACCTACGATCGGAGATCCATTGGAGTTAAAGCCTGCTATGGAGAGCTTACGAACAGAAGGGAAAATCGACGCCCAGGGTTTTGCTTCAATTGATGATTGGTTCGAAAAGACGAGTCGACATCGCTATCCCAATGCAGTTGTGAACATTCACAAGTCGATTTCAACTCCACGTGTTCAGCACACCGCAGACGTCCTGATCAGTATGGATGATGGCTACTACTACGGTTGGTCACCGTTCGGAAAGTTTGTGAACTTATTGGCCACTCATGGAAACGCGTTGGCCTCAAGCAGCAACGCGTTCATGATGAGTACCCATCGTGAACTACCTGCAGTGATTGTTGCGGACGGTGCAAGGCCATGGTTGAGAGGCTGAAACGAAAACTACTATCCGCAGATTACGCCGATTACGCAGATTCACTTTGAAACCGTTGAGCTATGTTTTGTCTCAAAGAAATCTGCGTAATCTGCGGATGATCATTTCTTTGGTTCCGCTTGACCGATCCCTTCCTTCACGCGTACAAACACTTGCATGTCAACTCCGCCACTTGTTTCCTCGACATCACCTGCAGTTGAAACATTCTCCCTGGTAAAGCAGTTCGGTGATTTCGTTGCTGTAGATCACATTGATCTTCAGGTGCGCCGGGGAAGTTTTTTCGGATTTCTGGGACCGAACGGAGCAGGCAAGTCAACTACGATCAAGATGCTGACCGGCTTGCTGCCGCCAACCAGCGGAAAACTACGCGTGCTCGGTCTTGATATCGCCGAACAGCCAATGGCTGTGAAGAGAAGCATCGGTGTCGTGCCGGAGGATCTGAATCTCTTTGAGCGCTTGACAGGTGCCGAGATGCTTTCATTCACCGGCCGCATGTACGGACTTGGCAAAGTAGATATCGCGCAACGTTCAAAGGAACTTCTCGAGTTGATGGAGTTGAAGGATGAACCGAAGAAGCTGATCATCGAGTACTCGCATGGTATGAAGAAGAAATTGTCGCTCGCATGCGCACTGATTCACCGGCCTGAAATTTTATTTCTCGATGAGCCGTTCGAAGGTGTTGACGCTATTGCGTCGAGAACCTTGAAAGACTTGTTGTCCCGCCTAACAGCTCGCGGGTTGACCGTGTTTCTGACTTCACACGTTTTGGAGATCGTCGAACGTCTTTGTTCTGACATTGCCATCATTGCGCAGGGAAAATTATTGGCATCGGGCGCGCTCAACGAATTGCGCAAAGGAATTAGTCTCGATGGCGATGGAGCGGGGCCAGTATCACTTGAAGAATACTTCATTCACGTCGTTGGCGGGACGCGAAGCACAGGCGAAGAAGAAGTACTGCAGTGGTTAACTTAATTGGAGGAACGCATGAAAAGACGTGTCGGTTATCCATTTTTAGCGCTTGGTATTTCGTTCATGGTTATCGGATTTTCCGGACGAAGGGCGTTCATCGGAATTGGACTCGCGTTTTTGGTATTGGGCATCGTGGCGCTTCGACGGAGCGCAAGTTGAGGCGCTGTCCGATATGCTTCAGCTTGTTGGTACATAAGCTAAATGCTCTCGCGACAAGCTAGAGCATATCGCACAACAAATCATGAGGAGGACCAATGCGAAGACTAATAGCTTCGGTATCGTTCACTTCAGTTCTCCTGGCTGGCTGCAGTCACCTTAACTCCCTGCATCAAACAAAAGCTTCTGACACGGCTCCGGAAACAAACGCTTCACCAGCATCGCTTCCAAGTGGGCGAGGGACTACTGAAGAAGCGAAAGCAATGATGTTGAAAGCAGTCGATCATTACAATACCGTTGGAAGAACTAAGGCGCTCGCTGATTTCACAGCAATGAAGTCGCCGTTTGGTGATCGGGATCTCTACGTTGTGTGCATTGGCTCCAATCACAAGATCACAGCGAACGGCGGATTCTCGCAGTATGTCGGGGTCTCATCGGATGTGTGGAAGGATGCCGACGGGAAGTCACTGGGCCAGGCGATTTGGAATGCTGCGTGGGCTTCAGGCGAAGCGACAATTGAGTACAAGTGGATCAATCCAGTTTCACACTTGGTTGAGCAAAAAGTTGGTTACTTTAAGAAGGTTGGTGAAGATATTTGCGGGGTCGGGGCCTATCGCCCTTAATAGTTTCTGATTGCTGATTGC
>Ga0163162_10001782_pt1 | contig 20194 bp, 14 predicted proteins | sample S55metaG_FD_115310 | JGI IMG/M metagenome (GOLD analysis project Ga0163162, IMG submission 115310) | Switchgrass rhizosphere microbial communities from Kellogg Biological Station, Michigan, USA - S5-5 metaG | ecosystem: Host-associated > Plants > Roots > Rhizosphere > Soil | place: USA...
ACCTGCTGGCCAAAACAAACCCTATACGTCCCCGCAAGGATCGTAGCGCCAACCTCGACCTGGCCTTCTACGGTTTCACGGAAGAGGATATGGACAGGAACTTCTATGCCGGTAATTTGATCGGCCTCGGCACCACTTCACTCCGGAAGATCCTGCAGCACCTGCAGAACTGTTATGCGGCGCACGTAGGGATCGAGTTCAAATACATCAGCGACCAGAAGAGGGTCGATTGGCTTACCAACGAGATGGAGAAAAAGTTCCTCACCCCTCTTCCGCTGGATAAGAAGAAACGTATCCTGGAAAAGCTGAACGAAGGGGTCATGTTCGAAAAATTCCTCCATACGAAATACATCGGTCAGAAAAGGTTTTCCCTTGAAGGAGGAGAGACTACCATTGCAGCCCTGGATACCATCATCAATACGGCTGCAGATCACGCCGTGGAAGAAGTGGTCATCGGCATGGCCCATCGCGGCCGGCTGAATATACTGGCCAATATCATGGGGAAAACGTACGAGCAGATCTTCAGTGAATTTGAAGGAACGGCCAAGCTGGATCAGACCATGGGCAGCGGCGACGTGAAATATCATATGGGCTACGGGAGTGAGATACAATCAGACAAGGGCAGGACAGTCCACCTGAAGCTGATGCCCAATCCATCTCACCTGGAAGCCGTCGATCCTGTCGTTGTTGGTTTTGCCAGAGCCAAGGCGGACGTCATGTATGGCAGCGATTATGACAAGATCCTTCCTATCCTCATCCACGGCGACGCATCCGTTGCCGGGCAGGGCATCGTATACGAGGTACTGCAGATGAGCGAGCTGAAAGGATATAACACAGGCGGCACCATACATTTCGTCATCAACAACCAGATCGGTTTCACCACTGACTTCGATGACGCCCGCAGCTCCGACTATTGCACTTCCCTGGCAGCAGCCATCCATGCGCCCGTATTGCATGTGAATGGCGACGATGCAGAGGCCGTTGTAAAATGCGCTGAGATCGCCACCCGCTACCGCCAGGAATTCAATACGGACATCTTCATTGATATGGTGTGCTATCGCCGCCATGGGCACAATGAAGGGGATGACCCGAAATTCACCCAGCCGCATCTGTATGCGCTGATCGACCAGCATCCCAATCCGCGTGAAGTATATACCCAGTTCCTTATCGAGAATGGAGAGTCCGATGCCAAGGACCTGGCCAAGGAAATGGAAAAGAAATTCTGGGGGGATCTGCAGGAGCGGCTGGATGAGGTGAAGCAACATCCCCTGCCCTATCACTATCAGCAGCCCGAGCTTTGGTGGCGCAGCCTGCGCAAGGCCAATCCGGCGGATTTCGATCAATCTCCCGCTACCGCCATCAGTGAAGCGGATTTTAAGAAAGTATTCGACGCGATCATGCACTGGCCGGAAGATTTCAAGCCGCTGCGCAAGGTCGAAAAGATATTACAGGATAAGGTGAAGGCTTTCTCCGATGAAGGGAAAGTGGATTGGGCCACCGGCGAGCTCCTGGCCTATGGCAGTCTCCTGCTGGAAGGAAAGGATGTGCGTATGAGCGGACAGGACGTCCAGAGAGGCACTTTCTCCCATCGTCATGCCGTCCTGGCGGATGAGAATACGGATAAAGCATACAACCGGCTGAGCCGGCTGCCCGATGCCAAAGGACAGTTCCGTATCTACAATTCATTGCTCAGCGAATATGGCGTGCTGGGATTCGAATACGGTTACGCCCTGGCCAACCCCAATGCCCTTGTATTGTGGGAAGCGCAGTTCGGTGACTTCAGCAATGGCGCCCAGACGATGATCGACCAGTTCATCTCCGCCGGAGAGCAGAAATGGCAGCGCATGAGTGGCGTCACCCTGCTGCTGCCCCATGGATATGAAGGACAGGGCCCGGAGCACAGCAGCGCCCGTATGGAAAGGTTCCTGCAGATGTGTGCCGAGCTCAATATGGTGGTTACGAACATCACGACGGCCGCCAACCTTTTCCATGCTTTCAGGAGACAGCTGGCATGGCCTTTCCGTAAGCCCCTGATCAACTTCTCGCCAAAGGCCAACCTGCGTCATCCCGGCACCTGGTCGAAGATGGAAGAATTTACTGCAGGGGGCTTTAAGGAAGTCATGGACGACCCGTTCGTGGATAATGCCGGCGACGTGAAGAAAGTGCTGTTCTGCAGCGGCAAGGTATATTTCGACCTTGCTGAGCGTCAGCAGAAGGAGAACCGTAAGGACGTAGCCATCGTCCGGCTGGAACAGCTGTATCCCTTACCCATGCCCCAGCTGGAAGCCTTATACAAGAAATACAGCCAGGCAGCCACCTGGTTCTGGGTACAGGAAGAGCCCCTGAATATGGGCGCCGCTTCTTTCCTGCAGATGAACCTGAAGACGATCAATTACGGGGTCATCAGCAGACAGCCCAGCGCTGCTACCGCTACCGGCTATTCGAAGGTGCACGCACAGGAGCAGGCAGAGATCATCGAGACGGCATTTAGCATTTAGAGCAGACAAATTTTTCAAATAAATACACTCCCCGCGGGGAGAAGGAGGATTAAATGATCGATATTAAAGTTCCGGCAGTAGGTGAATCTATCAGCGAAGTTACTCTGGTGAAGTGGTTGAAACAGGCAGGTGCATATGTTGACCGTGATGAAGTGATCGCAGAACTGGAAAGTGAAAAAGCAACTTTCGAGGTCAACGCTGAACAGGCTGGTGTTTTAAATCCGATAGGGAAGGAAGGAGATACGCTGAAGATCGGCGATGTCGTAGCGCAGATCGATGAGACGGCTGCAAAGCCATCCTCCAATGGCAGCGGTAATGGCGCTCAGGCCACGGCTGCTGCACCATCGGCTCCCGCAGCTACCGTGTCGGCTGCTGCTCCCCCGGCGCCGGCCGCTCCTGCTGCCGCCCAGGCGCCCGTAACATCTATTCCCAATGATATCAAGGCTACACCCGTAGCCGCAGCCATCATATCCGACAAGAAGATCGATGCCGGCTCTATCACGCCCTCCGGTGCAGGCGGCAAGATCCTCAAGCTCGACGTGCTGGAAGCCCTGGCCCACCCCGGCCGCACGCCCGGCAAAGCGCTGTTCACCCGTGCCGACAGGCGTGAAAAGATGAGCAATCTCCGTAAGACGGTGTCCCGCCGCCTCGTCGAAGCAAAGAATACCACGGCAATGCTCACCACTTTCAATGAAGTGGATATGAGCGCCGTCATGGCTCTGCGTACGAAATACAAGGACAAGTTCAAGGAAAAGCACGGCGTCAACCTGGGCTTTATGAGCTTCTTCACCAAAGCCACCTGCTATGCCCTGCAGGAATGGCCGGCCGTCAACGCCTACATCGATGGCGAAGAGCTGGTGTACCATGACTATTGCGATATTTCCATCGCCGTCAGCGCCCCTAAAGGCCTGGTGGTCCCCGTGATCCGCAACGCCGAAAGCCTCAGTATGGCCGACATCGAAAAGAAGGTGGTCGAGCTGGCTACCAAGGCGCGGGATAACAAGCTCAGCATGGAGGAAATGCAGGGAGGAACGTTTACCATCACCAACGGGGGCGTATTCGGCAGCCTTATGTCGACACCCATCATCAATATTCCACAGTCCGCCATTTTGGGAATGCACAAGATCGAAGAACGCGCCGTCGTCGTGGGCGGGCAGATCGTCGTACGCCCCATGATGTACCTCGCAGTGAGCTATGATCATCGCATCATCGACGGCCGCGAATCCGTCAGCTTCCTGGTAAGGATCAAGGAGCTGCTGGAGAATCCCGACCAGCTCCTCTTTGGTAAAGATCCGGTGAAAGCTTTGTTGGAATTATAATAATTTTGCCTTCACATGACCGCACCTATGGGTGGCGCGGCACATTAACCAGCCTTTGAAGGGCTTGGTGTGTCTGTGTAAATTTGCACCCAATTTATCAGGGTAGATGCTTAATTTTATTAAAATCAGCGGTCATGCCGACTCCGAGAGTTCCTTATATTTATCCTGTTCGCACCGTCAGGGAAGCCAAGAGTGTTATTGGGCCTGAATTTCAGCCGGACCTGTTCGACAAGCAACAGCTATATGTCAACCTGGATGAAATACGGGACAGGTCTTATCTGGACAGGCTGTATTTTGAATTAGGATGCAACCAGGAAGATTTCGAACCATCCGCCGATTATGTAAAGATTATTTTTTCCGGTCACAGAGGTTCGGGGAAATCCACTGAACTAAAAAGGATCAATAACAAGCTGGGTACCCCTGATCGTTATTTCACGGTATTTATTGATCTGGAAGAAGAAGTGGAAGTGGGTTCTTTCCAGCACGTGGATTTTTATAGTCTGTTATTGCATAAAATAATAGAGGAACTGACCAGTAGGCAGGTGAAAAGTGGGATCTCAAGGTTGCAAGACCTTGCCAGGAGCCTTTTAAGCAATACAGAAAAGACTACCACGAGCAAAAGCCGCTTGGGTACAAACGCTGAAGCCGGAGTTGAAGCCGGATTCAGGCTATTTGGATTCGGTGGCAAGGCTTCTTTCAAAGAAGTTTTCAGCGGGGAAAATGAGACCTCAACTACTGTCAGGCAGACGATCAGGCAAAATACGCTCCGCGTGATCAACGAGCTAAATGTAGAACTGGGGGATACCAGGATGGCCATCCAGGATAGTGGTAATGGGGCTGATATCTTATTTATTATTGATGGATCCGAGAAAATCCCTTTAGGAGTATATGAGGAGCTTTTCATAAAGAACGGGAATATACTGGCTGAGCTGAATGTCAATATGCTGATAGCCGTTCCTATTTCTGCCTACTACCAGATCGAGAACGCACCCTATAAATTCTCAAGCCGCTATACCGTACCCATGCTGCAACTGGGAGACAAGCATAGCAGGACGGCTGAATCGATGAAGGCAATCATCGAAAAAAGGATCGATACTTCCCTGTTTATAGAGGACGATGCTTTGAATGAATGCATCTATTATTCAGGAGGCTGCATAAGGCAGCTTTTCCAGGTGGTGCATACTTCTATGAAAATAGCACTCGGAAAGAAAATAGAAGGCACGCATGTAAAATTGGCGGTGAAGGAACTGGGGAAATACTTATGGGAATACCTGGATAACGAGCACCTGAAGGTATTGAAAGAGACAGACTATCGACCAGCAGAGAAAAAAGTGAGTGAGCTGTTATATATTCTCATACTGTTGAAGTATAACGGAACCATAAAGATCAATCCGCTTTTACAGGACTATTCATATTTTAAAGAATGGCAGAGCAAGCAGGAGAACTGAACCAGGAGGAAAAGCAGACCCGGAATGAAATGCTTTTTACCCTATCCGAGAGGGACCTGGGAACGCTTGCCATGGTGGTAACTCCCAATGAGGGGAAAAGGAATGAATTATATAGGTGGTTAAAGGATCACCTGGAGGAATATACATTTTTTGATCTTGATCTGACAGCTCATACTTACAGCTCACTATTCAAGGCCCTTCAGGAGCTTTTGCCGTCAGCAGTCCTTCAATCCCAGCCAGTGCAGTATGTGGTAAATGTGATGGGCCTGGAAAACAGCCTCTATACTACGGAAGATGGAAAGATCGAATTTTCGCCGCTGGTGGCCCAGATGAATTTTGAACGGGAACTGCTCTTCAATCAGCCTTATTTAGTTTTATTGTGGGTCAGTGAAGGCTTTGACAGGGAGTTAAGGCGAAAGGCCCCTGACCTCATGCAATGGATGTCCAAGCGATTTGTGTTTGAAGAGAAGGGGCCGGACGGTATGGAAGTAGCCGAGGAGGCTGTAATGTATGGGCCAGTGCGAAAGAAAGGCAAGGTCCCCGAAAGATTGGAAAGGATCAGGCAATTGGAAGAAACCTGGGAAAAATTAACCCTACATAGTAAAGATCAAACCAGGCTGGTGAAAGACAAGATCGATCTGCTGTTGTTGATGGGAAAAGAATATGCTGCTGCGTTTGAGTTCGGAAAGGCGGAGGCCGCCTTTGAAAAAGCTATCACGCTTAATAATAAGATCCAGGCAGGGAAGGAGATAGAATTGTATTATTCATTAGGTGGCTTCTATTATAATTTTAAAAGGTATGACCTGGCTTTGAAATATTTTCAGCAGGCATTTGAAATTGCTCAAAAAGTTGATGACGAAAACATAGGAATTATTTACCATATGATGGGGATGGCTTATGGCGGTCAACGAAAATGGAAAGAGGCCCTGGCCAGTTACGGTCAGGCGCTGGAATGGTATAAAAAAACGGGTAATGAATATACATTGGGCAATACTTATCACGAGTTCGGCAGAGTTTATGAGCAACAGCGAAAATGGGATGAAGCCTTGAACAATTATGGAAGCGCGCTGAAATGGTATGAAAAGACGGGTAATGAATATGAAATGGGGTACACTTATCATCATATCGGCATAGTTTATCAAGAACAGGGTAAATGGGATGAAGCCTTGGCCAATTATCGAAGAGCGTTGGAATGGCAGGAAAAGACGGGTAATGAATTTGGATTGGGCTATACCTATCATCAGATCGGCAGCGTTTACGAGCAACAGGGTAAATGGGATGAAGCCTTGGCCAATTACCGAAGCGCGCTTGAATGGAAAGAAAAGACGGGTAATGAATATAAACTGGGCAGCACTTATCACCAGATCGGCAGGTTCTATGAGGAACAGAATATGTTGTCCCAGGCCCGGGATTGGTTTGAAAAGTCTCTGGAAAATGATACACGATTTGATCATCCCGATCTTCCCATCTCCCAGGCATCCCTTGCCCGTATCCAAAAAAAGATCGCCGACCAGAACCAAGCCCCATGAAATTCGATAACCAGCTCCGTTACGCCACCACCATCCTCACCTCTTACCAGGGCGGAACCCCGCTGCATTCCTGGCTGAAAGATTTTTTCCGCCAGCATAAACAGATGGGATCGCGCGACCGTAAGACGGTAAGCAATATGGTCTATGCCTTTTACCGGATGGGTCATGCCGTCCGAGGACTGCCCATCGATCAGCGTATCCTTTTGGGATTATTCCTTGTTCATGATCAGCCGGGTGAATTGCTGGAATACTTTCGTCCGGAATGGAATTCGCAGGCGGGCCGGCCGTTGGAGGAAAAGATCACGTTTGTGCGCCAGGCGGGCATCGACTTTACGCCGGATGAGATCTTTCCCTGGAAGGATGAGCTTACCGAAGGAATAGATCACCATGCTTTCTGTCTTTCGTTCCTTCGGCAGCCTGACCTTTTTCTTCGTATCCGGCCCGGAAATGAACAACAGGTACTGAGCAAGGTGAATGAAGCGGCGCACGAGTTCATTCCGCCCTTTACATTACGCTTGCCCAACGGTACCAAAGTAGAAACGCTGTTCACTCCCGACAAGGAAGTCGTGATCCAGGATTACAGCAGCCAACGGATCGCCGGCTTTCTCCAATCACCGGCATCGCCCGTCGTCTTCTGGGATGCATGTGCGGCCAGCGGAGGGAAGTCGATCCTTGCGTATGATATGATACCCGGCATAATTATAACTGTATCGGATATACGCGAGTCCATTTTGAAGAATCTGCAGCAGCGGTTCCGGCAGGCAGGCATCACAAAATTCTATTCTTTTATCGCTGATCTCACGCGTAAGGATACTGCCCTTTCTTCCGATACGCTGCCTTACAACCTCGTCCTGGCGGATGTACCCTGCACAGGCAGCGGCACCTGGAGCCGTACGCCCGAAGAGCTGTTTTTTTTCAATCCCGGGAAGATCCTGACGTATAGTGCCGCACAGCGGGCTATTGTCGGCAATATCGTAACGCGGCTGGCGCCGGGCGCTGCTCTCGTGTATACAACTTGCTCCGTGTTTAGGAAAGAGAATGAAGCGATCACAGGGCTGCTCAGGGAAAAGTTCGGGCTGAAGCAGGTGCAGGCGGGCGCAATAAAGGGATATGACCAGAAGGCGGATACTATGTATGCGGCAAGATTCAGCACGATACCTACAGCTAGCTGATCAGTTGTGCTCCAGCAAGGTGAAGGTCACTTCGAAACCGATCTTATACCCTCCCTGCGAGCTGTTGGGAACAGGCGGCTGGTATTCCCAGAGAATACTGTGCCTGTATACCAGGCCTATGTTTTTCGCATAGGTCTCCGACCAATAGGTCCTGGACGCGAATGCAGTGTCTATGACGATGGGCACATTGGCGGAGTCATCCTCCTGCAGGATAGTAACCGTACTGTCATAAGTGGCGCCTCCCGCGGTAAAAGGCTTATTGACGTTTTGGCTAGTATAGACCCATTGGTTGAGGTTGACATTGCCTGGCGCCGTGAATTTAAAAATATCCTGGTACGGCGCATTGGGTATATAGCTGTTACCATTCCAGGTCAGCCCATTCGTCAGCGGGTATGCCAGCTTGATAAAACGCAGGTTATTCTCCGACACCTCGATCGATTTCGTGGAGGGTGTCACGACATTTGTCAGGGAAGGCATCCAGCCGCCGGGGTCTGAAACAGGGGTGATATAGCGGACGACATACCAGGAAGTGTGTCCCAGGTTGTCGACAAAGGAACCTTCCACCGAATCTTTCACCAAATAATGCGTCAGGGTATCCAGCTGCCCGTAATAATAGAAATTCAGGGAATCCACCTGGTAAATGGCGTATTTACCTACCTCCAGGGGGAGGTAATAGTGGGTCAAGGCGTCATCCGGGTGATTATAAAGCGTTCTTTTGCAACTAATTATAGTAATCAGGGTTAGAAGGGATATAGCACCGGCCAGGCGAATATTTTTCATCATACGCTATTAGTCTAATAACTAACGTTTTGGCGGGAGATTTATTATAGCTGTGAGCGGTGAGCCGCGAGCTTCGAGTGACATTTTAAGAACCTGGCTCACAGCTCGCAGCTCATAGCTTGCAGCTCAAAAGGCCCCGCTGCGCTGAATGATGCCGCCGCCGATGACCTCGTCCCCCTCATAAAAGACGGCGCTTTGTCCCGGGGCGATACCTTTCGCCTTATCATAGAAGCGTATGTTCAATTTGTCCCCGGAAGGGTAAAGATTGCTCAATGACCCCCTATCCTTATAGCGGATCTTTGTAATTGCCTCCATGCCCGGTGTTATGGAGTCATATTTCATCAGGTTCAGCTTGCCGACGACCATTTCCTGTTCGTCGAGGTCGCTTTCGTCGCCCAGCACGACCGTATTGGTCTCGGGGCGGATGGCCGTCACATACACCGGTTTCCCGAATGTAATGTCCAGACCTTTACGCTGCCCGACGGTATAAAAAGGATAGCCTTTATGCTGTCCCAGGATCTTTCCGTCCCTGTCTACGAAATTCCCGCCGGCTACCTGCTCTTCCAGGCCTTCTACCCGGCGCTTTAAAAAACCCCGGTAATCGTTGTCGGGAACAAAGCAGATCTCGTAGCTTTCGCTCTTGGCGGCCAGCTCCGGATAGCCATAGCTCAGGGCCATCTGCCGGATCTCCGTCTTGCGGTAAGGCCCCAGCGGCAGGAGCGTCCTGCTCAGCAGGTCCTGCTGCAAGCCCCATAGTACATAACTCTGGTCCTTTGTTTCATCCAGCCCTTTGGCAATGGTATACCGGCCATTCTCATGAAGGCGGATATTACCATAATGGCCCGTGGCGATGAACTCACAGCCCATGGCATCCGCCCGCTTGAGAAGCGCTCTCCATTTGATATGCGTATTACAAAGAACGCATGGGTTGGGCGTTCTGCCGGCCATATATTCATCCACGAAATTGTTGATGACAAAGTCCCCGAACTCCTCACGGATATCCAGTACGAAATGCGGGAACCCATGCTGTACGGCCGCCATCCGCGCATCGTTGAAACTGTCCAGGTTACAGCAGCCCGTCTCTTTTTTAGAAGCGCCTGCACTGGCATAATCCCATGTCTTCATCGTTATACCCACTACTTCGTATCCTTCATCGTGCAGCATGAGAGCCGTAACGGTACTGTCGATACCGCCACTCATTGCTACCAGGACCTTTCCTTTACGGCTCATAATTTAATTTATTGGACGGCAAAGTTACGAAAACAGCTACAAGCCGCAAGCTGCAAGCTGCAAGCAATACTTAATTAAACGTAACTAGGTAATATCCAATCGCTTGTAGCTTGAGGCTTGTAGCTTGCAGCTAAATAACGGGTTCACGGCTCGTAGCTCTTCATCACTTCGATCTCGTCATCCCTTACGATAAGGTCCTTCCATTCAGGGGCATTATCAATATGCACTACGTATGCCTTGGACCGCAGCTGAGACACTTCCTTTATCCAACCGATGGAAAAATCATAGTAAGTGCTTTTCACCAGCCTCCTTATCTCTCCGGGCAGCTCCTTTTCAGTATACTCCCGCATGGTGTAAACCCAAGTACCATTTCTGTCAAACACCAGCTTGCTGCGGATCGCTCCTTCTTCGAATTCGGCGAGGTAGCCTCCAGGCAGCTGGTACCAGCGCTCTTCTTTATTTTCGCCGGCCAGTTTCCAGAATTCCCGCGTGGCTCTCACGCCGCCTTTGTCGTTCTTTAGATTATGGATGTTGAGGAAAGTATTGTTGGTGGCCTGCGCATGTGCGGGTATGTGTGCGATCAGGAACAGACAGGTAAGAATAGTGATACTGCGTGTCATGACGATAAGTTTTATGACCCGAATCTAGCCAGGATCCACTGTTATTGCCAGCCAAAACCAGCCATCGGAAACAGATGGCGGACCATCGGTGTTTTTGAATGAGCAACCGGAAAATATTCAGGACCGGAAGGGTTGTAATTTTTTTAGAAGATTTTCCTTGCGGCTGCGCGAGACATTGATGGAAGATCCATCGGACATGACGAGATAGCCGCCTTCGCCCTTGACATATTTATTCACTTCGTTGAGATTGACGAGACTGGAATGATGCACACGAAGGAAAGAATAGTCTTCCAGCAGCTCTTCGATCTCCTTCAGGGTGCGGGACGCTACAACTTTCTGCTGATCTTTCAGCGAGAGGATGGTGTAATTGCTGTCCGAAGTACAATACATGATACCGTTGACGGGCACCATTTGCAGCCCTTCCATGGTAGGGATCGCTATTTTATTGAAAAGATGGGCGGGATTTTGCAATTTCTGGAAGAGCATGTCTATCTGCAGGGGAAATAGCAGGCGATGTTCCACTTTCTGCACGGAACGCTGCAGCTCTTCCCGGTCGATGGGCTTCAGCAGATAATCCAGGGCGCTGAAGCGGATGGCCTTGATGGCATATTGATCATAGCTGGTAGTAAAGATCAGCTGCAGGGGGATCTCTTTTATTTTTTCCAGCAGCTCGAAGCCATTCATGCGCGGCATTTCAATATCGAGGAACAGCAGTTGTGGACTTTGTTTCTTAATGGCCGTCAGCGCATCCTCACCGGAATGATAGCTGCCGGTCACGCTCACCTGGGGGCAATACCGTTCCAACAGGATGGCCAGCGCTTCGCAGCAATAAGGTTCGTCGTCGACAATGATAGCCCTGATCATAAGTACAATTTTATTGAATGATATCAAGCCGGCTCTTCCGCTGCACTGTTGATCCTTATCTTGAGGACCACCCTGGTGCCTGCCGGCCCTCCTGCTGCATCATAGAGGTCTTCGATATTGAAAAAATGGCCCGGGGCGCCTGTGCCTGTCAGTAAGTTCAGACGTTCTGCCGTTATCTGCAAACCCATCGATTTATGTTTTTGCGCGGATTTGCTTTTCAGCATGCCCGCCTTTTGACGACCCACGCCATTGTCCTGGATGATACAGGTGAGCATCTCGCTTTCTGCCCGGAGGGTCACTGTCAGCAGGCCTCTTTCCTGTTTGTGCATCAATCCGTGCCAGATGGCATTTTCAACAAAGGGCTGCAGCAGGAGCGGCGGGATGTGGATGTCGCTTGTATCCAGCTCATCGTCCATTACAATGGCATAATCGAACGCGTCCTTAAAACGCAGCTTTTCCATATCCAGGTATAGCTGCAGGACTTCCAGCTCTTCGGCCAGCGAGATGACGGAATGCCTGGAATGATTCATGATCATCCGCATCAGCCGGGAGAACTTGGTAAGATAGTCGGAGGCAGCCTCTGTTTCATGACCCAGTATAAATCGGTTGATGGCGTTCAGGCAATTGAAGATGAAATGAGGGTTCATCTGGCTGCGCAGGGCCTGGATCTCCAGCTCCTTTGCCCGCTGCTGCAAGGCTGCCTTGGCCTTCTCGCCCTCGAGCCGTTGGATCTCCAGCTCGTTTTCGGCCCGTTTCCGGAGATGCGCCTCGTTCTTTCTTTTCTGCAGCACATAACGGGAGAAGATAAAGCCGATCAGGAACAATGCAATGATGCCACCGATAAGCAATCTTTTTGTGGCAAGCGTTTCCCGCAGGCAGACCTCGCTGAGCTGCTTTTCCTTATTCAGCAGGGCGATCTGCTGCTCGAATGCCCAGGAGGCGAATTTCCCTTTCAGCTGTTCGCTGTTGACGCTGTCCTTCATGGCATTATAGCGCCTGTAAAATATGTATGCGCTGTCCGCCCTTTTCGCCTTATCGTACAGTGAATAGAGTGTCAGGCAATTGTCCCTGATATATTGACGGGCTTTGAACTGCTCGGCGATAGCCAGGCTTTCCCTGGCATATTGGGCCGCCGCCTTGTCCCTGCCCAGCCACTGGTTGGCCAGGGAAAGATCCTTGAGGCATCGCATGACCTGGTTGCGATCGTTCAGTTGCCGCTGGTATACGAGGCTTTTTTCGAAATAAGGCAAGGCCTCGCTGCTTCTGTCCTGGAGCAGATAATATTCCCCTTTGCTGACCAGGTAGGAGCGCAGCATGGCGGGCGTCAGGGTGGCGGAGTCGAATCGGTTGTAATAATGCAGCGCCGAGTCGAACAGACCTTGCCGGCTGAGGAGTTCGGCATAGACCAGGACCTTCCAGGCATGGGACATCGAAAGCTGGCCTTGCCCGAACCCAATGTGAAAATATTTTTTGGCGGCGCCATAATCCTCTATTTGAATGAACAGCTCGGCCAGCTCATAATATTCGCTTTGCATCAGCTCGGGATGATGGCTTTCCCCGGCCAATTGCAGACAGCGGCGGTTGATCTCATAGGCCTTTTCATAGTCGCCGCTCTCCCGGTGAGCGCAGCCGATGAGGGACAGGCTCCTGATGACATTGGCGGTGTCACGAGCCTGTTGGGCATAGTCCTGCGCCAGCTGTATATAGTGGATCGCTTCCTCAAAGCGGCTTTGGGCGTAAAGGTCGAATCCCAATGCATAATACGCATAGGTAATGTTGTCCTTGTTAGCCGTGCGACCGAACCAATCCAGGGATAGCCGGGCGATCTGTTCACCCTGGATAAAATCATTTGTGTAATATATCGTATAGATCGACTTGTAGGCCGTGGCTAATGCAATGCCATGGATATAATTGGCTTTCCGGGACTCCTCCAATGCCCTATCCGCATACCACCCGGCAGAATCATCGTAATGGCCGGCATGCTGGAGAAATAATCCCAACAAACTGTCGATCAGAGGATTTCTGTCCCCCTTGCCGGGCTGGGCGTAGGTGGCAGCCTGGCAGCACAGCAATAATATGGTAAGCAGGCATTTTTGCACCTTTAAATTTACGCATACAAAGGGTTATCCAGGAGCCGTCTGTCCCTGGAATTGAGCCGTTGGCGGGAATGGAGGTGATTTCAGAGAGTTTGATCGAGCCAGCGACTGGCCGCAGGGGTGGGAAACTTATGGAAAACTTCCCGTTTTGGCCAAAAGCAAAAATCGTAAATTGCCGTTCACTATAAATCTACCATTATGATAAAGCTACAAGTAATCGGAAACCTGGGTAAGGATTGTGTCACCAATACAGTGAACGGGAAGAACGTGATCAATTTCAACGTGGCACATACCGAGAAGTTCCGTGATGCGCAGGGCAATCAGAAGGACAAAACCATTTGGGTAGAATGCGCCTATTGGACCGACCGCACCGGTATTGCTCCCTATCTTAAAAAAGGAACACAAGTATACGCAGAAGGAACGCCTGAAGTAAGGACCTATCCGAAGAATGACGGGACCCAGGGTGTATCCCTGACCTTGCGTGTGCAGAGTGTCCAATTGCTGGGCAGCAGAGGTGCTGAAGGCGGCGGCGGTTACAGCGGCGGTGCTGAAGGAGGCTATGCTTCCCAGGGTGCGCCTGCCTCCCGCGTGTCTTCTCCCGGCGATATCACAGAGCCTATCGACGATCTTCCGTTCTAAAACGGACTAAAAGAAAAAACCCCGGTCTAGCGACCGGGGTTTTTAATTAGGAGGATTGCATCCGCGATCACGGTACCGTCGGCCCCTTTGTTATTGATAGACACATAGTTATCTCCTCCGGCCACAAAAGAGAAATTCCCGCACTCCACCCATTCTCCCGAAGTCTGTCCTTCCACCCGGAGCTTTCCCGTGGGAATACTTGTTTCCTTGACCTTGCCGCCGGCTGAAACGATCACTGGGGTGGTCGAGCTGGCGTGCTGTACTTTAGGCACATAGATATAGAGGTAATAGGACCCCGGGGTCTTTATTACGGGCTTAAAGCGCACCTCCCGGAATGCCTGGTCCTTATGTTCGTCAGCCAGCCTGGAAAATCCATAGCTGTCATGCTTTTCCCTTGTCCATTCTCCTTCCACCTGGACATGGGCCGAATCATCGTTGTCGACAATGATCTGCGGCGTACTGCCATCGGCAAGGGGATTGTCCCCAAGGACAGCCCGAATGCCCGCTGCATCCACTTCCTGAACAGGGATATGACGATCGATAGCCATTATAGCTGCAATGGCGGAAGACTGTCCCAGCTCCATGAAGACAGGCTCCATCCGGATGGAGCCATAAGCAATATGACTGGCGGACAGACATACGGGCACCAGCAGGTTGCGGCATTCCCCCGCCTTCGGCACCAGCGAGCGATAGGAAATGGGATAAGGAGGGAATCCGCCGATCTGTACATCCCCTTCATTCTTTACCATACCGTCGACGATGACCCGCTGGCAATTATGCGAGTCCATCGTATAGGCCGCCAGTCCCACGCCGTCCGTCACGACGGCCCTTCCTTCGCAATTGGCCTGCGTCATGACATAGGCGCCTGTCATCCGTCTTGCTTCCCGGACGTACATCTGCGGCGTCCAATGGTCATTGTCGGTGTATTCGTCCCGGGGATAGCCCCATTGCAGCATCAGGGTCCGCAGGTGCGCCGGCATACGATCGTCATGCCCGATGAAATACAGCAGCCCTTTTATATAGTCCGTATGCGCCTGCGCGATCTTGAGCCGCGTGGCAGGGTCCGCCTCGGGGTAATCGTAGTTCATGCCGATCATATCCGTAGAAAAGGGACCATTGTTATTGATATCCGTTTTGTGACCCGGCAGCAGGTCGAACTTCAGAAAGCCCCAGAGGTCTTTGGCGGGCTTTTTCTCCAGCAGCCTTAGCAGCAGTTCGTAATGCGTGGAGTCGTATCCTGCCGGCCTGGTGATGGGGATGCGTTTAGCAGGATCATCGGTGAGGCATATACGGTAGTTATAGCTCTGCACCTTTTTATCGCCGTCTCCCTGCCGCCCCAAAGGCTCGCTGCTGATGGCCCATAAGAGGCCGGAGGAGGGGTCCCCGGGCACCTTGTATGGATCGATCCCGTCGGGGAACTGGTGCTTATCTTGTAATTGTATGCCGTCATAGGTCTCGCCATAGAGCGCATTGGCTTCACGGCCCACCGTATAGGATACGCCGGCTTTAGCCATCAGGTCGCCTTCGTAGCTGCAGTCGATGAACATCTTTGCCTGGATGGTGCGTGCGGCGGCCGGGCCAGGTATGGATGTGTTCAGGGTGATGGACGTGATGAGGTCATCCTGTTTTGATGCGGCGGCGATGCGGTAACCGTAAAGGACTTTTATATTTCCTTCCCTGATGTATTGCTTAAAAATATCTTCCGCCACATGCGGCTCGAAGATCCATTGCTCGAACTTACCATAATGGCGTCCTACCCGGCGGTAGAAATCCAGGGAGAGGCCGGCGATGGCATATTTGTTACCGATGTCGGTATAGCCCAGTCCTCCTGAGCTCAGTCCTCCCAGGTGATGGCCCGGCTCTATGAGCAGGACGCTCTTATGCATTTTGGCGGCGGTGTAGGCTGCTATGACGCCTGCCGAGGTGCCGCCATAAACGCAGATGTCATAGTTTGTCTGTGAAAAGGCATAGCCGGTGAGGCAGATGGAGAAAATAAATGCTGATAAGACTTTCTTCATAAATAGATGAGATTAATAGCCAGGGTTCTTTTTTCCTTCCCATTTGGATATCCATGCTTCCACTTCCGCTCTGCTGACAGGCGCGTGCCGGTCATTCACATTGATGACATACAAATATCCCTTTCTTCCGGGAGTGGACAAAAAGGCGCTTACCAGGTTGAGCTGTTCGCTCACCAGTGGATGGCCGTTGGTGGGGTTCCAGAGCTCCTTCGCACACAGACAGCCCATCGTCGGCGTCAGGGGATAAAAAGGTTTGTCCTTATAATATTCCGGGTCGATGGTCGTGCCATGGGCGATGATCTCCGTCCGGCCGATGTGCCCGGCGGACCAGGCCTCCATCATGGGAGGATAATCCCTCCAGTCCGGCGGCAGCAGTTCACGATAGTAACCAAGAGAATCGATGGCAGCCACTCCTTCCGGACTGACCGGCAGCGTGTCACCCGGCAATTGAAAATATTTCTCCCAGCTGCCCTCGAAAGGTATCAGCAGCTGCAGGTTGGTAGTCGGACCGATGAAATTGATCCTGGACACATCCGTACCCCGGATGCTGTATACGCCTTGCGGCGTACTGCCGTTCGTTATAAAATAGGGCAGGTCAGAACCCGACCGTGCCAGTTGTTGGAAGACCTGCAAACGGCCCTGTGCATCCCGGACGAATTGTCCGTTGTCATTCTGCACAACAGCCAGTCCGGGATAATCCCTGCTCCATCGCTGGAAAGAATAGATCGTCTTTTGTTTTCGCGCACGCTGGTAAGCAAAAAGGGAGGAGAGGTCCGGCGTCCTGTTTTTCACAAGCTGCTCCTGGTAGCTGAGGTAGCCGGCCAGCTCGTGTAAGATCGCCAGCGAATCGTAATCCGGGAATTTTTCCACCATCCGGATCTTCAGGGCATTGCTGTTCTCCGTGCTGGTGTCGGCGCGATAAAGATAGACGGCGCACATGGAGAAGAGCTTCGGATCCTCTTCCTGCTCCAGGACGTGCTGTACGGCCGGAACATAACGTTTTGGCGCAACGGCATAGGTTGCTTCCAGCAAGGCCTTTCTTGTATCATAGGACAAAGCGGAATAGCTATTGAATAAAGTATCGAGACCGCGCTCCACTTCCGGGGAGTAAATGAGGAATTGAGAGATAGCCCAGCAGGCGGAAAGATATTTGTCCTCTGTATTGCTGTCCAGCGGCAAGCTCATGTTCCTGCCGGTGATACGTTCCCGCAGGTCTTTCTCCAGCGATACACGATTTTGGTAGAGTACCGACGCGGAATAGATGTCTTCTCTCCGGGATTGACCTTCGGCTGCCGGTGTAAGCAAGGACAGCAGGAGCGCTACGGCAAGCGGGAGGCACGCGGACAGTGATCGCTTTGTGACGTTCATAGTGTAAATCTAAAAAATCCCTTAAATTGGAGATCTATTTTTTGGACCATACAAAACATTCAACATGAAATCAGCAGTATCATTGCTATGTCTCTCTGTCCTTTTGATCCTCAGCTCCTGTGGCAGCCAGCCGGCCGCCGATGCGACCAAAGATTCCGTCACCAAACCCGTTGACTCACCTTCTGTTGCCGCCAGCTGGAAGATCGGCGTTCAATTATGGACATTCCATTTCGTTCCTTTCGTACAGGCCATCGCAAAGGCGGACAGTGCGGGGATCAGGTACCTGGAAGCCTACCCTGGCCAGGAACTGGGCGGCGGCATGAAAGGTAAGTTCGGCACGGACATGACGGCGGAGGAAAAGAAGAAAGTGAAAGACCTGCTGCAGTCTAAAAACATCAGCATCGTAGCAATGGGTGTCATTGAACCGAAGTCCATCGACGAGTGGAAAAAGTATTTCGATCTTGCAAAAGAGTTCGGTCTTAGCTATATCACAGCGGAACCGCTGAAGGACCAATGGGGCGCCATCGACAGCCTGGCAGGCGCCTATGGCATCAAGGTGGCCATACACGACCATCCCAGGCCTAATCCATACTGGCATCCTGACTCCGTGCTGGCTGCGGTACAGGGGCATCCCAACATCGGCTCCTGCGCAGACGTAGGGCATTGGGCGCGTAATGGCCTGGATCCCGTGGAATGTCTGAAAAAGCTGGAGGGACATATTTTCGGCCTGCACCTGAAAGACATCGACTCCATCGGTAACACGAAAGCGAATGACCTGATAGTCGGCACGGGCAAGATCGATTTCCCTGCGATCTTCAGGGAGCTCAATCGTCAGCGGTTCAATACAGGCATGTTCTCCATCGAAAGAGAGAACAACTGGTACAACAATGTGCCGGATGTGATCGCTACGGAGAAGTACTTCAGGGAACAGACCTCCAAACTTTAGTCACCAGGCTCCAGCCCCTGTGGGGCTGGAGCTGTTAAATACAATGTTGTCATATGAATTCACGTCGTCAATTCCTCAAAGAAAGCGCTTCCCTCCTCCTTTCCACAGGCGCCCTTCCTGCTTTCGCGGCTAACGACACCATTCGTCTCGGCGTCATCGGAATGGGCATCATGGGATTCAATGACGTCAGCACCGCGCTGAAAGTGCCCGGTGTGGAATGGGTGGCGGCCTGTGATCTGTATGCCGGCCGGCTGCAAAGGGCCAAAGAGGTGCATGGGCAGGACCTTTTCACCACCCGCCATTACCAGGAGATCCTGGACAGGAAGGACATCGATGCCGTCATCATCGCCACCAGCGACAACTGGCATGCACGAATTGCCACGGCAGCGCTGGAAAAAGGCAAATCGGTCTACTGCGAGAAGCCCATGGTGCACCAGCTGAAAGAAGGCCTTCCGCTGATAGCTGCCTGGCAGCGCTCCAAAAAGACCATGCAGGTAGGTAGCCAGCGGGTCAGCAGCATCGCTTATGCCAGGGCGGCCGAGCTCTACAGGGCAGGCGCCATCGGCCAGCTGACCTGCATCGAAGCCAGTTTCGACAGGCAAAGCGCACTGGGAGCATGGGAATATACCATGCCCACGGATGGTTCCCCCACCACGGTCGATTGGGACGGCTACATTGCCGGCACTCCCCACCAAGCCTACGATCCTAAGAAATTCTTCTGGTGGCGTAACTACAGGGCATTCGGCACCGGCGTGGCGGGCGACCTGTTCGTGCATCTCCTGTCGGGTATCCATGTGATCACAGGTTCGAAGGGACCTGAGAAGATAATTTCCACGGGCCAGACAGCTTACTGGAAAGATGGTCGTGATGTTCCCGACGTGATGACCGCCATCATGCATTACCCCGATACGAAAGAACATCCTGCTTTTGAGCTGATGCTCCGGGTGAACTTCATCAGCGGACAGGGCGAGACCAGCACCGTTAAGTTCTTTGGCTCGGAAGGCGTGCTGGACATGGGCTATGATGGATTTACCATCCGGCATCATAAAATGCCGGCTGCCCCGGACATCGGAGGATGGGATGCGCTGACCACCTATCCCCAAGCCATGCAGGACGAGCTGAAACGGCAGTATGAGCAGCGCTGGACGCCGGATCAACGGAAGAGCGTCAGCGCCGAACCTACAGTTTACCAGCTGCCTGAAGGATTCGACGAGCATGTGGAGCATTTTAAGAATTTCTTTGCCGGTGTGCGCACAGGCAGCCCTGTGGTGGAAGACCCCATTTTCGGCTTCCGCGCCGCTGCTCCCTGCCTTATTGCGAATGAAAGCTATTTTCAACGGAAGATCGTGCATTGGGATGCAGTGAATATGCAGCTGAAGGAGGCATGAGAGCTGGCGCTTTTTCCCGATCTTTGCGGACCTAAGACCACTTCATGCCACAGCACCAAAAAAAGCAGGATCCATCGTTGACAGCCGGCGCCAATACAGCCTTTTTCTTTCCCTATGAAGATCTGCTGTCTTTTACAATAGACATCTTTACTAAGATAGGCTGCCCGGAAAAAGATGCGCGCACTGCGGCCGTCGCACTGCTGAGCGCCGACCTTCGGGGCATTGATTCCCATGGCGTGGCGCGGCTTATCGGCTATGTACGTTTGTGGGAGGCCGGCA
>Ga0163162_10001784_pt1 | contig 20186 bp, 20 predicted proteins | sample S55metaG_FD_115310 | JGI IMG/M metagenome (GOLD analysis project Ga0163162, IMG submission 115310) | Switchgrass rhizosphere microbial communities from Kellogg Biological Station, Michigan, USA - S5-5 metaG | ecosystem: Host-associated > Plants > Roots > Rhizosphere > Soil | place: USA...
CGGTGTCTTGCTCTCCGCCCTATTCATTGTGGTGACCTGGTTCGCGCTCGTTGAAGGCGCACGGAGAGGATTCGACCTCAGCGGAGACTTAATACCCCGTGGAACTTCCGTAGATCCCGGTACATTCCTGGCCCCGGCGAACACATTAGTTCCGATTGGAGTTCTCATCGGAGTTGCGGTCTGGTATCGCAAGCGTCCTGCGGTACACAAACGACTCATGATGCTGGCGATCCTGGCGTCGACGGGAGCGCCCATTGCGCACCTGGTCGGACATTGGCCAGCGCTTCAACATTACCCGGTGATTAACCCGGTCAGTAATATTCTCATGCTGGCGGTGCTCCCAATCCACGACATGGCATCGGAGCGGCGCATCCACCCGGCATCGCTTTGGGGCGCGGTCGGCGTAATGGTGTGGGTTACGGGATTCTTCGTACTAGTCGCCCAGACGTCGGCGTGGCGCGAGTTCGCGGCCTGGATTATTCGGTAAGCTGCTTCGCCGGTTGAAATCGTGTTGGCCAGGAGCCAGCTCGGCTTCTTGCAATATCGCAGCGATGTCGCAACCTCAAATAATCCGGACCAAGTCTGAATGTTTCGGGTGTTAGTCCCGCGACAAGACGCCGGATAGGAACGACACTGACGGTTTGTTTCGAAGCTTCGTCGCACTACTTCACCGTCCCGGTCGCGTTTGATGCGTCCTCGGGATGCGGTCCCATGACTCCGTCATTGTGGATGGTGCAGACAATGCCACGCTCGCTGCCGTCATGGGTTCCCCTGTGATCGTGAACCTGGACGCATGCGTCGAGCTGAAGCCCGGAGATCAGGCTCTCCGGATCGAGCATCGTATCGAAATACACCCAGGTGCGACAGTTCGCGGACCATGGGCGGCCCACGGACACAACGCGGCCCCCCTTGTCGCGAATATAACTCTCCGCCTGCCGCAGGTGTTCGCACAAGCCCGTGTCGCGATAGAGTTCCTTCAATTTGTCTTCAAGCCCCGCGCGCCGATAGAGAACGCCCAGCCCGTCCCGGAGAATCGCTACCCGCTGATCGTCATCGGAAAAACGGCCGCGGCGGTGCGCGAGCACGCGTTCGCGGAGACGGATGGCCTCATCAACCTTGTCGATAGAGCCAAGAAGCGATCCAAGGTTATCGGCAGCCGCCATCGCGACTGGAGATTCCGGACCGGCCAGTTCTTCGAGCAAGCTATGGACGCTGCGGAAGTAGCGCTCCGATGTGATCGCCTGGGCCGTGTTCTTGAAGAAACCCTGAAAGCGAACAATCTCACGCGCGGCAGCTGTAAGCGATTGTGGCGACTCCGCCGCAGCGTTTCGCAAAGATTGCTCCATGAGCGGAATGGCGTCGTCAAAGCGACTTTCTTTAAGCAGCTGAAGAATCTCCGGAACAGTGCTCATCGTTTCTCCACTATACGATCGCAAACTTAAGCCCCCTCGACGAATCTCCGGTAGGCTCGGCGCTTATTCCTGCCGTGCGACCTCCACCATCAGACGATGGCCGCGCCGGTTATACATGGTCAACCTTTGCCGAGGGCAGAAATTCGCAGTGAGAGACTTCAGGACTACATGGAATTCGCAGTATCGCTTTAGTCTTCAGCGTCATCATTTCGAAGACAGCACCTCCAGCGCTGCGGCCATCGCGGGATCGCGGCCCGCTGCGATGTCGGCGGCCGCGAACACGGGCACGATTTTGTCGGGAGGGATTCCCGCCCCATCGAACGTAACACCCGACGCAGTCCGGTAGACTTCATTCGGCAATCCGAATATCCATCCATTCGGAAGCGCTCTCAACAGCACATCGGAGTACACGCCCTGAGTATTCTCACCGATCCGAGTCACGTGCGGCGTCCGTCCCATGAGCGCCTGGGTAAACGTCTCACCCGCGCTGATGGTGAGCGGACCCGTCAGTATCACGACAGATCCATGAAAGCCCGGTCTTGAAGACGGAACGACGACGCTCGGATCTGCCTCCGTCCACGTTCCGGGATTCCCTGAAGCACGCGCGTACTTGGTGTACGCCACATACTGACTTGTCGCGAGACGGTTCGCGATGGCCAGTCCATATGGGTCCGCCCCTCCAGAGTTAAATCTCACATCGATCACCAGTCGTCGCAGTTTCACATCGGCGAAAATCTGATCCAGCGCTGCATCGAGCGCACTTTGTCCTTTCTCGAATCCTCCCTTTGCAAAATCATCGAACGCAATAATTCTGAGATATCCCGTTTCCGAATCCACGTGACCGTATTGGACCTTTCCATTGCAGTAATTTCGGACCCCACCGTTGAGATAAGCACGCCCGGTGATATCCAAAAGCTTCGTGAGACCGGACTTCAAAAACGCATCTTTGCCGCCCATATCCTGGAACACCCTGCCCGTCCCGGAGCGCAACCCGACGTACTGCTTTTTCACGTCGGGCGCGAGGATTGCCGCGTGGGCATCTCCAAAAGGCGCGATCATCGACTTCAGTACGTCGAACAATTCAGATGACGTCGTTGCCGGTGTAATCTTCGCCCGGTTCTCCGCGACGACTTTGCTCCAATCCGTATGCTTGAGTTCGAAGGAAATGTAATGCTCTGCCCACGTTTGCGCGAAGACATCGAAGTTGCCCAGAGTCGTATTGGCCGACGGATGGTCGCACACCTCGGGCTTTCGTGGTACTCGATCGATTCGAATGCGGGAAACGGAGCCCGCAACGTGCGCCAGTCGATGATCCGGCGAGCCGCCCGACTCGATGGAAAACATCAGGCCTTCGGGTCCCCGATACGTGACGTCGGCTCCACTGGCGGCGCGACTCTCCGTTTTCGCAGAGAAACTTTTCACACATGTGGTTTCAGTGAGCTCGTAAGCCTGCAACGACGAGCCCCGAAACTCGATCAGGTAACCGTAACCCTGGCTCCGCCAAATTCCTTCCGGAAGAGCGGTGCTCGACTTTCCTGTGGGGAGAAAAAACGAAACCGCGATAAGAAGCCCGGCACTTCGTTTCATGACGGGCATTCTACAATTTTGAGCGTGAATATGATCCAGGTGATGATTAGCTCCGCACCCACCGCAGCAGTTCGTATGGCAGGGTTCGCGTAACAGTTACCATCCGCCTCCACCGCCTCCACCGGACGACGATCCACTGCTGGAACTGCTGGAGCTTCCACTCGAACTGCTCGAACTCGGCGAAGCAACTCCCATCGCCATACCTGCCGCCGCTGCAGCCCAGGCACCGCTTGCGCCCCCACCGCCTGAGAATCCGCCACCTCCGGTCCAACCTGGGGACGAACCCGTATGGGCGTCGGATCCGCTCGTTGAACTGCGGCTGGTGCTGTGGTCCGACGTGGAAGTACTCGACCAAGAGCTCGCGTGGTGGCTGGACCATACGTCGACTCTACGGCCCAATCCAAAAGCCAGCAACCATGGGTACCAGCGGTCACGAAGATTCGGTATCGGTTTTTCGAGTTCCCGTAGAAAGAAATTCCGCCCGATTGCCAGACGCTTGCGCAAGGCAATGGCTTCACGGCTTTGTCGCGACTTCATGCCATTGATGGATGCGTTTGAAATAGCGACGGCCAATACCGTTAAGGCACCGATCGTCGCCCATGGCAGTTCCACCTCGCCCGCGACGGCGTACCACCACAGAAATACGGCAGTGCCCAGACACACTACCAACGCCGGAATCAGGAGTAGGGCCGCTGCCTTCTTTCCCCAGTCGATTCGCGATCGAAACAGCCAACCTGGAATCTGCAGTATCGCGACAAGGAATAGCGACACCATGGAAACGCCGACACTTGCGCCGCTCAGCGACGGCTCGGAGTATGTACCCCATGCCAGGAGCAGAAGGCCTGCGACATAAAGAAGGACGCTGATCCAGCGTCTCCTGCGCGATTCGCCGGGCGGCAATACGTTTTTCACGTGTTTATCCAGCTCCGGCGATATGACAGTGACCGGACTGAAGCCGCTGCGCTTGTAATGTTGACGAACCTCTTTCGTGCTTGTCTCGGTCCGTTGATCGAAGAATAATCCATCGATCAACGCCCTCTCATATGCATTCAGCTTGTTGCGGTCGACGTTCAGACTCAGCTGCATCGAGTTCGTACCTTCGAGATTGCTTTTCAGCTTACCTTCGGCAGTCAGACGCGCGATGAGCGCCACGACTTCAGACGTGCCAATACGTCCATCCCAGGCTGCACCCACCACTTCCGCGGGATAGATAAGGATGTTGGCTTCAATCCATCCACCGTCCACGCCGTTCGGATCCACCGGAGCGAAACGGCCCATTGAACGTTCTCGTGCAAAGAATGCAAGCACAAAAAGTCCAAACACGCCAACAATGGCCAACGCACCCACGACAATCTTTGGCGGGCGGCGCGCTTCGATTGCCGCAGGCTCGATGGATCCGGAGTAATGCAACGGAACATCGAGGACAAACGTTTCTCCTGGTTCAAGGAGACTGGCGTTATACGGATTTCGAAGGTCGCCAATCGGCTGCCAGACGGGATCGAGATCCAGGTTCAGGGTGAAGCGCTCTATCGAACCGGGACGATTGGGGAATGCGAAGTCGTGATTGATCCGATACTGCGAGTCTTCTTTCAGCAGAATGCCGGAAAGCCTGTAATGCAGCACATAGATCCGCTGGGTTTCCGCAAACGGCGGATCGGAGGGCAATCGGCTCCGCCATCGAAGCGTCCGGCGGTCTGCCCATGTGAAGTCATCGACGTTGCTCGGTACGGAAGTCTCCCGCAGCGAGTGCGCCACACCCGTGTTGGGGTCGATCCTCTCGATTCCGATGAACTCCAGCTTTTGACGGGCGCGGACGTTGAATACGCGTTCCCCGCCGTTCCATTCGCCCGTGAATACCATGGTGTGCCGTTCAAAGATATCCAGCGTACCGCCGGCATCGAGATGGGCCTCAACCGTAAGCGCGTCCCAGTGCAACTCCCGATCTTGAGCCTGCACACCGGATGCAACAAACCACAGCATCGTGACGACAAGCAGCGGTAGCATTCGCACATTCAATGCACGTACCTTCATTTCACGCAGAGTATACAATCCTGCAATTGTTTTGTTGATTGGCGCGGCGGGCCACACCTCCAGCGGTTACAACAGCGTGCAACGCACTAGTGAGGTGTCGGTGGTGGAATCTGTGCGTAGATAAAGTGTCCATCGTAGTCAGTTACTGGATTGTTCTCGAAGATGATGGTGACATCTTCCGGAATGCTGCCCGTTTGATCCTTGAACATGTAGAGAGTGATGGAAACTACTTCGGCTTTTCCCCGCTTCAGGAAAGTCAGAGGAAACGCAAACGAGAACTCCTCGCCCTTATTCACCTGACGATGCGGGCTGTCCTGAGTATTGAAGATCATTTCGCCGAAGTCACCCGCCGCTCGTCCATCGACGTTTCCAGAAAAGCGTCCGGATTCGGAGACTTTGACGCGCACATGAATCTCCGACGGCGTCTCCGCGTTTGGTACGTACCACCACTCCCGCAGTTCTATGACTTTTCGAAGCTCTTGAATCGTCTCCATCCTCTTTTCATAGAAAGCAGTCTCTTCAGCGTGTTCGTAAGTGCTGTAAACGAAAACGCCGGCGGCAAGCAGGCCGATGCTCGCGATGCCGGACAGGATATGAAGCGGGAGCATTCGCACTGTGACGAACTGGTACAGAGCCAGCGTGCTGACCGCGATGTGCAGTACGACAAATCCAAGGTATGGAATGATGAGGAGTCCGCTCAGGTTCATTGAAATCCAGCCTCCCCCTCCGCCTTTGAGAAGGATTCTATCGGCGAGGTAGACAGGAATCGCGAGCAATGCCAGAGCCATGCATATGACGATGTGCTGTTTCCACATATAGAGGATGCACGGTCAGTATAAACCTGAGCAGACTCGCGTTTGCGTTGGGAAAGGTGAGGCTACGAAGATTCATGCGCCGTGTAGAAGTGGAATTCTGGTCGCATCGAAAGAAAGGCGTCGCTGAAAAATCCATGTTGTGCATAGAATGGCGCCAATTTCAATCCTGCCCAGGTTCAAAAGGAGACGACGAATGCGAATTCCTGCTGTGCGAATGAGTCTGTGTCGAAGGATCTGTTCAACATTTGTAATGACTGCTTTTTTTGCGACAGCCGTACCATTGTCGGCGGCGAGGGGAGGAGACATTCCTTTCCGGGTGTCACTGGATACGGTCTTCCAAAGTTCCAGTGGATTCCCCGTGATCGATATCACGGTGCAGGGTGAAGGCCAGGTACAACACCTGGGCAATTCCGCGACATTCAGCACCAACGAACATGTAAACCTGATCACCGGCAATGCGACGGCGACGTTCACGCTGGTTGCGGCAAACGGAGACACCGTTGTGTTTGAGTCTGTCTTCGGCACCGTACCAGTCCCCGGAGGGGTGACCTTCGAAGGAACTTATACCGTCGTTGGAGGAACAGGCCGGTTTACCGGCTCGACAGGACACGGAGCGCTGACAGGATCCGCACAATTCACCGGACCGAATAATGGAGTGGGAGAATTTACACTCGACGGTACGATCTCATCCCCCGGAAGCGGCCATTGAACATCGAAATGTCTTCTAATTGAACCAACGGAGGGACTCGCTTCGTCCCTCCGTTTCTATTTCTTTTCCGGGTTGCTGAAGTGTCCGTTTGCTTCGTCGGGTTGCGGCCTGATATGCGTCTGGAATCCAGCAACCATCCCTGATCGTCGCGCTCGGACGCAGGGGTTACAACATACCGCGATCGGAGAGGTGCCGGTATCCTGCCGGCCATGCGGTCGCCGATTGCTGCATTGAGTCGGTCGCGTACGGCGTAGGCGAATTCTGGCTGTCGGAAGTCGCAGCCAAATTCGACGAATGGCGTCGGGGCCCCCCGCCCGCATATCCAATTAGACCTTTGTCTCGGTAATTGCAATTACGGTTTCGGTCATTGCAATTATCGTTTACGTGGTTCCAAACACCATTTCCGTCGTTGCAACTACCGTTTCCGTCGTTCCAACTACCGTTTCCGTCGTTCCAACTACCATTTCCGTCATTCCAACCACCGTTTCCATCATTCCAATTACCATTTCCGTCATTCCAATTACCGTTTCCGTCGTTCCAACTACCGTTTCCGTCGTTCCAATTACCGTTTCGGTCGTTCCAACTACCGTCTCGGTCATTTCACATTCCGAACTTAACGTTTCCGCTACGTAAATGTGGATTCCACCCTCCCGCTCTCTCGCCCGCGGACATCCTTGTCCGCGAGCGGGGACGTAAATGTCCGCGATGCGAGACCAGGTAGCTGTCACTGGGCTGCAGCCGCCTGAATCTCAGACCAGGCTGTGCTGCAGAGCGGTGGCGAGCCGCATGCCTTATGCCATACCACGCACGTGGTGGATTTCCGAGCCAGCGAAAAAGCTTCTGGAAACGCTGGGAACGGGACTCGAAACGCTTTCGCAGCAGGCCGCCATTTTTCACTACGGCGCGTTGCAGCTATTTGCCAGTTCGTCCAGGCACCGCAATGTCACCGTTCCAACGTCGGCGTGTGCGGATGGACACGACGGCATGCGCTCCGTGTTCGGCCGGACACGTTATTTCATTGGAACGTTGTGCCGTCTTTCCTCGCCTTATTGAATCCGCACAGGTTAGCGATGTTCTTGTCATTTAAACCCTGTGGTTATTCGCCTGCCTTACTTCTTTCCAAACGCTCGACCGCAATAAGCGGCCGGCAACGAGGAGGACATATGAGAGGCAATCAACGCATCACCACGGCTCTGCTTATTGTTGCAGTCGCCGCCACCGCTTGTTCCAGGAACAACGAAACGCAGCAATCCAAGGGGTCGGAATCGCAGGTTCCTGCGAGGATGACAACCGTCGCCATGACGAAAGACAAACCGAAGGAGGTCCAGGCCATCCCCGAAACAATTGCCAGGCCTGGCTCGGGCTCCTTCGGCGATGGCGAAGCGGCATATTCCGCGCGGAAATACGACGATGCTGTGAAATTGTTCGATCAATACACGGAGCAAAAGCCGAAAAACCCGTGGGGGCATTACATGCTCGGCCTCTCCGCCTGGAAAGCAGGAGATCTCGAGAAATCCGAGAAATCGTTCAACGAAGCCCTGCGTCTCGATCCAGATCATTTCAAGAGCCTGTTGCATCTGAGCCGGATTCTCGTCGATCAAAAGCGTTATGAAGACGCGGTGGTGCGCCTAACACAGGCCGTCGAGCTCGACCCGAATTCTGCGGATGCGCAGCGGTTGCTGGGCCGGGCCTTCACCGGACAGGGCAAGATCGACGACGCCGTTGCGGCCTATCGCCGCACGATCGAACTGGATAAAAAAGATGTCTGGTCCATGAACGATCTGGGTTTGCTCTTAATTGAAAAGGAACGCTACGAAGAAGCGTTGCCCGTGCTCCAGAAGGCGGTATCGCTGCGGAAGAGTGTTGCGGTATTCCATAACAATCTCGGAATGGCGCTGGAACACACCGGAAACATCAAAGGCGCAGCTGCAGAATATCGAACCGCACGGATCGTCGATCCGGCCGATGAAAAATCGAAAGAAAACCTGAGCCGCGTCGAAGGTGTAAAGACGACTGAAACCAGGTAATCGGCGAGGACTTTCGGTGACGTTGATGAAGTACATTGCGTAGATTTCATCAACGTCACTGAAGGTCCTTTTACATCACCCACACTGTCCGCTTAATGACTCCCCGCGCCTTGTTCCGCTTTAAGTTCGTTTCCATTCGATTTCCATATCTTCGCGGCTCCCGAGGGCGCCGCGCAGCAAGGCGAGAAGCTGAGGATCGATTCCATTATCCGCAAACATGTCGAGAGTCGCAGAGTTCAGGTAATAATCCGTATCCGTCGCCGACTCTTCTTCGAGTTGATCGACGAGAAATTGAAGCTGGTCCTCAGTAATGGAACCGAGTGGACGGCCGGTTTCTTTATCGCGCAGTTCAATCATGATAGCTCTCCTTAACGTGGACGATATTGTAGGCGCGCTCTGCGATCGCGCTGCAGAAATTCCGAATGCGGCCGGCACAGCTCGAATGAAAGCGCGGGTTGTCTACGCTGCCGGGTGTCGCGAGCATAGGCGGGGATAAAGGCCCTCGACAACGCGCATTCCATCGAACTGGCCTCACCGCAAAGACGTCTTCGATTCCTACGCCAGCTGGCTACAGCAACCCTGGACGGAATGAATGTGTTCCCCTCCTGAGTCAGGAGGGTGGCGCCAAGCGCCGGGGTGGTTCCAAAGCAATACCCTGTAGAATTCTCCGAGATCAATAGACGACATCGAATCGCGCGGACAATTCACCGATCTTCGACCCTTCCACCGGAACGAACGGCACAGTGACGGATGCCCGCTTTTGCGGATCTCGAATTCCATTCAGGACGTTGTCCGTCGCGTTGCCCGGATATCCGAGGATGAAGCACTGGGTGGCAAAGTCCCGGCGTCCGGCAGCCTTGACGAGAACATGAATGTGCGGCACCCGTCCCGGATAAGGAACCGGCTTGATCGTTCGAAAGCGGTACTCACCCGTGCTGCTGGTTTCAAACCGTCCAAAACCCTGAAAGTTCCTGTCGCGTTCCGAAGCGCGCTGACTTCCTGAATGGATATAGGCGGCATTGTTATCCACCTGCCAGATCTCCACCGTGGCATTGCGAATTGGAGAACCGTTCAGATCGAGAATCCGACCGCTGAGGTTCGTGACCGTTCCAACGGCCGGCGTGATGGAGTTGTTGATGATCAGGAGATCATTGTCCACGTCGAGCGGAAGGCGATCGGGATAGAACGGACCCAGCGTCAACGGCGGAGTCGCAATGAGCTGTTCAGCAAAAGCTCCGGGCACGCTGTAGAAAGCAGATGCCAGTGCGATGGTGGAGATAAATTCGCGTCGAGTGGATTTCATGATCAGACCCTCCGTTTCTATCGGTCTTCACTATTGGACACGAAGTGATCTCCACGCGCTGTTAAATCATGTAAACGAAATCTCGGTGATGACATGGAGATTTTCGCGATCCTGTAATTCCCAGACGTCCGCATGATCTGCATGCTGTTGCGGCGCGATATGATCGGACATGCGCTGCAAAACGCGTTTTCGATAGCGAAGCGAACACTGCGGTTGAAACAGGTCGGCAATTCCTCCTGAGCCAGGCCGCTCCGGCGACTGATTCGAAGGTGTCGCGGATTCCGAATCTTCCGGTGCCTTGGAGAACGAACACGATGCGAAGATTTCTGGGGCTGCCGCACGCCGCTACTGAAGTGATGAAGTGGTATCCAGTCTAGACTATATGTCCTTCCGGACTGCCGTAACGATTCGAAGGTGACGCATCACACGCGTGGCATGGCCGATCTCCGCCGAAAGTTCAGATCCAATGTCTGAAACGCCGCGGTCCCAGAATGGATTAAACCCGTAGCCGTCGAGCAGCTTCTTCATCTGATTCGGCGTAAACACCGAACGAATCGGCTCTCCCAAACGCCGGACGATCACCGCGAGGAGCAGGAGCATCCACGCTGGCTGGTGGTACGCCACGATCAATTTGCTGTCAGGAGCCGACCGAGCTTCGACAGTGCGCAGGGTCGTTTCAATCTCATCTCGATTGAGGTACATCACGACGCCTTCCCAAATCCACGTCGTCGGCAGCAGGGGATTATGACCAAAGGCTTCCAGAGCCTGGGCCAAATTGCCGATCCTGAAATCCAGAGGTACGAAGCGGACTTCGCCGGCCTTTCGACTGAGCGTAGCAACTCGCTCGCGTTTCTGTGCCTGGGAGTCCGGATGATCGACCTCGAACACGACGGCCTTCACAAGCTCGCGCATTCGCCACGCCCGCCCATCCAGGCCAGCGCCCAGAATGACAACCTGAGGAGATGCCGTACTGCGCAGCTCCGTATCAATCGCCACAGTTCGCGCCACCATCATTTGAGACTCTCGTGTCAGGTGCTCGTAACGGAACCGCGAACGCCATTCCTTGGGGCACACTCCTCGGCGAACCCAGTCGACTTCCGCTTGCTGCCGTGCGGACAACAACGTCATCGCTGTGGGATCACTGAAGGCAGCAACGGCAGTCCGCCCGTGCGCAATGGCGCGCCCCATGCATACGATTGCTGCTGTCTCACTTGCTCTTCCTGGTTTCACGCGGATCAGTGTGCATCAACCGATATGGAGCATCCAACTTTCTTCGGCGATGTGTCGTCGCTATTCCCACCTTCTATTGTGCTTCTCCATCGGGAGGATTTTCATGAACGGTTCGACGGCATGGATCTTGCCGTCATAACCTTGAACGTCTCCCATACCGTGTGCTGATCTCCGCCACGCTGCAAACGGGTGGGCGCCATCAACTGGCCGTTTTCGTAGTGCCGACGGTCGAAAGCTGCTCGGAGCGCCGGCAACCACGAGTGTCGGGGGCGGATTTGGACTTCGAACTGCAAATCGAACGGGAGAAGGAGGACTGTCATGGCAATTTGTGAAGTGTGCGGAAACAACTACGACAAATCGTTTGAAGTGACCCTTGCAGACGAAACCCACGTGTTCGACAGTTTCGAGTGCGCGATATACCGGCTGGCGCCAACTTGCAACCACTGCAGCTGCCGGATCATCGGACATGGTACGGAAAACGCACAAGGAGTTCTGTTTTGTTCCGCCCATTGTGCAACGCAGGAAGGCGTTGCCGGACTGCGGGATCGCATCGTGAGCGGGACCTGAACTCACAGAGGCGTGTTACGTTCTTTAAGAATTTCCTGAGCAATCTCGGAAATCTCCTTGGAATTGCCGCGCAACGGGGCCATCCGTATCCCCGGCAGTTTGCTTCGGAGTGAGGTCATTATCGTGGCGTGTTGTGGTACTGGGGGTGCATTGAGCTATGACTTCCCAGCCAGTGGGTGAGCCGGTGGAATTCAGAAATCTCCGATCCACCGCACCACGACCGCAGCATTTAACTGATTTCAATTTGCCAGAGGATTGTTGGTGGTACTGCCGTTTGCCCACACTTCAGCAATTCTCTGGTTCCTCAGTCGAAGCACAAACAGGTAATCGTTGGATGTAGACTGCGGCGGATTCTTGCCATCCGCCTTCCGTACTGCACTCGATGTGTAGGTAAGAACAATGTAATTGTTTTCGCCGGAAATAAATTTCCAGGTTTGCTTCAAATCCACAACGCTGTTGCGTCCATTAAGGATGAAATCTTCATGCGCTTTCCAGCCTGATAAGTCGAGACCGGGCAGATGATAGACAACAGCAGGGTCTTCAATTGCCTTGAGGTCATCGATACTTCCTGTCTTCCAGGCTTGATTTTCCGCGGCGATAAACCGGTCCGCAAACTCTTGCGGAGAAATCCCGCGACCACACGCGGCGGGAAGCAAAACTGTCAGCACGGCGACTCGAGGCAATATTCTGAAATTCATGGCACCGAGAGTACGAAGCCTTCCGCATGGCCGCAAATCAACAGTTTTGATCTCGTCATCAGCGGGCTGGTTATCTGAATTTCTTTGACGCGACATCGCTGAAGGAGGAGCGTCGACGATCGTGGTTCGAAGCAGCATGTTGGGGCGCCCCTGCGCAACTTACGTTGCGGCGTTCCTCAGATTCCGCGCCACGGTGCATGGGTCCGATATGGACGGTTCCAGCCATCTCTCACACCATTCCGCACCTTGCAAAGTCTGGCTGAATTACCTACCCTTAGCCCACCGCTGCCCACCCATCCAGGGCATCAAGACAGGGGAAAATAATGCGTACACCGATGCATCGCTTCAAGTATACAAAGCTCACGAAGGAGCAGATTGGCACCAAGCTGAAGATGGCTGAAGGCGGACCTTTGAGCGCTTCGACTTTCTCGAACGTACTGAATGGCAAGACGCTGAAGATCGTCACCCAGGGCGGCCCGACCCTGGAGTACAAGTTCGCAGCAAACAGGCGCCTGACACTCACCGAAGGTGGCAAGCAGGTAACTTCAGGGTACGGCGAGTTGACCCTGAATCAGATGGTCTTCTTTTCACACCTGATTCCAGGCGAGCAGAAGGGCTACAACGTGTTCATTGACCAGAAAACCAATCTGGCAACGGTGTTCGAGGTGTGGACGTCCAGCGGTATCAAGCAGGGTACCGGCGCCAACGAGTTCACGCTCGATGATCGCGAGGTCCAGCGGCAGATCTATTTCGGATATGTCGATAATGGGCAGAAGGCTCCGGAGAAGCTTCATCACTACACGAACCGGATGATGGGCAAAGGGATCCATTGGAAACAGGATACCGGCATCGAAACAATCGAGCTCTATGCGTCTGTGGCCAATACCAACTTCATCGAATTGACCCGGCATATCGACGATCTGAGTTACGTGTCCACTTCAGATTACGTGCTCGTCGATGACCGGACCGTTATCTACAATCGGACCGAATGCGAGTTCTCCGGCATCCACACGTGCTTTGTGGTCGATCTGTACGGTGTCAAACAGGTGGGCGTACGTTTCGGCTTCAACGACAAGGATGAGCTCGAATACTACATGTTCCACGGCGATGGCGAGATCGTCGGGCAGCTGGCCTATCTGGAGAACTTCGATGACCATGGTCTCAGGCCCATGTTTGCTCCAGCGCCGCGGCCCGCAACAGCCGGAGGCCCGGCTCCTGCTGCAGATCTGCCACAGAAGGGAGCGCGTACCACGTATCGTCCCGTCAGGACGTTCCCGCACATGACGGACGAAGAAGTGCATCAGGCCGCACTTCAACGGACATCTGCTTTTGGCGCGGGTGGGGACCAGCAAGCGCCTCCGCAGGCGCAGGCCACTGGCAACAACCTGCCGTTCTCCGACATCCTGGTCGGCAAAGAATTCACGCTTCGCTTCGACAACGGCGGCCCTGTCCGCGACTACCGCATCAAAGAGATGTTCAAGCTGCAGTACCGCGATCACAGCGACAATGTCTGGCACGATGCCGATTACCGCGCTTATGAAGGCGACGACAACCTCGCCTGGTTCAGTCATATGATCGCGGACAGCAAACCGCGCGCCAGCGTGCAGGTCGCAGTGGACTTCACCAACGGGCTCGCAACCAGCATCGAGTCCCACATGGGCACCGCGTATTACGGAAACGAGACCAGCTATCGGGCCATTTTCGGCGTGGCGGAAATGACCGGTCTGGAAGCGCCGCTGTATGTACGCCATCAATTGACCGATGAACTGGTCGGCCAGGCGTTCTCGTGGTCGTATTCCGACCAGACCACTTCCATGCACATCTATTCCTCACCGCATTCCATGTCGTGGGTGATCTTCACAGGTGCACAGGCTTTGGGAGCGGAATGGTGCTCGCCATGCATCTACGTCAAGCTGCGCCCGGGTGTCTACATTTTCTGCCAGAACGAAGAAGCCTGTAACGGCGCGCAAATGATCGAACTGCTCAACACCAAGGCCTCCCATGATTGCGGATTCACATACAACGGCGGTGCCAGAGGCGTCAGCCTGGGGGTGACCGGTGCGATCGGTCGTCATATCGGCAAGTTTGACATCGTGAATCTGTATGGTCCGAAGAGGAGGAACGCATGAAGAACATCCTCCGTCGATCGTTTATCTGGAAAGTAGGAACCGCCGCCTCGGCGGCGCTGGTGTCGACGACCGGTTTGAGCATCGCCAAAGCAGACACTGGCACGACGAGTAACCTGCCACTGCAGGCAGCGTTGCTGGAAGAGGAGAAAGTATTGCGGAAATTTCATCAGGCCTTCGAACAGGCGATAAACAATGGCAGGTACGAAGAAGTCATCGGGATGTTTGCCCATGACAGCGAGGAAAGAGACACCGCTGAAGGCGGTGGTGTGCGGGTCGTCTTCAATGGCGGCGTCTTCAAGGTGCACACCGGTGGAATTCGCCGCCTCTATCGCGAGCGTTTTCCGGCGGGAAAAATCGGCCGCAGGATGGAACCCGCGCCAGGCTTCGAGTTGACGGACGACCAGCAACACGACAGCGTGGAAGTGTCTTCGGATCTTCGGTCCGCAAAGGCCGTGTTCCCCTATTCGATCCAGGTAGGCATGCCCTTCCAAACCGAGTCTTCACTCGCCGCCATGGCCCGACTGCATGGCGAAGGGGTGCGGTTATGGTGGGAAGGCGGCGTCTACCACATCGATTATCGGAAAGATGCAGACGGCCGCTGGAAGATCCGCCGTCTCGAATACGACACGCTTTCCCGGGCTGACTATCGTGCGGGCAAAAGCTATGCGCAGCCGATATCCGTGTCGCGACTTGTCGCGTGCTTTCCGGCGGATCCCCACGGTCCCGACGAGTTGGTATAAGTCCCACACTTTGATGAGGATTTCCGGTGCCCTAACTAAATTTTTCGCGCATCCAGCGTTCCATTGCTTCGGCTGCAGCGATCAGAGGAACATCGCCCTGCTTTCCCACTTTGAGTGAGTGATCTCCTTTCTCTGTCCAGATCAAGGTGGCGCGGCTACCCAATTTATTTGCGACCTGCTCAAGAAGAGCACGTTCTGCAAATGGATCGGCGGTACCGCTGAGAAAAAGCATGGGCAGCTGGATTTCAAAGAGATGCGCATCCCTTCGCTGGTCCGGCTTGCCGGGTGGATGCAGAGGATAACCGAGAAAGGCGAGACCCGAAACGTCCGGTGTGTTTGCGGCGATGTAGGAAGCGACTCTACCACCCATCGATTTCCCGCCAATAACGATCGATTCAGGGTGATGCTTTTGCATCACCTCCTGAACGACACTCCGATACAGAGCCTGCATTTTCGGCTGGGGATCGGGAAAGGATCGTTTTGCCTCCATGTATTCAAAATTGAATTGAACGGACAGAAACCCTCGGCGAGCCATTTCGTTGTGGAAAAACTTCATGAATGGAGAGTCCATTCCTTGCCCGGCGCCATGCGCCAGCACAATTGCAATTTTCCGGTCCCACGATTTCGGACGAATTGCGAGAAATGAGGGGACAGTCCCCTCGTTCCCCAATTTCCTGGAAATGAGGGAACGAGGGGACTGTCCCCTCATTTCCATTTCTGTGCTGCAGAGGGCTTCGTTCGGAATTCGCGGAAGCCGATACTGCCAACTATTGCGTGATGAATTGTAATCGAACATTTGTAACTTCTTTGTCGGCGACGACAACATTTATCGCAGTCGATGCAACTCTCGAGGCACTGCACCCCCTGCAGGTCCGGAGCACCATCGCCTGATAGGGTCCGGAGGAAACGTTTCTGATTTCAAACGAGCCGTCGGCAGCAACGTCAGCGCTAAAGATCCGACCCGAAGGGCGAAGGTTTTCGATCAGCGACACGCGAAGGAGTTCATCAGGCTTAAGGCCGGTGATGCCGGTTACCAATCCTGTGACTTTCCGAAGTGAAGGGTCCTGCCTCGAGTTGGCGAGCAGATTGGGCTCCACGGTACCTCTTAGAACTTCGGAGAAATTCGTTGGCGCCTTGTTGGCCTTATATAGATCCACAAGCTCAGAAATCGGCGACATCATGGTGACGACAGGACCCATATCGAGCGTATACCAGGGCACGGATGGTATTGAGGGCCGCGGCGACCAGCGGATAAGCATGCTGGTGGCATCGATGGGCAGAGCTGAAAGGTTCGACTGAAACGCCTTCATTGTTGGCCCGTTCAGGTAATTCTCCACGTTCGAAATGTAGAACGCAGTTACGGTCGAATTACGCTGCTTGAGGTATTCCGCGACGCGGCGGATGGCAGCCGAACCCGCGAAGTCTCCGACGAGAGGGATGATGAGATTTTTGCGATGCAATTCCCGTATATATCGATACGCTGCTTCCGAGGAGAGAAAGCTCCACGATTGTCCATTCTTGTCGGTCGCCGTCATCAGATCCGTGAACGTGACCGGAATACCTCCAGGCGAACCCGGACTCGCATATTCGGCGGTAATCGAAAGACCTCCGCGGTTAAAAGTTTCCTGAATGAAGGAAATTCGCGCAACGTCAGCGTCGCTCAGTTTGTAGCCATGTCTTGCGAGCACGCCTTTGACGGCTTCGATATTTTTTTCCAGTCCCTCGCCTGGGGCGGAGCTGAATGCTGCCATCAGCGCCTTCGCGCTTGCATTGGTGTCGAGGCCCGCAGGACGGCGTCTCGAAAACAAATTGGCGACGAAGTCCGCCCGATCGGCTGACAATTCGAAGAGCGCTTTATGCAGGAGGATAGTGAGCATGTTCTGCTGGCGGATATCGATGATGAACCCGATCTTCGATTGCAAAGCCCACATGTACGTGAAGTTCTGCTCCGGTCCGACGCCAAGATAAACACCGCCCGGTTTGGTGAGCCGCTTCAGCGGCGGAATAACATCCTGAATGCTTGCTTCATTCGAAATCCAGTTATCGCCGGTATAGGGTCCCTGAGGTTCTGAGAAATCGGTGACCATGCGCCAGAATTCCTGATCGGTAATCTGATCGGGCAAACCGCCAGACTGTCCAAGCTGAAACGAAAAGGCACCGCCCACCAGTACGCAAAGGACGACGGTGACAACCGTGAATTTGAAATGGACACGAACGTCGACGTTCATGTGGGACCTCCGAATCAAATGTGTTGATCGGCCTGTGGTTTGAATTTGCGCTTAAGCATAGGCGGGATAAGGGCTCCCGGCAATGAACATTCCATCGAACTGTCGCATAATCCCGTGGAAAGCCTGAGCTGGAGAGGCACCGTTATCGCATTGCCGGCGCAGCGTCAGTTAAACCGCAGCAGGAATCGCCAGCTCCAGGAACTCCTCGATAGTTTTCGATTTCAAATCCTCGCCCGAGCGAAGGCGCACAGCGACGGCATTTCCTTCCTGTTCCCGATCCCCCACGACCAGCATGAACGGAATTTTCTGCATCTGCGCCTTACGGATCTTGGCGTTCATTCGGTCTTCGGTCTGGTCGAGGTCCACACGCATGCCGGCCTTTTTCAGCCGCGCCTGCACTTCCATGCAGTAATTCACATGCCTGTCCGAAATAGGAATGAGCACGGCCTGGACCGGACTCAACCACACCGGGAGAGCGCCACCATGATGTTCCAGCAGCACACCGAAAAATCGTTCCATGCTTCCGAGAAGCGCCCGATGAATCATGAACGGACGATGCTGTGCGCCATCTGCTCCGACGTAGGTGAGGTTGAATCTTTCCGCCATGTTGAAATCAAATTGAACCGTGCTGAGCTGCCACGGCCTGCCGATCGCGTCTTTCACGACCAGATCAATCTTAGGTCCATAGAAGGCGCCGTCTCCGGCATTCAAATGGTAGGGAATGCCGGACTTTTTCAGTGTGTTTTCCAAAGCCGCTTCCGCGATATCCCAGTCTTCCTCACGCCCGACACGTTTGGCCGGCCGCGTACTGAGAAACAGTTCGAAGGTCTCAAAACCAAAAGCACGCAGAATATCGAGACTGAATTGCAGCACCCTGTCGATTTCCGCGGGCATCTGTTCCGGCGTGCAGAACAGATGTGCGTCGTCCTGCGTAAATCCGCGCACGCGAGTCAGACCGTGCAAAACGCCGCTTTTTTCAAAACGGTAAACCGTGCCCCATTCGGCCAGACGCATGGGCAGTTCGCGGTACGATCGAACCCCGTTACCGAAAATGTTGCAATGAAACGGACAGTTCATCGGCTTGAGGTAGTACTCCTGTTCGTCGATTTTTATCGGCGCATACATGTTTTCTGCGTAGAAGCCAAGATGGCCGCTGGTTTCCCACAGCGTTGCGCGTCCGATGTGCGGCGTATACACAAGGTCGTATCCCGCTTCGAGATGTTTCTTTTTGCAGTAATCCTCTGCAAGATGACGAATCAATCCTCCCTTTGGGTGCCACAGGATCAATCCCGCGCCGACGGTGTCCGGCTGAATACTGAACAGATCCAGATCCTGCCCCAGCCTGCGGTGGTCGCGCTTCTTCGCCTCTTCAAGGCGCATGAAATAATCCGCCAGTTCCTTCTTCGTATCGAATGCCACGCCGTACACGCGTTGCATCTGCGCTCTTGCCTGATCGCCACGCCAGTAGGCGCCCGAGACTCGGGTCAGCTTGAAGCTTCCCGGCTGGATTTCTTTCGTACTGGTCACATGAGGACCACGGCACAGGTCTGTAAAGTTTCCCGTCTTGTAGAGACTGATTTCACTAACGCTGTCGCCCACAAGATTGGCGTCGTTCAGTTCCGAAGCGATCGTTGTCCCGCGAGTCTTGAGGTCGTTCAGCAGCTCCACCTTGAAATCCTGATTCATCTCTTTGAACACCGCTACGGCTTCGTCGGTCGGCATTTCAGTCCGTTCGAACCGGAGCCCCTGCTTGACCTTCTCCGTCATGCGTTTTTCAATCGCCTCGAGATCTTCAGGCGTCAATGTCCGCGAGAGCATGACGTCATAGTAGAAACCGTCTTCAATCACGGGTCCCACTCCAAACTTTGCTTCCGGGAATAATTCCTGAATGCTGGCCGCCATCAGATGGGCCAGGGAGTGACGTTTGGTATCCAGTGCTTCGTTTTTAGACATAGTTTTGGTTTATTGCGGATTTCGAGTTACGTATTGTGGATTTCCCCCTTTCGGGGGTCACGTGAAAAGTAATTGAGCCTGCGTTTCGATGCCAAGCAACTGCTGTTTGAGGTGGAGTCCACCGGCATAGCCGGTCAAGGAACCGTTCGAACCGACAACACGATGACATGGTATGACGATAGCGAGCGGGTTTTCGTGGTTGGCCATGCCAACGGCCCTGGCTGCTCCGGGTTTGCCGAGCAGGCGAGCGATATCGATGTAGGAACAAGTGGAACCGTAGGGAACTTTCTGCAATTCGTGCCAAACCGCCATTTGAAATGGCGTCCCTGAAACATCCAGGGGCAGGTTGAATTGCGTACGTTTTCCGTCGAAGTACTCTCGAAGTTGTTCACGGGCTTCACGATTGGCCGCATCGTCGATGACCCCATCGGAAGGCACCTTGAGTCCAAACTGGACCGACACCAGCCCCCGCGCGGAGGATGCCAGGGTCAGAGAACCCAGCGGTGACTCCATGATTGAATACCAGACGGCGTTAACCATGGGAGGTAGATTAACCCAACCCCATCCGTAAAGGTGTGATTGAAATCACTCCCATTATTTTGTTAAGGTTGTCGTTTGTCTTTTGCGGAATTTTTCAGGAGGTCCAAACCATCGACAAAAACATAAGGGTGAACCATCGAATCCGGGCGAAGGAGATTCGCGTTATCGATGATAACAACGAGCAGCTCGGAGTTTTAACACCTCCTCAGGCAATGAA
>Ga0163162_10001787_pt1 | contig 20175 bp, 17 predicted proteins | sample S55metaG_FD_115310 | JGI IMG/M metagenome (GOLD analysis project Ga0163162, IMG submission 115310) | Switchgrass rhizosphere microbial communities from Kellogg Biological Station, Michigan, USA - S5-5 metaG | ecosystem: Host-associated > Plants > Roots > Rhizosphere > Soil | place: USA...
AAAATTAAGAATTAATAATGAAGGGGATAATCTACAAGCCGTGCATATTCACGACTTGTAAATTAGTGGAGCTGCAGGGACTGAAATTCACTAAAAATGGCCATTTTAGGTATTGATTTCCAGTATAAACGTGTTTTCCCTTCCCCTATTTCTTCCCCTTTTTACCCCTTATTCCCCCAAATCCCTTCCCCCATTTTACCCCCTAATAATCCAATAGGAATTTTATTACTGCTTTGGTGAAGTCTTTCCAGGTCGCAAACTCGAACACCCTCACTTTATTATCATCATAATACATGATGATGAATGCAACTTCCTTTGATCGGTGAAAATTGAACACTTCAACCTTCATATCAAATGCAGTACCGTTAACAGTGAAGAAGTTCCATTTCTGTTCCTCGGCCTCTTTGATAATATCTTTCACCAGGTTTTTATCCATGTGCTTAAATAATTACATATCCAGCTTCATCAACCTTCCCTTCATTCTTAAGCTTCAATAATTGCTGCCAGGTATAACCAAAGGTTTTCTGAACATGGGGATAATCCTTAATTGAATGCCAATCACCACCCCATTCCCATCCTCTGGATGTAAAGCAATGGATCATCTTCATCCAATTATCATCCACAACCCAGGATTCTTTTCCATCAATGACCAATACCAGATCAATGGCCAAACCGTAATTATGTAATGATGAACCACCTGGTGAATTGGTAACAATGGAACCAGGGGTTGTTCTCCCTTGTTGATATAGCTTATCTGATTCCTGGAACGTTCTCAGGGTTTGGGTAAGAACAGGATGAACACCTTTGGGTGTAATCCTAACAGCTTCCTGGTATGCTTCCAGGGCTGAATTTCTCAGTTTTGGGTGTAATAGTGCAATCCTTTCAATTGATGCTTCCATGAAATTTCTTTCATGGTTAGTATTCCTTTAGGGGGGAAAGAATTATCTTACATCACCTTAATAACTGATTTATGTGGAAACCTTCTTTACTCTCATTAAAAGATAACTTTAAGCAAAGAGCAACAAACCCATTCCTGGGAACTTATATCCTGGTATGGGCTATAAGGAACTGGAAATTGCTTTACACTGTATTCAATTTTGATAAGAATACAACCCTGGATGGTAAGGTGAAATTCATTTCAGAATATTATGGGAAGGGTGATTTCTTACTTAATCTTTGGCAGAACGTTTATATCTCTTTCATTGTTCTAACAATAACCTATGTTTTAATTGCAGTTTCCAGATTCATTATTGATTTCTTTGAGAAAAGAATCACACCATGGATTGCCAGATTCAATGATAAAAGTTCAATTGTTCTTAAGACTACTTATTTAGAATTGCTATCTGAAAGGGATGAACTGGAAGAAAAGATTGCGAAGGAACGTGAATCAAAATCAAAACTTGAATCAAAAATAAAAAATCTGGAAGATGATGTTGTTGAAGCAAGAAAAGCAACTGAAACTCAAATGGTGAAGGAATTAAAAGATAAAATTCAAGAGGCTGAAAGAAAGCATGAAAACTTACAAACCACAAAACAAGCTTTGGAATTAAGGTTAAATAATTTAGAACAGCATGTGGGTCGTCCAGGAACTTTAATTATAAATCCCTTACAAGAAATCTACAATCAACTTAATGAGGACAAATTAATAGATGAATTTAAACACATTGCACGTGACATAAGATTAGGCAGGGAAATAAATCGAGGGAACCAATACGTAAGTAAGTTCAAGGAACTTGACTTAATTAGGACAACATCCAAAGGTGATGCGATTAAAGTTCCGTATGAACTTACAAATTATGGGAAAGAATTAGTCAAAATAATTGAAGATATTGAAGAAGTTCAGAAAGCCGATTTTCCACACACAGTTTAATCCTTCTTTTCAACTTTGGATTTCACATTAGTGATAGCATCACCAATATCATCCATCTTATCCTCCAACTTAGCAACCGTTTTATCCTGCATTTTTTTAAATAGTCCTGGAAGAACTGAAATGAATTTAATATCTGGCCTTATAGATTGAATGTTTTCCATGATTGATGATAGTTCATAGGTCGCTATAAGGAAGGTTATAAAACCGCTCAAATAGAATGTATCAAAGTGAACAACAGATTTCAGGATTATATCCAGGAAGAACACTGAAATCAACATCATCATGTATAACAATGTTTTTTCCAGCAATCCCTTTCTGAATTCTCTGGATGAGATTTTTTCACCACGTTTCATTGCAGCGTAAACACCAGATAAAACATCAATCATGGTTAATACTGCTATGCATCCCAGGTAAAGATGTATTCCTTGGAAGAATAAAACAACAGCTGATATTCCTTTAATCAACCAACCGTTCTTATTGAATAAACCCAGGAAGGTATTTCCCAGCTTCTTCATTATCTCAATTGTATAATCTGTATTCATTTGTTAAATTGAAGTAATTATATCACCGCCTCCAAGCCCTTCAGCTGGTGGTTCTGTTATTTTGGTTGGAGTTGCACATGTGTTCTGGCTCCTTACAACTGAAAGGGTAATTCTGAAAACAATCCCTGCAACCCTATCACCTGTATCATCAGTGAACTTTTGAATGCTGGTTGATTTATTGAACACCCATCCTTCTTCCCTTTGCAGATAAGCAAAGAAATCTTCAGCAACCAGGATGGAATCAGAATAAACATCATCAACCTGGTGTGGTTGGTTTGGATCAGTCATATCACCAATGCTCACTTTGAAATTATAATTCAGATATGTGTTGTTGATTGCAGCATCCAGGAATTCAATGTTCGTTACTGGATAGGATAAGTTCCTTTCAGCATTGAAACTGAAATCATCTTCATATCTCACATCATTGATCTGGGCATGTTCTGCAAACCATGCTTTCAACTTTATCTTTATAGCGTTTAATGTTAACATGATTAAATATTTTGTTTTCTAATAAAAAACTGTTCTTCAACAAATAATTGTCTGACTGTTGAACCAGCTGATTTTATTATTGATGCAGCACCTGTTGCAGTACTGTTACCTGAAGTTTGATTTAATAATATTAGATTTCCACCGCTTGGTGTGATAGTTCCAACAGAAACACCATCAACATAAAATGAATAATTGCTGTTTGCAACACTTCCAACAATAACCAATGAATGAAGTTTTGTTGTATCAACAGTAACTGTACTATTTAAAGTTGATAAAACGTTTCCTACACTTCTATAATTAGCGACCCATTTGCCCGAATTAGTTCCATGTGTATAGGTGAAAAACGCCCCACCACCTGTTCCACTGGTATTTCCAACACATCCAACATAAACTGTGAATGTATTTGTTGCATCAGAAAGTATTGGAATGTTAACCCTTCCACACCATATGAATTTCTTTAAGTTGTAGCCAGGATAATGGAATGTTGTTCCCTGTTGGTTTATTATACCAGCCCAATTTGATGTTCCTGTTCCAGTATCTAAATTGATACCTGTTGCAATGGTTGCAGTTCCTGACATCCTTGATGATGTTCCACCAAAAGAACTGTTCGCAAACATGGAACCAGTTAAACCATCAGTGAAGTTTTCCCAATAATCAATATTTGCTGGAACCTGCCAAACCCACATTTCACCATCATAAACATACATTCCTTCTAACTCATCTGTTTGATAAAATTGCTGACCAGTTGAAGGTGCTGAAATTCCAACCCTTGTTAATCTTGTTCCAGATGTTGGAACAATTGTCCAGCTTCTATTTGCACTCAAATCATAAGTTGTTCCATTGATGGTGATTGTTCTGGCATTGGTAACAGGTGTATAACCTAAAGCTGTTGTTATCATTGAAGATGTAACAGCTGAAATATATCCATTTGGATTGGTCGCATTGTATGGAGTATAACCTAATGCTGATAATATCATTGAAGATGTTATTCCATTAATGTATCCATTTGGATTGGTCGCATTGTATGGAGTATATCCCAGCGCACTGGTAACATCAGAACTTAATAATGTGATTGCACCTGTTCTGTTGTTGAATGTAATAATCGCATCTGTATTGTCCACCTTTTTCCAGGCTGTTCCAATTGAGATAATCCAATCCCCCAGGTTCCAATCTGTAATTCCGCTTTCATTTGTTGAACCTGCAACAGTTACAATAAAATACCAACCTTCATTCAATGATGATGAAGCTGGTATTGATGAACCATTAATGGTTAAATCAGATGATGTGATTGTGTTGGCTGAAGCATTCCAGAACCCTTTGAATTTGGTTGCTCCCAAAACAGCATCAGGAAGAAATGATTCATCAACCTTACCAGATGAATTCAATGGTGTATATCCATTAGCAATTCCTTTATTAGATATTTCTTCAAATGGTGTGTAATCAATTCCATCAACCAGTCCATCAACTTCTGTTTTGGTATAATAATTACCTTTCTCTGAATTCCAAACTGGATCAGTTTCTTCAATCGCATCAATCAAACCATCAACCTCAGTTTTCTGATAATAGTTTTCCTTTTCTGATTCCCAAACTGGATCAGTTTCAGTTATATCCACGCCAGCAATCAAATCATCAACCTCTGGTTTGGTGTAATAATCACCCTTTTCATCTTCCCAAATTGGATCAGATTCAGTTGATGGTGGAACCAGGGATGAACTGTTTGCAACAAAATGTGAATGACCACCCAGGAACCAACCAATGGATGTTGATGTTGTATCATCATCACCAACACCAAATTTGTTTGCTCTCAGATAATCAATGAGATTCTTTTTATAGGTGATGGAATCATTTTCATATTCCTTTCTCACCGCTTCCAATTCCTGGGATGAAAGATTTGAAGCTGAATTATCATTCAGCTTCATCAATCCTTTGTTGGTGATTTTGTAATTGTTTATCACCAGGTATTTTGAAACCACCCTGTTAACCAGGAACGGTTTGATGTAGTTGTTGATTAAATCAGTATAAAGGCTGTTTATTGGCACACTGTTAACCTGGAACTGATAAACAGCTTCCAATACCTTAACATATAAATTAAGGCCCAGGATTGCTTTTAAATCAATATCCTGAACAGCTTGTATTGTTTTGGATAAAACCTTTGCATCCACATTGGTTTCAATGTTGGTTTCAGTCTTAACCTGTTGCTCACTCACCAACAGAACCTTCCTTAATGTTCCATCAAATGTTTGAACTGGTGTTGATACATCCGCTGAAGAAGGTAAGGAAGAAACAATGTTTTCCTTTTTCTTAGTTGGATATTTACCCAGGAACCATCCAATGGATACTGATGTTGTATCTGTATCTGATTTGGAAGTTAAAAGGTTATTAGCTCTTAAGAATTCAATCAATGCTTCCTTATAGGTGACCGCATAATTGTCATAATAATTCTTCAGATATTCCAGTTCATCACTGGAAACATTTGTTGCAGAATTATCACCCAGCTTCATTGTTCCTTTGTTGGTGATTTTGTAGTTGTTCACCACCAGGAAATGAGAAACTGATTTATATAAAAGGAATGGTTTTACATAACCATGCAATAATTCTGAATAAAGGGATGAAAGGGTTGAACCGCTCACCACATTATCATGAACAGCATCAACCAACCCATTGTATAATTCCAGGCCCAGGATTGCTTTTAAATCTGTTTCCTGAACCGTTTGAATGGTTTTAGATAAAACCTTTGCATCCACATTGGATTCAATGTTGCTTTCATTTTTAAGCTGTTCTTCTGATATGAATAAAACCTTACTTCCCATGTAACTTCTTTCCTTTGTTAGTATGCGGAGCATCCTTTAAGGTATTCACCAGGGGAAATAAAAAACCCCAGGAACCTGGGGTTGAATGTTATTGTTTCTTTCTCTTTACTGAATAAGCTTTCCAGGTGTGTCTGCAATATGGGGTTGTTTCATTGGTATCTGGGTTATGGTAAAAACCCCCAGCATAAGCATAAACATCATATCCAAATATGGAACCCATTGTTTGAATCTCGGCCCTGGTATATAACCTGTCATTTTCAATCAGCTTAACACAAAAGCTTCTGGATGTTGAAAGAATATCAGCACCGTTCACATCTGGCCTTTTCTCATATTTATACATGGTGAAAATCCCATTGTTCTTTGGTTCATCAGCTGTTTCATTGGGTTGAATTTGAACACCCTTCTTTTCATCAATCTTAACATCAACAACACCAGCTTCAGTTAATTTGGATAATACATCCTTCAGATCAGATTCAGTTAACTTCAAATTCAAATCCTTTTCAATCTTTGAATTGAGTTCTTCCAGACTCAAACCATTCACATCATTTTCCAATAGGTAATTGGCAATATCTGATTCCTTATCAAAGTGAAGATGGTGTTCATGCTTGGCTTCACCCAGGATTTCAAATTCTTCAGAAGATAAACCCAGGTGTTTCACCTGTTCATAATCTTCTTCAGTTAACTTTCTCTTTACTGGTTCAGGCTTTTTTTTTACATCTTCCTGAATGGTAGGTTGAGCAACAACATCAGCTTTTGGTTCACTCACCTTTGGAACCTCACTGATTAACCTATCACCATTTTTTAATGCTGGCAATCCAGCTTCAGCCCTCAATTCATTTATGGTTAATACCTTTTCTTTAAGTGATTCAGATAACTGAGAATTGAATAATGGTTTATCAGCAAACTTCACTGGTGATGTAACACCTGGGAAATTGGAAAACAGTTGGTTCAATGCTGATTCAACTTCATCCCTTTTAACTCTGATATATGTGTTCTTAAATATCTCATATGCTGTTTCCAGTTCTGTTGCTCCGCCCAATTGACCTTCAGTCTTAATACCCATCAACATTGGTGATGTAACCTGGTGGCCTTTTAGAATATCATCAGATGTATCTTTTCTGAGAACTTCATATGCTTCACTCCAATCATTTGCACTCAATGATGAAACTTCAGCTGGTTTACCATCCTGGTTCTGGAAATCAACAATGATTTTCTTTCCATTCTCACCTGTATAGCTGGCCTTTAAATCTGCAATAACCTGTTCCTTTACTTCTTCAGGAACGTTTGAACCCTGGAAGAATGTGATGATATTGGAAACACTGAAGTGATTCTTAATATTGTTAAGGTTGAAATCTCTGATTGCAATATCTGTTGCAATTGCTTTAATGGCTCCTGAATATTCTGGTTTGGAATAAACATTGTTTACTGTTGGAAAGTAACCATCAAAGAAGAATATTTTGGATGTTGAATCTTTTTTGTTGGGTGACCATCTGTCATATGTGACATGCTTCCTGGATAACCTCCAATCATCATTGAACCAGAACTTTGTTTTGCTTTTGTTGGTTCTTATCTTATGTGCTGGAACATGGTGATATTCCACTGGTTCCCCAAACACATTATAAACAACCTCAACCCCCACATAATTGAAGATTAAATAATCTTTGATAACCTTATCAACAAACTCTTTGATGTTATCAGATGCATTCACTTTGAAGTTCAGTTCAGAACCGTTCTTATATTTCAAACCATCCCCAATGATGTAAGTTGTTTTGGTGTTGATGATTGCTGAATGAATCGGTGATTCATTATATAATTCCAGCAAATAGTTTGGATATAAGTTGTTGGAACCGTAATTCACCAGCTTTGTATCACTCACTTCCTTACTCTCGTATGGTACAGGAATGTTATCCTTTTCAAATTTTATTACTTTTAAATGTTCAGCCATTAAATATTTCTTTTCAGCACCATCATTATTTTATTCACCGTTATAAACAATGAAATCATCATCAGTTTCTTCAGGCTCTATTGATATGTATTGTTCAGCAATCTGTTCTTCCTGGGTTTGAATCTTATCAACCACCATCAGAATCCCTTCTTCAATAACATCATCACCATTGAGAATTTTATAATTCATCTTTCCTGGTTTGCAGTTCGCGAACAGTGATGTTTCCAGGGTGAATTCATCATATCTCTCAGGGTATTCAGAAGAATTATCAGCCAGGGTGAACTGGAATGTTTGGCTTGAATAAGGTGAAAAGATATTCAGGGTGAATTCTGTTGCATCTGGTGCAACCTCAGTCAACGTTAAAATGAACCTGGTTTGTTCTTTCTCCTTATCAATAATTAACATGTATAATGTTTCTTATTTAGTATGCATTAGCATCCTGTGAAATAAAAAACCCCAGGATATAAATCCCAGGGTTTCATGAAATGAATATTAAGAACCATTATTAATTACTCTGAAGCAATTATATCAGTGATGATTGTATCATCAACCTGTGGAACCAGTTTGGTATCAATACCAGAAAATGTTAAGGAGTAACCCATTAAATCACCTTCAGCTGTACCAGTACCGCTTTCCAATGCTGACAATTCAAACTGACCATTCAAACCAGCAACAAAGAATTTTCCAGTTCTGGATTTAACCAGGACTGCAACAGGCTGATCCATTACAGATTCAACCCATGTTCTGTTGGTTGTTGTTATGTTTGATAATACCAGGGTAAATGTTTGAGTTAAAAAAGATGTACCAGTTTGGTTATTCTTTGTTAACGCCTCTTTTAGGCCAGCTGTTGATTTTAGTAAACCAACTTCAACAAATGTTTTACCGCTCTGTAAACCAACTTCATTAACAATACCATCAGTTGAAACTGAATAAACTTCAGTTGAACCTGAAACTGGTGCTAAATCTTGGAATGCTATCATGTAAAGCTTTTCCAAACCACCCACAACACCTTCACCACACGCTCTTGGTAATGAAGTTAAAGAAGAACAAGCCATATTATATTGTATTTATTTGAAGGGTTGGTTGTTACCCCAACCCCGTTTTATTATTTTAATTATAGAGATGCAACGTATGCTTCAGTTGGATCAACAACAGTTACACCAACAGCGAATGCAAAATCCAAATACCACTGTTTAGTTTCATTGCTGTATTCCATTGATGCTTTAGTTGAATCAGCTTCACCATCCATACCCAATTGAAGATTTGATAATCTCATTGCATACACATCACCAGATTCATTCAAACCGCTCACTGGTTCCAACTTTGCAGTTGTACCGTAAAGGGTGAAATCATCAGTTGGCTTGAAGATGTTGTTATTAGCTAATGCAATTAGATATGAATCATAATCATCTTCACCCAGGAACATTTTAAAATCAGCTGATTTTCTGATTGCAACAGGTATTTGAGAATAAATGTTCTGAAGTTTTGCAATTATATCAGAACCAGTTGCAGTTAAGGTTGAACCTGTTGATGCAGCCATTTGTTTAACAATACCATCAATTTTATCCAGGTTTGCATCACTTGAATCAGTATCACCATTCCATAAAAGGTTTTCAACACCAGCTGCAATTGCAACCGCTCTATCATCTGTGATTGCTGAAGCAAATTCAGTGATTAATGTTTCTTCAGGATTTTGGCCCTTAGAAATCATATCAGCAAAATATGTGTTCCATAAAGTTGCTGGACAAATGTTGCTGTTCTCAGCAATCGGTGCAACAACAATTTTTGCAGCACTTAATTTGGTTGAACCATTTGCAGTTCTACCGCAAGATGAAGCATCAGTGAATGCTATATCCTGACTCATTTTCTTAACAGCTGCTGAACCTTTAACACCAGCCTGAAAGTTTTTGCTATCAATCAGCATTTTTGCTGTCTTAGCAGATGCAACAGCTTTAGTTGCTATTGCAGTTGAGTTATTTTGAACGTACTCTGATAAACCAGTTGTATCAAATCCCATTGTTATAAATTTTTTGTTTTGTTATTTATTTTCTTAGTAGGAAATCAGTGTTACTTTTTTCCCATTATTCTTGCCAGCTGAAGAAGTTTATCTTCTTTGCTTTCTTTTACAGTATTGTTTTGAGTTGTTTTGCTGAATTCAACAGGAACTTTTGCCAGTTGTTTAATGGTTGCATGTAGATCAGAAACTTCTTTGCTGAATGAATCAACATCTTCTTTGGTTGCTGCAACAGGTGCTGTTTTCAATCCTTCAATCACCGCTTGCATATCAGCAACGGTTTGTTCCAGGGTGATAACCCTTTCTTCCAATGCTTCAAAATCTGGTGTTTCTGTTTTTTCTTCTTCAGGTGTTTCTTCCTTTGCTGGTGTATCAACATTATCTGTTGCAGCCTGGGTTAATCCACCTGGGTTTTCCTCAACTACGCCACCTTTGGATTTATCACCTTCATTTGCTGGTTGGCCCGAAGCTCCCTGTTCTGGTGCTTCACCTTCAATAACTGAAATCATGGAATCTTTAACTGTGAATGAAAAACCATTATCCATTACATAATCACCATCAGGTGCATCAGTAAGGGAACCATCTGGATTAACTATCTCAACCTTTCCACCAACAGCTTGTTCACTTATTTTTATTTCATCTGAACTCCAAACCTTTTCAGATGCATAATGACCTATAATAGATTTGAGTGATTTGAGAATCTCAACTTTGATTTTATTCATGTGATAAACTTTTTATTTCTTAGTATGCTTTAGCATGTTGTTCAACAGCTGAAGGGATTGAAGGATTTCCTCATCCTGTTTTGATTCATCAACACTTTGGAATTTTTGGGTTTCAAAGAATTCAAACATTCCTTCAATGCTGAATCCTTTCTGGTTTCCACCTTTGATTGAATTCCAAACATTCTTATCCTGAACCTTCACACCAATAACCCAGGAACCATCTGGAAGATTTAAACCTTTTGGTGAATTGATTCCTTTGCTCTGATCCACAATGAAGGATTGAAACACAAATGATTTGGCTGTGGTTTCGGTGTGGTCCAAATTCAGATTCATCTGGAACCCCTTTTTGAAGAACACCTGGGAAATTGTTCTAATGGTTTCTTTGGTGAAATACACTTCATATTCTTCACCGCTCTCATCATCCCTTCTGTATATTCTCATATTGGGAATCATTGCAGCTCCCAACAATTCCATCTTGGAATCATCAGTTGCAAACCTTACTTCCTTTTCCATCTTTGCGAATGCCAGGAAATCAGATTCAATTGCTGGTTCATCCACCAGTGCAATTGCATCAACTACAAAATCAGAATCTTCATTAATCCTTAGTTCATAAACAGGTAATCTATCCATTGAATTTCACTTTCCTTCTTAGTATGCTAAAGCCATAGAGATGGGTGAAATCAATGTGTTATAAGCTTTTCAACAATGTGTGCATATTAAGTGTTGGAAATACACACACTGTTTTTTACCTTCAATTAAATTGAAGAATATGAATTTTAATAATGCGAAAAAGGAAGTCTTGGAGTATCTATTTGAAGGATATCTTGCCAATGGTGGAACTCATCGATTCTATATTCAACACATCACCGAGAAATATGGAATTGATTCTGATAAATTGGGTGAAATGTTAGTTCAGGATGGGTTAGTTAAGAACCAGAATTATGGTCTTCCTGGAGGTTTCATGGGCCAGATAACCATGGCTGGAATTGCAAATGTTAAACCCCAGCATCTTTTGGATAATCTTTCAACTGTTCTTTCAGTTTTAGGTGAAAGTGGAAATCAGTTAACAGGATTAATGGATATACTTATACTTGAAACAAAGGATTATCAAATTGCACATGATTTTGGCCATTACCTGTATAGCAGAGGAATTATTGAAGAACCCATATTCGTACATGATGTTTATGTAAAACTGAATTTAAGAGGAATGCAGATGTTCGAGGAAATCAAGCCACGTTTCATGCAACTCTAAATTATCAGAAATGATTTATCTTCAGAAAGAAGAAGACAGGATAACCTTAGCTAAAATTGAAGCACTCAGAACGCTGTTTACTTTATATCAAACATGTGGCGCAAATGGAATGCTATCCCTAAAGCATATAACAGATAGATATAAATTGAATCCAGGTGATTTTGGAAGGTTATTAGTAAAAGATGGTTTGGTAAGGAAACAAATATTTTCCACTAAAGATTTTCATGCAACAATTTCAATCAAAGGAATTGAAATTGTTCAACCAGATTATTTACCAGGTCATACTTCAACTATCATTAGAATATTGGGGAATAAGAATGAACCCACTGGCATCATGGAAATGTTAGGTTTGAATCCTAAAGCATACAGATTAGCCTGTGATTTAGCTGATTACTTTCGCAAAAAAAAGAAGATAATTGAACTTCCAATCTATAAAATAGATGATGTATTAATTAAGCTAAATAGAAATGGTTTGGAAGCTTTCCAGGAAACCAAACCATTCTTTTATCATCTTAAATAGTTCCCAGTTTATTCAGGAAGTTTGACCTGTCTTCATTGCTGTTCAATTCCCTTTGTGATATATAGGCCCTAACAACCTGGTTCCCTGGGTTGGTAACCCTTACATCCTGAACAGGTGTTGATGGATTCAATTGGGTTGAATTTATGGTTGGTGCTGATGTTGGGGATGGAACTTGTCCACCTGAACCACCCCCCTTCCCTGGAACCTGAACAGCCAAAATTTTCTTCACATTAGCAACACCAGTTGCAACCGCTGCTGCTGCTGCAACAACACCCGCTGCAATTCCCCAGGGGCCTGGAATAGCTTTAACCATTCCTTTATATGCTGACATTGCTGCTTCATAAGTTTGGATGGTTGTGGATGCGACCGCCATTGCTTTACCAGCAACGGTGTGTTTCCCTGCCAATGTGGATGCAGCTTCCAATGCTGAACCAACAGCATCCAACATTTTCATTTTGGATTCCTTTTCAGCTTCATGAAGTTCCTTTCGTGCTTCAGTATGAGCTTTTTCATCCTCAGTTACTTCCAGGTTATGTTTGGCCTTAAGGTTTGCAATCTCTTCCTGGTTGTTTCCTAAAGCTTCCAGTTCCTGTTGGAACTTTGCTTGCTTCCAACTTTTTTCAGCAACCCAAACAGCTTCCAATTTCTCAATCCTTTGTGCTGGTGTATCAGTTTCATTAATCTCATTTTTCTTCTGAACATCAACCAGGGTTGTTTCAGTGTTGATTGTGTTCTTCCTTAAGGTTTCGGTTTTATCCAGCTTTGCCAGCTGTTCATCCTTAAGCTTCTGAAGAAGTTCTTTTTGCTTATCATCAGCAATCTTTATTTTTTCATCAAAATCATCAATTAGCTTTTGTCTGGATTTCTGATATTCAGATTCCTGGTAACCATTGATGAAATCAGAAATGAGTTTGTTATATTTCTTTTCTGTTTCAAGTTTCTTTTCACCCTTCTCAGCTTCTAATGCAACAATTGCATCCTCACTCTTTTGATCCAGTTGCTTAACCTTCCCATTGAATTGTTCCTGGGTAATGGCTTTTCTTTTCAGTTCATCTTTGAGAACCTTTAAATCCTCATCATAGTTTTCCTGAACCTTCTTTCTCTTTTCATTGAATGAATCATCAATATCAAACAGCTCTTTTTGTCTATCATCCAGCTTTGCTTTTGCAACCTCTTTGATGGATTCATCAGTTATTTGAAGAACTTCTTCAGCATGTTTTTTCAGCTGTTCAGTTTCTTTATCTAACAGTGCTTTAGCCTTTTCCAGTTCCTGTTTCTTCTTTGCTTCAGCTTCCTTTGCTTTCTTTTCCGCTTCTTCCTTTTGCTTGTTCTGAAACTCTAAATCAGATTTTGTTCTTTCATCTTTTGATTTATTGATTTCTTCATTTGATTTGTTGATTGATTCCTGTAACTCCTTAAGCCCTTCATCAGTTAATGTGATTTCATGGTTTAAGAATTTCTTATATCTGTCATTCTTAACATTAAATTCAGTTTGTAATAAACTCAACCTTTCTTCCTGGCCCTTCTTCTGTCTGTCGAATATTTCTTGTTCTGTTTTTCCAGCCAGTTTCAACCTTGCAACATCCAGTTCTTCCCTTCTTTTGGAAGCATCAACATTTGTTTTCAATGCCAGTTCACCATACTTTTCAGCCAGTTCAAAAGCTTTGCTTTCCTTCTCCGCTGCTTTTTCAGCTGCATCAGCTAAATCTTTGAAATATGAAACAGCTTCAGCAATAACCACCACCAGCAAACCAATTCCTGTTGCTGCAATCGCTCCTTTTAAATTTTTGAATGATTTGGATGTTGTATCAACAGAACCACCAAAGAGTTTCATCACTGTTGATGCTGCAATGGTTGCAGCTGTATTTGCTTTCTGGAAGATGGTGGATGCTTGAACAACTTTGGAAATGTTTCCCCATCCTTTATATAATTCCTTTAAATCACCAATAGCATTGCTAAAGGCCATTAATCCCTGAAGCTTCTTTATGGTTTCTTCAGCTTTTTCACTCTCAACACCAATGAACGCCATTGCACCTGAAACACCTTCCAATGCTCCAATTGCTCCTCTGGAAACTGAAACCAGGGCCTGAAGTTTGTTATCTGGGTTGAACGCTGCAACAGATTTATTCAAATCATTGAATTCATCTTTCAGTTTTGCTGTATGTGATAATGCATTTGCATATTCTTTGGAATTGGTTCCAAACTGTTCACCCAATCTTTTTGCTTCATTGATACTTTCTTTAATTTCCTGTCTAAAGGATTTGAAAGGTTTATCAATGTGTGTATTATTAAGATTATCCAGCTTTCCCTGAACATCATCAATACCCTGGGATGCTTCTGATCCATCAACCTTAACACTTAGAATTATATCTTTCCTGGTTTCATCAGCCATACTAACTTTCTTTAAGTTGTTAGTATGAACCAGCTGGGGATTTACCTTTCGGCTCCTATGAAGATTTTTTGCAGAATAACCCTGGATGGTTTGTTCTTATTCTCATATTCAATTGATAATACTTTACAATAGACATGGCCAAACTCACCCAAATCAATGTAAACTGGAACCCTTAAATCCAGATTGGTAATATCCAGTTCAGTAAGAAGGAAATCACCCTGGAAGATGAAGATGTTTGGGTTTGTTAACTCAGTTATCTGGTTTGAATAATAGAACTGATATGCAGCTGCAGCATTTATATAATCAGCTGTTGGTGTGAAGTAATATTCATTTGGCCTTCCAAAATATAAATCTTCAACTGGTTTATCATCTTCATCAAAGAGATAATTTGAAACCATTGGATATTGGGATGTGGTTAACAGTGGTGTAACTGACCAACCACCAGTGTAAATATCATTTCCAATAACATATTCATTGCAATCCTTCAATCCATAATAATATAATAACCTGATGTTGCTTTTGAAGGTCTTTTTATTACCGCTTTCAATCTGATAAATTGCTGGGTGCAATCTTCTGGTTCCAGCATATTGAACCATTGGTGATGGTGAGAATATCAATTCAACCTTCTTTGAATCTGTTACACCCCAGGAATCATTGAATTTAAATGTTCCATATACGTCACCATACTTCTTTTTATAATCAGCATTAACAAAATCTGAATCATCCTTCCAGGTGAACAGGTAATTCTTTGGAATCTTAATGTTTGATTCCAGTTCAAAGTTTTTATAATCCAATTTAGCTGTCCAATTGATTGCATTGGCTGTGATGATGGTTGGTGATGCATAAGCATAATAATCATCATACTGTTGAAATATCAACCGCTTATCATTGTTATTCTCAGTATAGACATACATATTGAAAAGGTTAACAATTGATTTAATGAAATCCATTTGCTTCACCTTATCTGGGGGAACAGGTGCAACCACATCACCACCTGTTGAACTTAATTGAACATTCACTTTGAACAGTGTTTGAGCATCTTTAGGAAGTGATAGTTCAACTGTTGAAATATTATATTGTATATCATCCAAAACTGAAAACAAATCATATGCTTCAGAATGAATTCTTAATCTCAACCCCAGCTGTTTTTTTTCAACAAATGTTCTTTCACCAATGGCCAAAGTCATTGTTTTATTTGTAATGGTATCACCGTTATTAATATTGAATCTTGTATCAGCCAATACCGTCCAATTTGAACTTGAATCATTGTTGGATTCAGCATCTCTTTCAACCAGTTCAAACATTACAGTAACAGGTGTGAAGAAAATATTATGAAGTGATGTGATAACAATTTCAGCTTTAGCATCAGAGGTGAATGTTCTGTTCACATACAATACATTGGGATAACTTCCTTCCCTTATAACATAAGGCGCAATGGTTCCTGGTGGTGTGGTTGGAAATGAATTAAACTTTAAAAGATTAAAAGCATCATGTGGGGCATGTGCTGAATCAGCATTTGTTTGTGATGTAACAAATGTTTTATAAAACTTCAAATTGAATCCTGAAAATGTATATGAAAGAAGCTCATCAGCATTGGGAACAATGAGTGAATTGAATTTATCAACAAAGGTTTCATCACCTCTCACTTCATAGGTGAACCCATCCAGTTCAGGTTGTTTGAATATTCTATCAAAATACTCCTTTAAAAATATTGCTGGCCTGAAGTTGAATCCATGAATTGAATTCAAATTGCTCCATGAAGTTGTATCCTGGTAAACCACACCATAATCAGCAAAAGGATAAACATAACCGCTTCCCATCTCAAAGGTTGTATTGCTGAAGGTTTCAGAATCGGTATCAAACCTTTCTGTTTGGGTGGCCCATGTATCCTGGATAACACCAATGTTGTAATGATGTTTCAAATCTGAGAAATCCAAATCAGTTAAATATTTATCCTGGATAGCATTCTTCAATTCAATGAATCTTCCAGTGATAACCGTTTCATAAAAGATGTTTCCATCCTTCACTGATGTTTTCAAAACCCTCAGTGAACCTTTCATAATTAAATGACCATCTTCATAAACAATGCAATCAACAACCCTTAATGGTGAGTAGTTGAAGAACAGCTTATTGTTTAGATCTGAATTGGAAACCTTATTTCCAAAGAATAAATTTCCAAAAGCATTGTTGTTAACAGCTGTTCCTTTGAATGAAATGTTCTTTGATATGTTATCTTTTCTGGATGATACATCCTTAACATCAGCAACACTGAATGTGGTTCCCATATCCAGGGATTCACAATCCAGTTCCACATAATTCACACCATCCAATAAATATATTTTATACATCTTCTTTTTCTCGTTTAAATCTTACCATGTGTATGAAACACATTCAGAAATTAGCGGCCTAACCGCTGTAATTACAACATCAAACAAATCACCTGTTCCTTCTTCAACCTCACCATAATAATATTCTGATGATTCATCTGTTCCATCTGGGATGATTATATTGGGAATGTGATAATAAGTTCCAGTATCATCAACCAACCACCAGGAAACCCTGGCATTTGCATTCACGTTTGCTGATGCATGAGCTGTTACATAAATTTTATCTGGTGAACCAGATGTTGTTTCAATTCTTATTGTTGCTGTGATAGTGATGGTTGCAAGTGATGTGGAACATGTTCCATGTGTATTTGCATATTCCTGGCCATTTGCAGCAATATCAGCCAGGGCCAAATCATTTGCTTCTCCCAGTGTTAAGGCCCAATATGTATCAGCTGGAACGATGTATGTAACAGCTGAACCACATGGTGTTGTTGAAATATCACAATCATCCCTAATGAAATCCTGGGTTTGTTCCTCGTTTCCAACACCAGTTAAACATTCACCATTATCATTTGCATATTCCTGTTTATTCAATTCCAGGTATTCCAATGCAGCTGCATTTGCTTCAGCCAATGTTTCCCTATAAAATGTATCAGGTGAAACAACCATTGTTACCTCTGATCCAACAAACCCATCACCACAATCATTCTTCCTGGCTGTTGCTGTTTGTTCCTCATTACCCACACCAATTGAACAGGTTCCATGATGGTCACCATAAACTGGCCCATGCCCTGCCACATCATCATCAGCCAATGCATTTGCATCATCCAAACTGAGGTATGAAAAATAGGTATGTGGTTCAACAACATATTCAATTGGTACTGCATACCATCCAGTTGGACATGTATGGGATGAGAACCAACCGCTTCTTCTTTCATTCCAGAATTTGGTGTTCAGGATGTAAGAGATATTCCCAGATGATAATGAAGGAATAATATCTTCAGGAAAGGTGAATTCAAAGTTCATTTGATTCAGCTGGCCCTGTTGATATTTGGTTCTCTGGAATTGGTAACTGTCATTCTTAAGAGTTATTGGAATCAATGTTCCAGTGGTTAGTTCAACATAGAGTTGTTTTGAATTAACCATTTCACATAACCATCCAACTTCCTTATCATTAATAACCCTGGTATAGGCTTTAACACTCAGCTGGGATTTTGAATCATATATTTCTTCAGTTGAATTGAATATCCCATTGCTGAAATCTGTATATGTTCCAGCTTCCATTTTAAAAGGATTCCTTTTGATGCTGGCTCTGGCAACTGCCATTGATTCCTGGGGTTGAATAAATTGATAACAATCCAAACCACCCAGGGAATTCACCCACAACACATTCATCACTTCCAGGTTGCATTCTGTTTCTTTATAGTCATATCTTTTAACCTCAGTTAAAATGTTTCCGCTCTCATCCTTCAGATGAACAGTGTAATATGTAACACCTGTGAAACTCACTTCCAGGGAATCAATCAGCTTCTTTGGTGAAACCTGAATCCTGAACATTTTATAATCATCCAGATCAGTGATTTCCTCATTGTAGGTGTTCAACAATGCATTGGAAGAATCAAATGTTTTAATCACCGCATAAACTTCATCCTGGTTTGAGTTAATGAAATACAACTGTTCAGTTGAAAAATCATTCACATAGCTGTTTGGTTTAAGGGTTAAGAAGTTTGATTTAACCGTATCATTCAACACATGTTTGTTCTGGTTGTAAGAATGGAATGATAATCTGTCAAACTCACCGTTCCAGGTATAATATGTTGTGGCTCCTGTGATGGTGGATGATAATGGCTCCAGGGTTGTTGAACCTGTTGTAACACCCATTTCAGTTATGTTCAGTTTATAACCAAATATGGATTTGCTTATCCCTTTGGAAAACACATTTGAATTATCCACCTCTTTTGAAACCAGGTTGGAAAGAATCTTTGAAAGATTGATATGTGAACCAACAGAATAATCTGGTGAAGCATATATATCATAGTTCCCAACTGTTGAACTGGAAACAGCTTCCAGGATTTCAATGTTGAAATAAACCAAAGCTGAGTTATCAGATTCCACCTGGAACCCATTTGGGTTCCCAGCTGGTGAATAATCTGATGGTGTATGAATGAATGAAATCATTAAAATATCTTTCATTCTTAGTATGCGGAGCATCCAGATTATTTTACCTTAAGGGAATCCTGGGTTGGAATGTACCTTAAGTAAGAAATCATGTGTTATTTTTTACCTTAAGTAAGAAATCATGTGCTGATTAATGACCTTAAGGAGGAAATTGTTTACCAGTTTTACACATTTAATTAAACATTCATTTTAGTGTTCTATGTTTGGCCCTGTTGTATTTGAGCATTGGGGGGTGGGTGTTTCTATGTTGTTTCAATACACAATAAAATTGAATAAATCTTTGAAGTATAAAGATAATTTGGGAGGTCTTTTTCAGGGTTAGTTTTACATCCAGGATGGGGAAATAATTGTTTTTAAAATATGAAAGGAATCTTTCAACATGGGGAAATTGATGGGGTTAGGGGGTGACATTTGCTCTGGCCAGGGTGGGTTTAAGCTATTAACAGAATGTTTCAAATGGCCCTTACCCCCGTTTTTGAACAGATGCTGGATAAGGGTGGATAGCTTTGCAGGGTGAATAAGATAAAATGTTGGTAATAGAATGAAAAGAATGATAAATATTTAAACACATGGGATGGTTAATTATTTGGCCGAATTGCCAAAATAGAATTGAAACTTTGTGAAATTAACCTGTGAAGTTATTAACCTGTGAAGTTTAAACTTCACAAGTTTTAAACCTGATAAGTTTATGAAACAAACTTTAAAAATTATAGGTTTTTATTTGGAATCGGTTATGAAAAAACGTATATTATATTGTAGGTGGGATTCAACCCATCACCCTGGAAACTGCTTCAGGTTCACCATTTCATTAAACTTAATAAACAAATAAACATGATACCCCTTATCTTAATTTTATCGTTTCTCGTATTGCTGGTACTGGTATATAGAAAGAGAAAGTTTCTGTTGGAAATTAGCTGTTGGATATTCAAACTGAAGTTTGATGTTGACCATCCCTCCACATCAGAAGGTGATAACAAATGACTATTCAACCCATTTCTTCATTGGACATGAATTGGAATCACTCATTGTTTTGGCCACCAGTGGACAATAACACTTTCCGCATACCTCAACTTTCATCATAGTTGTTTTGAATTCACATTCATCACAAACCTTT
>Ga0163162_10001788_pt1 | contig 20175 bp, 17 predicted proteins | sample S55metaG_FD_115310 | JGI IMG/M metagenome (GOLD analysis project Ga0163162, IMG submission 115310) | Switchgrass rhizosphere microbial communities from Kellogg Biological Station, Michigan, USA - S5-5 metaG | ecosystem: Host-associated > Plants > Roots > Rhizosphere > Soil | place: USA...
CGCGGACATAACGATATAGGCTGGTTAAAAGCGAACTTCTCGTTCAGCTTTGCATCCTATTATAATCCGGAGAAAATGAATTTCGGAGCATTGCGGGTACTGAATGATGATATCATAGCGGCTGGCCGCGGCTTTGGCAGTCACCCGCACGATAATATGGAAATTATCACCATCCCTTTAAAAGGAGGTTTGGAGCATAAAGATAGCATGGGCAATACTGGCGTGATAAATGCAGGTGAGGTGCAGGTGATGTCGGCAGGTACAGGTGTATATCATTCAGAATATAATGCATCGCATAAAGAGGCTGCCAATACATTGCAGATCTGGCTTTATCCTAAAGAAAGGAATATCCAGCCGCGTTACGATCAGATGAATTTTAAAGACCGTTTTAAATTGAACGAGCTAACCGCACTGATCTCGCCACAGAAAAGTGAAGACACGCTTTGGATCAATCAGGATGCTACCTTTTCGATGGGCGAGTTTGAAGCAGGACAAACTATCAACTATGATATTAAAACCCAGGGCAATGGTGCTTATGTGTTTGTGCTGGATGGAGTGGTTAAAATAAACAGTCAGGTTTTAAACAAAAAAGATGCGCTGGGCGTTTATGATACAAGTTCACTTACAATTATAACCGAAGAGCCATCCCGTTTCCTGATCATTGATGTACCGATGTCATAATCAGTATTTAGCCTGAATCCATAAAGTGAATATTATTGAAAGTTCAAAAACAATTGAGCGTTGCTTTGTTGTTGTTTACTATTATTTAAGATTCACTGATGGAAGCACAGCAGGAACTAAGCGGATGGAGAAAATGGATGGAAGGCATAGGCGACTATGTTGTATTCTTTACGCGCTTTTTCCGCAACATCTTTACCGGCGGCTTTGAATGGTCGGAGTTTGTGAGGCAATGCTATGAAATAGGCTACCGATCCATGATGTTGGTTGGCATTACCTCCTTTATCATGGGCCTGGTGCTTATTTTGCAGCTCAGGCCTTCGCTCATCTCGCTTGGTGCCGAAAGCATGTTGCCTAAAACACTGTCGGTGGCACTCATCCGCGAGATAGGGCCGGTGATCACTGCTATCATCTGTGCCGGTAAAATAGCGTCAAGCATTGGGGCCGAGTTGGGCAGTATGAAAGTGACGGAGCAAATTGATGCTATGGAAGTATCAGGCGCCAACCCTGTTCAATACCTCGTAGTAACACGCGTATTAGCTACCAGTTTCATGATCCCGTTATTGGCGATTATAGGTGATGCCATTGGGTTATTCGGTGGCTTCCTGGCGCTCAACTTTACTGATAGTATCAGCTTTTCTCTTTACTTCAACAAATGTATAGCCTCGCTTGATTTTACAGACCTGTTACCTGCTGTAGCAAAAACGGTGCTTTTTGGTTTTGCGGTTGGTTTTGTGGGATGTTATAAGGGTTATCATTCTGATAAGGGTACCGAGAGTGTAGGTGTAGCTGCCAATTCCGCGGTTGTTACTGCCTCTTTATGGATTTTCATTATTGATGCGATAGCTGTTCAGATAACCAGTTTGTTATTTTATAAATAAGATGAAAGAAGCAGACGAGCATATCGAAACTAAAAAGGAAGCGCCCGAACATAAGCAGGAGGTGGTGATCCATGCTAAAGGCATCAAAAAATCCTTCGGTAAAAAGAAAGTGCTTAAAAATATAACTTTCGACCTGAAGAAAGGGGAGAACATTGTTGTGCTCGGTAAATCGGGTCAGGGAAAATCTGTAACTATTCAATGCGTGGTAGGTATGTTGCAGCCAGACGGCGGTGAGTTGGAGGTTTTTGGAGAGGATATCACAACGATGAACGATGAGGAGCTGAAAAAGCTAAGAATGAAGATAGGATTCCTTTTTCAGGGAGGGGCACTTTATGATTCCATGACAGTGAGGGATAACCTGGAGTTCCCACTTACAAGGGTGTTGAAACTGAAAGATCAGAAAGAGATTAATAAAAAGGTTGAAGGCGTGTTGGATGCTGTTGGTTTATTAGATGCGATAGATAAAATGCCGTCCGACCTTTCAGGCGGGATGCGAAAAAGGGTAGGCCTAGCCCGCACACTGATCGTAAATCCGGAAATTATGTTGTATGATGAGCCTACCACCGGGCTCGACCCCATTACCTCCCGCGAGATCAGTGAGCTCATCAATCGCCTGCAACGCAAATATGAAATATCATCTGTCATTATTACCCACGATATGGAGTGCGCCCGTATTACGGCCGACCGCATCCTGGTAATGGATGAAGGTGAATATATAGCCGAGGGTTCATACAAAGAGCTCGAAAAATCGGAAAACGAAATGGTCAGATCATTTTTTAACGAACCCGCATGAAAACCACATCATCTCAAAAAATAAAAATAGGCCTGTTTACCTTTTTAGGGTTGGCAGTGCTGTTGGTAGCTATATTTTTAATAGGCAATCAAAAAAGCCTGTTCAATTCCACCTTTCATGTATATGGGCGGTTTAAAAATGTGAGCGGTTTGCAGGTGGGCAATAATGTACGCTTTGCAGGGATCAATGTGGGGGTTGTACAATCTATTAATATAGTAACGGATAGCTCGGTACGGGTTGATCTTACACTGAATAAGAGCGTTAAAAAGTTTATCAAGAAAGACTCAAAACTTAGTATAGGCAGCGACGGACTGATGGGGGATAAGCTGGTAGTGATAGCACCCGGAGGTATTGTAAGCCATGAAGAGATTGAAGACGGCGGAAAGTTAGGTTCGATAAACCCGGTTGATGTAGACAGGATCATTAATAAACTCACCCGTGTGGCTGATAATGCAGAATCACTAACTGAAAATTTGACAGGCATAGTGGCTAAGATCAACAACGGGCAGGGAAGTATAGGCCGGTTACTTAACAGCGATAAAATGGCCCGCGACCTGGAAGGTACCGTTAAACAGGCCCAGACCACCATTAAAACCGTTCATACCACAACCAACACCCTCAATGAAGACCTTACCGCTGCCCAGCATAACTTTTTGTTAAGGGGTTTCTTCAACAAGAAAAAGAAACGGGAACAACAAAAGCAGGACAGTATCCACAAAGCACAGGAAAAGATTCAGGAAGATAAAGAAAAAGCAGCTAAGGAGGCAGAAAAGCAAAAGGAGAAAGCAGCTAAGGATGCTGCGGATAAGAATAAAGATAATTAATTGAAAATGAGATATTTAATATAAAATCGTCATTGCGAGGCACGAAGCAATCCCCAATAAGCAGAGCAGCTAAGCAAGTTCGCTCTGTAAGTAGGGGATTGCTTCGTGCCTCGCAATGACGGTAGAGAGATAAGCGTTGTCAATTGATCTTCTCCAACCTTGCAGCCCAACCACCACCCGATGCCAGTTTGATATTCAGCTTATCATTTGAAGTTAAATTAACCACAGTTCGTTTATAATCAGTACCATCCCTGTCGGCATTGATGCCATCTTCAAAAATTATCGCTTTATAAGTGCCTGATCCTAAGAAAGAAAGATCTATTGTAAGTTCGCGTGCATCCCAATTGGTCATAGCACCAATGTGCCACGTGGAACTTTTTCTGCGGGCGATAGCTACAAATTCGCCTACTTTGCCATCGATAGCAACAGTTTCATCAAAAGTTGTGGGTACAGCGGCGATAAAATCGGTACATTCCTGTTCTTTTTGATAGGCGGTAGGGTTATCAGCCATCATTTGCAATGGCGCTTCAAATACGGTATACATAGCTAATTGATGGCAACGGGTTCCCTGGCTCATGGGGTTACCATTTACCGGGCGAAAGTTAGCTTTACTGGCATTGCGCATAGCGCCGGGTGTATAATCCATCGGGCCGGACAACATGCGGATGAAGGGAATACTCACATCATAACCGGGATGATCTTTAACACCCCATTTTACATTTTCCAGCCCTTTAACACCCTCAAAATTAAGGATATTTGGAAAAGTACGCTGGATACCGCTTGGTTTATACATGCCATGATAATCTACAATTAACTGATTATCAGCTGATTTTTGAGCTATTTCATAAAGCGATGAAACCATTTTCTGATCATCACGATCAATGAAATCTATCTTGAAACCTTTGATGCCCATTTTTGAAAATTTAGCCATGGCTGCATCTGTTTGCCGGGTGAGGGCATACCAGCTTGTCCATAAAATGAGGCCGACATTTTTTTGTTTGGCATAATCTATCAGTTCCTGCAGATTTATATCGGGTGAGATCTGGTTCAAGTCAACAATGTTCGACCAGCCTTCATCCAAAACCACATATTCCACCTTATTGGCCGATGCGAAGTCGATGTAATATTTGTAAGTATGGTTGTTAATTCCGGCTTTAAAATCAACATGGGTGATGTTCCAGTCGTTCCACCAGTCCCAGGCTACTTTACCGGGCTTTATCCATGACACATTTTTAACCCTGGATGGTTCGGATAATTTTTGAATTATATCGCTGTTAATCAGTTGTTTGTCTTCTGTGCTGATGATAGCCACCCGCCATGGAAAACTCCTTGTGCCTTTTGTTTTGGCGATATAGTCGGCCCGGCCGTTAACCACATAGTTCATATTGGCGTAACCACCGGTAGTTTCAACCGTGGGGTATTTTGCAAATGCCCCCTGTAGGTTTTGCCCGTTTCCGGTTAAATACATTCCCGGATAATCCTGCAGATCGGCTTCGAGGATGGCAGCTTTTTTATTGCCGCCAACATTTACCAAAACAGGTAAAAAAGCAAGGCTGTCTTTGGTTACTTCCGATAGCTTAAGTTTACTATATAATGCCTCGAAGGACGTTGTCCATTTATCTTTATTGCGATAATCATTTACAAAAGGGAGCCAGGCTTTATCATCGCTTTTAAAATTAAAATTGGCTTCCTCGTTCAGGATCGTAATATCGCCTTTTTTTTGTGTGGTAAAACGATAGGCTACCCCTTCATCATACGCCCGGAATACCACTGAATAATCTCCTTTAAAGTTGATTATTAGCTGATTATACTGGTCGTGGACCTTGTCTTTTTTGTAGATAGGTGTATTGAAATACTGATCGGCAGATGACGCTTTTGTGTTTTTTATAACAGGAGATTTACCCAATACTTCACCACCCTGAAGTGTAATGGATATAGCCGATGGTGTGATGATCTCTGTATCCTCATGCTTTACCGACCATTCTATTTTATTGCCGGTTGTTACGCTCAGATCTATTTTACTATCCGGTGATTTGATATGATAGTTTTTTGTCGTTTGAGCTATGGAAATGGATATTGAAAAGCAAAAAGAAAGCGTGAATAAAAGTTTCATCTTCATCAGGAGTGGTATTAAGGGTTTAAACGATGGTTTACAGCAGTCTAAACTAAATAATAATCAACTTAATGGGTGATGGTTTTATGACGATTTGTGGTGAGAAATAAACTATTTTATGTCGAGGAGGAACGACGAAGTAATCGCATATAGGTATAGCCGCTCTCTATAGTATGCGATTGCCACGCTACGCTCGCAATGACATCTTTTTATTTGTTTGTAATTGCTTATGCCGACGCTCGGCACGAGCCGAAAGTTGGAGGTTCTGGATAATATATTAAAGAGACAGCCTCAGCCCCCCAAACACCCTAAACCCATTCCTATACGCCCCATTCATCTGTGTTTTATCAACTTCGCCACCGTTAAGGTAAAGTTCATCTGTACCATTACCGGTTTGCCAATGCAGATAGCCCGCCCCGGCTTGTATGCCTATATGATTGGTAATAGCGTAAACCAGTGCCCCATTCATATTCAACCCATAGCCGTTAGCATGGTGCCGATAGCTAACCGGGTGCTGAAAGCTGGTGATCAAATTCCAGTTGCCCTGGGCATTATAACTTACCTGGTTATAGGTGATATCGGCATTAAGCTTCAATTTTTCAATAAGTCTTAAGGACGCTATAGCTTTAATAAACACTCCTTTCCATTGGGTTTGGTAGCTGCTGTTCAAGCCCGGAAAGCGGTTGTCGCTATCATATAGATACAAGTATTGCCTGTTGTCACTATAACCGGCATAGGGAGTGAAGCTGAACCATCCATTTTTTACAAGCTGATAGCCTGCACCCAAAGCCCAGCCTTGTGTATGGCCTTTGCCCGCATCAAAAGTTTCATTATAAGTATTGCCGCTGCGGCTGTCGTTGCTGTAATCCGAATCATTTACTGTGCCGGATGTAATGAATTGCCGGGTGTAATCTGCATAAACGCTAAATCTTTGATATACATTCCATTGCAGGGAAGCCGCGATGCTTTGGCCGCCAACTTTTGTCCATTTCAGTTCCGAAAAAACATTTGGATTTTGTCCGTTACTATTACCGGCTATCGACCAGTGAAAATTTTCGCGCTGATAGCCATCGGTAATATCAAACCGCAGTTTGTTTCCGGTAGATTGGGCATACAAGGTATGAGCGCCTAACATCAGCCACAAAAAGCAAAAGCCGGTAAATTTTTTCATTAGTAGGTTTATAAAAGAGAAGCCTGCCCTTATTTAAAAGGGCAGGCTAAATATATCATTTTAAATTATTGGTTTACTCCAAAAGCTTCCCAGCCCGATGCTGTAGCCCGGGTACAGGTCATGGCTTGTGTGCCGTTTTCGCTCGAGATGAATTTGCCGTTATTACCCCTGAAGGTAACTTTACCATCGGTGGTAGGTACCCAGTCAAATTTTTCCCAGTCGCCTACGGTGGTGCGGTTACAGGTGATGGCTTGTGTGCCGTTTTCAGATGATACATATTTACCCATTGCCTGAAGGGCTACTTTGCCGCCACCGGCGTCAACTACAGTAAACTGCTCCCAGGCCGATGCTGTAGGGCGATTGCAGTTCATAGCCTGTGTGCCGTTTTCACTGCTAACATATTGGTTATTAAAGCCTTTTAAGGTAATAGTTTGACCGATTGGAGGCGTTGTGCTGCTGCCCGACAGGTCATAAACCCTTACATAATCAACTACCATGTTACAAGGCAAAGCGCTGTCATTAATGGTATTGCCAGGTAAATCGCCGCCGATAGCCAGGTTAAGGATAATGAAGAACGGATTATGGAACGCGCCAGTGTTGTTAATGTTACCAGCGATATTGCCGGTTACATACAGGGTATTGTCTACATACCAGCGGATAGAGTTAGCGTCCCATTCAACAGCATAGGTATGGAAACCGGTTGGCGTTGTAGTTGTGCTGCCTCCGTATTGTACATGGCCTCCGTTGTTGTACCAGTGCATGGTGCCCAAAATGGTATTGGAGGTGTTTACCTGCTCCATGATATCAATTTCACCGCATTGTGGCCAGCCTACCGTGCCGATATTTGCACCCAGCATCCAGAATGCCGGCCAGGTGCCCTGTACCCCCGGAAGTTTGATACTCGCCTCAATACGGCCGGAGGTTGGCTGATATTTACCCGCCGTAGTTAATTTGGCCGAGGTATATGGCTGTCCGCCAACCGTTTGTTTGCGCGCTGTAATGGTAAGAAAACCACCTGATACCGTGGCGTTTGCCGATTGGTAATACTCCTTTTCGTTATTAACGCCGGGATTACCGTTGTCGATATTCCAGTTTGCGGTGTTAACACTGGTGCCGTTAAATTCATCGCTCCAGAGCAGGGTACCGGCCCTTGGTGTGGTGGTTGATCCAGATGTTTCATCAGCTGTTTTAATGGCGGGTGATGGCTTGTTCAGGTCCTTGCTGCAGGATGAAATTAAAAGCATTAATGCAGATGCTGTAGCGGCACTCTTCGCAAAATTTAAAAGTTGTTTCATAATGATGGTATTAGTGAATAATTAATTGGTTTCGTAAGTAATTATTGGTTTACACCAAACGCTTCCCAGCCCGATGCGGTAGCGCGGGTACAGGTCATGGCTTGGGTACCGTTCTCGCTCGAGATAAATTTGCCGTTGTTTCCCCTGATGGTGACTTTGCCGTCGGTGGTAGGGATCCAATCAAATTTTTCCCAATCGCCAAAGGTTGTGCGGTTACAGGTAATGGCTTGTGTGCCATTTTCTGACGATACATATTTGCCCATGGCCTGCAACGCTATTTTGCCGGCACCGGCGTCAACAACGGTAAATTGCTCCCACGCCGATGGTGAAGGGCGGTTGCAATTCATGGCCTGAGTGCCGTTTTCGCTGCTTACATACTGGTTATTAAAACCTTTAAGTGTGATGGTTGAGCCGATAGGCGCACCTGTTGAGGTTCCGTTTGATTGTGTGCCTGTCCATTTAAAGGTTGCCACAGCTCCCGCGGCTAAGGTATAGGTGAATGATTCGGCGCCCCATTTTACTTTAAAACTGGTGCTTGATGAACCGTTGTTAAGGGCGATAAGCACTTTGCTGCCATCTGAGTTTTTGAAGGCCACGTTTTGGATGCTACCCGACAGGTTTGAGGAGATACGAACAGCCCCCGGCCGTACAAATTTCGAAGCATGGCCGATAATGTAATAGCCCACATTGCGGGTGATAGATGTACCGCTAACAGTGATACCACCTAAACAGGTGCTGCAACCACCCGGTGTATGCGGGTTATTGTTTGGATCGGAAGCAAGGTTCCATTCCAAAACGTTACGGCTCCAGTTGCGGGTAGCGCCAATAATGAGTGTGTTTACATGCCATGAAAGATCGCCGCCAAAATTGCTTGGCGCGCCAACCCATTGCTCGGTGAAGTAAACGTTTTTGTTAGGATAGGCATTATGGACGTCGGTTAAAGAACTGATATTACCTGCATACAGGTGAAAAGCAGAACCGTCAACATAGGGGTTAGCCCCGCCATCGGCCAGTACCGTTTCGGGGTAATCAACCCTGTCGGTATTGTGATCGTAGGCAATGATCTTGGTTTGAAACCCTGCCGCCCTGATCTGCGGACCGAGGTTGTTTTTGATAAAATTGGCCTGCTCGTTAGGCTGCATTACCATACTTGGATTATTGTATGGATTGAGCGGCTCATTTTGAGGCGTAATGGCATCAATGGTAATACCCTGAGCCTGCATAGCCTGCAGGTATTTTACAAAGTAGCGGGCATAGGCATCATAATAACCTGCCGCGGTGTTCAGGCTGCCGCCGGTATAACCGTTATTACCGGTAGTATTCACCTTCATCCAGGTTGGGGCTGTCCATGGGGTGGCGATGATTTTGATAGAAGGGTTTATGGCGATGATCTTTTTCAGGATAGGCAGCAGATCCTGATTTTCGGCACTGATGCTGAAGTTATTCATATTAAAATCGCCGGCAGTTTGGTTATAGGTAAAATCGCTGGCGCTAAGGTCGGAAGCACCAATGCTGATGCGGATATAGCTGATCCCGATTTGCCCATTGGCTGTGCCGAAAAGTTCGTTAAGTACATTGGTTTGATTGCTGCCAAGGCCATTTAGTAAGCCTGCGCTTCCTCCGGTTAAGGTAAAACCGAAGCCATCTATCCCCTGGTAGGTTTGACTTTCGTCTACCGTAATCGTGGTTGCATTAGTACCGGCATCGGCAGCAAAATTAAAGCTGGTTTGGGCCTGTAAAAGCTTTGATTGATCGGCAGTGGTAAGCCAGGCATTTACAACCTCGTTGGCTGCCCGGGCTACAGTGCCCTTTGTTTGTTGATCAGGTGCCTCGGGCGTGTTTACATTTTTTTTACACGAATAAAAAACAGCGGCCGAGAGCAGGGTGAGGATTGCAAGCCGCATCAATTTGTAATTGATTTTCATTTAGTTATTATTTAGTTGATTGATTTGATATTCAAAAAAAACATCACATAAACTGCTATACAACAGCTCAATATGTATAACAATATTTAACTGTTGCTTAAGAATATCAAAGCATCATTCAGCGCAAAAGCGCAGGAACAATACTGTTTTCCAAGAAGCCGAGCTATGTGTAGCTTAAAATTGGTTGTAGCAAATCTACAGCAATTTAAACGGATCAATCAAGTAAAATGTTCATAAATAATTGATTTATAGTATATTATGTAGGTTTTAATACGCTTGCATCACAGTGTTTAAAACAGCAAAAAGTACTTTAAATAGCCTGTGCAATGTTTTTGTTGCAATGAAATTTTTTTAATGATACGCTTACTTCACAGTTAATTGTAGAGAAAATAATAGGGGTATATAGCTATGAGTTATAAGTGGTTGTGAATACGAAGAGAAGTATTCTATAAAAGAGTATAATTAAACGCATCATAGGAGATACGAAGCAATTTCCCACTTTTTTTGCTGGCGCAAGTCTTGCGCGGTGGATAGCGCCGGGGGGGACTTGTGACTTTCTACAGATATGGTCTTATACGGCTATAGGTTTACACTTTTGGAATAATCGTATTCCAAATGAAAGAAAAGATGTTGGAGCAGTTTAGCTTCACGGAAGAGTTTAAAGAGAAACTTGTCCAATTAGTAATGTATCGGAACCAGTCCGTAAAAGAGGTAGCTAAAAGCTACAATTTGCCAAATTCTTATATCTTAGTGAACTGGATCACCTTATACAAAAAGCAATTGGAAAAAGGAGCTGTCACTGTAGTCGGTATCGATCCTAAGAAGAAAAAGGATAATACTGCCCTCAAGCAACATATCAAGCAGCTCGAGAAGGCTTTGGCGAAAGCAAATGTTCTTATCTATGGGTTGAACGCCATGATAGACTATGCTGAGAAGGAGCTCAAGGTCCCGGTGCGAAAAAAGCGTGGTTCCAAATAGTCAAGCTGATCAAAGAGAAGCGCATCACCAGGATGGGCGTGGGCTCTCTATGCAGGCTGTTTGGGAAATCACGACAAGCATATTATCAAAGGGAGTTCTATCTGAGCGATGTAGAGCAGATGGAAATCATCGTACTGGAATTGATAGCGATAGTCCGGAGGGAGTTGCCCGGCCTGGGCTTACATAAGCTTTACAGGTGCATATATCAGCCCCTTAGGACGAATAACATCAAAATGGGCCGGGACAAGCTTAATACCTTGATGCGCAACCATGGCCTGCTAATCGTAAAAAAAAGGCGCGGTCCCCGTACGACGAATTCAAACCATGCGTTCCACATATACTTGGATCTGGCTAAGGATCTTGAATTAGTCAGGTCAGGACAGCTATGGGTATCGGACATTACTTATATCACCATCAGCTATGACTTTAACTACCTGAGCCTGATTACGGATGCTTATTCCAAAAAAATCATGGGCTACTGCCTTCATCCTTATCTTACTAACGAAGGCACGATAAATGCATTGAAGATGGCTTTAAACAACCGCCCCCAAAGCGACCTGCCATTGATGCATCACTCAGACCGCGGGGTACAATATTGTAGTTACGATTATATAAAGATGCTCAACAAGGAAAAAGTCATCATCAGCATGCCCCAGAACGGCGAGGCTTATGAAAACCCGATTGCTGAACGGGTTAACGGCATCCTCAAAACAGAATTCGATTTAAGTAAAGTATTCCAATCAAGATCAGAAGCCTTAATAAGCGTAAAAATGGCTATTGAGGCATATAACAATGTCAGGCCTCACATGAGTTGTAGCTATTTGACGCCGGCTGCTGCTCACTCAACCACTGTACCGCTGAAAAAACACTGGAAGAATACAAGAAAGAAAAAAGCTTTAGTAGCCCCTGCGCCGTAGCCGTTATTAACATCGGAAGCAATTGAGCAAAAAGAAAAAAGAAGCAAAAAAGAAAAACGTGTTGGAATGTGGGAAACTCCTTCAGTTTTCCACATTCCAACACGACAACAAGCAACAATAACTATTATTGCAGTGTTATTAAAAGGCCCTTGTTTAACCCTCCAAAAGTGTAAATCAAAACACGGACAAGACCTTGTGTAAACCTATTTTAGGACAAGACAATGGGTCATGCTGAGCTAGTCGAAGCATGGTGGGTAGTCCTCTGCGCGCGGCCCTTCGACAAGCTCAGGGTGACAGGTCCTCTTTTTGCCGTTTCACGTTCAGGATTCGTCGGATTTAAACAATCATGATATTCCTTTGATGCGAGGCGCTAATTCGTGAAATTCGTTTAAATTGTTATCCGCCTGCTCAGGCATTCGTGCTATTATCAATCACCAACTTACTCCAGCCTTTATCGCCCGCATTTTTGATCTCTTTTTTACGTAACTCCATTACTTTTTTTATACGTGAGCTATAAGCCCAGCAGGTACTTTGACGGATGGAAAGGATTTCGGATAGTTTATGTGACGAGATCTTGCCTTTGGTTGAGTACATCAGGAAGATCATGTAGAACGCCTTGTTGATAGGGATACGGGTGTTTTGCAGTATGGTATAGGCTATCACCGATTCTTCATACCCGCATTTTGAACACCGGCGACTATAGGGGAGATGTCCGCTGCCGTAATGGGTATTGCTGCATTTGCGGCAGGCATAGCCATGCTCCCATTTAAGATCGGACAAGAACTTGAAGCAGGTTTCCCTATCTGGGTAAATACGGCTAAATTCTTCAAAGTCTACTTCGGTAAGCATTACCCTGTCGTGGGTTACTTTTTCTATATCGTTATGCAGGATGATATTATCTTTTTCGAGCAGTACGTTCATTCGGGAGATCTCTTCGGCCTGTTGCTGCAGCAATTCATTAACCGATTTAAGCTCTTCGTTTTGCTCGGCTATCATCGATGATTTTTCAACCAGTTCGCGGGTGCGTTCCTGTACCTGGGCTTCCAGGCTACGGTTCAGCGTGTCTTTTAACTCTTCGTTTTGCTTCATCTGGGTGATGATGTTTTGCTGGGCGATGTCCTTTTCCTTTTTCAGGATGCGCACCTTATCGCCAATAGCAAATGAGATGAACAGCATCTCCATAATAAAACAAACGCTGAGGCTGTAATAATCAAACTCGGTAACCGGCAGCCACCAGATGTTCAGCGCTATACAGGTTTTGATCACGAAGCCCGTAAGCAAAAAGGTATAACCGATAACAAAAAACCTTGCCGGTTTGTAACCCTTGATCAATACATAACAACCGGCATAAAAAGAGATAGATAAAGGCAAAAACTCAATGATCTTGTAATTGAACCATGCCATGTTTATGGTGATACAGGCAAGGAAATAAATACACCGGAAAACGATAACCCCTTTGATCACTTTGTTTAAGCGGGGGGCGTTAACTTTTAAGTTGAGGAGACTTTGCGCAAAAAGAATAGCAAAAATACTGGCCGAAAACAGGGCTATCCCGTAAGCATAAGTGTTCCAGCCGGGGTAGTTTGGCCACATATACTGGTAAGCAATGCCATCGGCACACATCTCGTAAAGGCCTATGCTTAGGTTATAAATGATATAGTACAGGTATTGTACCTGGCGCATGGCTATGAACATCATGAAATTGTATAGACCGAAAACCAGGATCATGCCGTAAAAAACACCGAAGAAAAAATATTCATCGAGCGCATAACCAATAAACCGGCTTACTGTGCGCAATACCATGATCACATTAACTGAGTGGCCCGAACGGATGCGGATATAATAAACATCATCGGGGCCGGAGTTGCTGTTTATATTAACGCTAAAGTTTTTGTGTTTGTAAAAGCGGGCAGCAAAAGGGTGGCTGCTGCCAAGTGATGTTACCCGGTAAGTATCTTTAACAGGCGAATAAACGGTAATGCTATCAATAGTTTGATCAAAAAACTCCAGGATCCAATTGTTGTTGGTGGCGTTGGCCCTGCCAATTTTTATGCGGTACCAGTAGGCAGTGTTGTTGTGATGGGTAACGGGGGTAGGCTCCTGGTTTGGGGCGAACTTGCCGGCAAGGTAAGCAGCATGAATACCATCGAGACCGAGTTTACCGGTGGTATCCTCAAAATAAATGATCTGCTTATATTCAAAAATATGCTGGTTTACGCTGTCGTTTATTTGTACAGTAGTTTGGGCTTTTATGCTTGTTGAAAAGCATAAGCAAAACATCATTATACCGAAAAAAGAGCTCAGTAATAGTTTAAACATAGGCTCGGCAGATGGATGTTTTTCGCACCTGTAGTGTTGGATTCACTACAGGCGCGAATGAAATGGTTGTTTGGTTAGCGTCAGGCCGGATACAATTATAATATTTTTATTTTTCTAATCCTATTAAAAGTATGTTATACAGTTATTTAAAATGTTAATTTTTAGCTATTTGTTGCTAAAATACGAGTTTTACCATACATAAGTAGCTACCGAGCCGTTGGCTAAAGTGCTTGAAGCGGTTTTTCCATCTATCTTAATATTAAAGCTTTGCTGGCTGCCGCTTGAGTTTAGTACGATCAACACCGTGGTTCCGTCGGTATTTTTAAAGGCCACGTTTGGCAATCCGGCTACGTTATCGGATGAGATCCTGACAGCGCCCGGCCTTACAAATTTTGAAGCGTGGGCAATGATATAATACGATACATTTTTTGTTACTGCCGATGATGAAGTAACAGTTAGCGCACCGCGGCAGGTACTGCAACCGCCATCGGTATGCGGCCCGTATTCGGTATCAGTAGCAAGGTTCCACTCCAGTACATTGCGGCACCAGTTGCGGGTTGCACCGATAATAAGGTTGTTCACATGCCACGACAGATCGCCGCCAAAGCCGCCGTTTGATGGGGTATATTGTTCCGTGAAATAAAGATTTTTGTCCGGAAACGCATCGTGCAACGGGCCGAGGGCATTGATATCCCCATTATATAAATGGAAAGCTGATCCATCAACAAAGGGGTTAGCTGCGGCATCGCTGAAAATATCTACCGGGTAACTGGTATTATCGGCATTGTGATCATAAACAATGATCTTGGTGGTGATACCGGCAGTCTTAAATTGTGGGCCAAGGTTGTTCTTAATAAAGTTTGCCTGTTCGTTCGACGGCATATACATTGCCGGGTTATTGTATGCATTTAACGGCTCGTTTTGCGGGGTTACGGCATCAATGGTGATACCTTCGGCTTTCATGGCCTGGATGTATTTTACAAAGTAACGGGCATAGGCATCATAGTAAGCAGTATTCAAGCTGCCGCCTTTAAAACCATTATTGCCAAGGGTGTTAACCTTCATCCAGGTAGGGGCTGTCCAGGGGCTGCCTAATATTTTGATATTTGGGTTTATGGCGAGGATCTTTTTCAGTACAGGGATGAGATCGGCTTTTTCGGCATCGATAGAAAAGTTTTTCAAGTCGACATCTGCCTGACCTGGAGTAACTTCGTCGTAGGTGTAATCCGTAGCACTCATGTCGGATGCACCGATGCTGATGCGGAGATAACTTACACCAATGTGGGTATCATCGGTCATGAAAAGATCTTTCAATACCTCGTCCTGCTTTTGGGCGGTTAGTTTATTGAGCACCATGGCGCTGCCGCCGGTGAGGCAATAACCAAAGCCATCAATAGTTTGGTAGGTAGTGGCAGCATTGATATTAATATTTGAACCACTGCCTGCCGTTGTGCCGAAATTGATCGTCAAATTTTGTTTGGCAAAGGTGGTCGCCTGGTCGGCAGTAGTGAGCCACATGGCAATGTCGCTTTTGGTTGGTGTTACTACCGGAGGAGTGACAACAGGGAGAGTTGGCGTTGGTGTTGCGGTTGTTTTTTTGCCGCAGGCTTCCCCGCTAAAAACACCGATAGTAATAAATGAGGCCAACAGAACGCGTGTAAAACTATTTTTCATCAGGGGACATATTTAAAGCCGGATTGCATGAAGTTTAGCAGCTTTTTTTGTTAAAAATTGGTTTATTTGATAGCTTAACATTACTAATATATGAACCACTAATGGCTATAACAAGCGTATATTTGTGGTGCTATGGTATCAAAAGACCGTTTTTAGAAAATTATGATACGCTTCAATACCAAACGAAACAATTGCCTGCAAGGCAAAAAACTGTAAAACCTATGCAAAGCGAACAATACAATACCAAGCCAAAAAAAAAATATTTTTTTTATTTGTCCTGCTGTTTACGGTAGGTTTAACTGCAAATGCACAAAACCTGCGGGTTGCGGCGGCCGCTAACCTGCAGCCGGTAATGGAGGTTTTACAAAAAGATTTTAAGCAAAAAACAGGAATCACCATTGATGCTGTTATAGGATCATCGGGCAAATTGGTAGCCCAGATCAGCAACGGTGCTCCGTTTGATGTTTTTTTATCGGCCGATATGAGTTTCCCCGAAACCCTGTTTAAAAATGGCTTTGCTAAAGAGAAGCCGGTAGTGTATGCCTCCGGCAGCCTGATCATTTGTAGTACGCAGAACATCGGTTTTGAAAATTGGGAACGCTTGCTGCTTTCGGCAAGGGTAAAAAAAATTGCCATAGCTAATCCGGTTATCGCTCCTTATGGTAAAGCCGCGGAACAATCGTTGCAGGATAAAGGAATTTTGGACGATGCTAAACAGAAAACAGTTTATGGCGAAAGCATATCGCAGGTAAACACATATATAACTACCGGAGTGGCCGATGTGGGTTTCACTACCCAATCGCTGGTTAAAGAACTGGGAGATAAAACGCCGCTGTATTATAAAGTCATCGATCCTAAAACATACGATCCGATATTACAGGGTATCGTGATCCTCAAGCACGGCGCAGATAACCCTTCGGCCGAAAAATTTTATCGCTACATTTTAAGCCCTGCTGCTAAAAGTATTTTTAAGACATACGGTTACCGGGTTCAATAATTTGTATTTTTAACCAATGGACCTTTCGCCCATATGGCTCACATTAAAGTTAGCGGGGATCACCACCCTGTTGCTGCTGCTTGTAGGGCTGCCATTTGCCCGGTGGCTTTCAAGAGGAAGGTCATTTATCAAAATCATTATTGAAGCAATTATTACCATGCCTTTGGTGTTACCGCCATCGGTATTGGGCTTTTATTTGCTGCTGGCTTTTAGTCCGCAGCATGGCTTGGGGAAATGGCTGCATGATACTTTTGATGTGCAATTGGTTTTTTCCTTTCCGGGGCTGATCCTGGCTTCGGTAATTTATAGTATGCCATTTATGGTTGGACCTGTAAAATCGGCTTTGCAGCAGTTACCGGGCTCCTTAGCCGAAGCATCGTACACGCTGGGTAAAACCGAGTGGCAAACTTTCAGGTATGTATTACTGCCCAATATTAAACCGTCGCTATTAACCGCAGCTGTTTTGACTTTTGCCCATACGCTGGGCGAGTTTGGGGTTGTGCTGATGATAGGAGGGAATATCCCCGGTGTTACAAGGGTAGCGTCCATTGCGGTATATGATTCGGTAGAGAAAATGGATTATGCATCGGCCAATAATTATTCGCTCATCTTATTTTCCATTACGTTCGTTTTGGTGATAGCTGTTTTTGTTTTCAATAAATACCAGGCGAAAGGTCCCTTAGCATGATCAGCGTAGATATTGAAATAAAGCTAAAGGCCTATCATGGCGGGCATTTGCTCCCGATCAAGAAGCAGTTTAATAAAGGAAGCATTACCAAAATTTTAGGGCCTTCGGGATCAGGAAAAACCACGCTGCTTAAAATGATCGCCGGGTTGTCATCGCCGGAAAGCGGTAAGATCATTGCCAATGGCGTTACCTGGTTTGATTCAGGGTCGAAAATCAATGTATCTCCCCAAAAAAGGAATGCGGGCTTCGTATTTCAAAACTACGCCCTGTTCCCGAACATGACGGTACAGCAACACCTGGAATATGCCACAAATGAAGCCGGCTGGATAAAGCGACTGCTGCAACTGGGCCAGCTGGATAAGTTTACCACACACAAACCCGATCATCTTTCGGGAGGGCAGCAACAGCGGCTGGCCATTTTAAGGGCGCTGGCCATTAAACCCAAGCTGCTGTTGATGGATGAGCCATTTTCGGCACTGGACAGTAAGATGAAAACTTCGCTGATTGAAGAGCTTAAATCTTTAATCAAACAATTGGATATCACAACTATTATAGTAAGTCATAATTTGCAGGAGTTGGAGATGTTTGATGGTGAGGTGATAGATTTTGAGGAGTTCGTTTGAGAGAATAAGGATCTGGTTGCGCCGCTTCCCCCAAAAGCCTGGCAGATCATAAACCATGTCAAGGAGCAGCATGGGCAAAAGAACTTGGGGCGACGCGGCAATCTCGTAGCTATACAGGGCATACATGCATTGGCTACGAGATTGCCGCGCTACGCTCGCAATGACATGTTTTTTTATTTAAAAACGGAGATAATTAAGCCGGTTGTGGTGTTGTTGCCAACAACACCAGTTCTGCTCAAGCGGACTATTTTATCATACCTAACCACTTCCTGAAATTATTTTAAGATACGGAGATCTGTAACAAAATCCATTTCCAACTATCCTATATAAAAGAAGGAGTAAATCCTTTTACTTAAACCATATCTACACTATGAAATCCCGTAAAAAAACACTTTTTATAGCAATTGGATTGCTTTTGATCATCGTCGTATTCAAGAATACTGCGCTTAGTTATGGTAAAACAGAATCAAGTTACAGTACTACAGCAAGCTGGCCGGAAGAGGTTAAAAAAGATTCGGCAGCATCAACAAAAGGTAAAAAAGGGGCCCGCGGTGACCTATCTGTGATTGTGTTATTTAAAAAGGACACACTTTACAAAGAAATTAGTAAAACGAAACCAATTGTCATCACTGTAAAATCGTTAGAAACGGGGGCTTTATGGGTGCCATTTTATAAGTCAATTGATTATACCGCGGTCGGGGCCCTTAGTGATATCCAATCAAAGGCTCCGGTACAGCTTACCACCATGGGGCATGTTTCTATGACAGGGAATTATTCGGGCAAGCAAGCCAAGGCGATGATCAATAAAGCTGTGGCTGAAAGTTTCGTAAATGAAGTAAAGAACCATTTTTATCCGGTTCAATAAAAAGCCGTGATGACGTATAAAGTATAATTTAGTGATAGTGCGCGGGGCGCGTTAGTGATAGTAGCGGGTACCTGCCTTGTGGCTTTTGCCCGTTGTTGGTGTTGTCACCAACAACTCTACGCCCTGCAATAACAGCGTGGAATGGAGTTGTATTATCGCGTGTATTATCCGGGCAAAAGGGCATTAGGATTGTTGGTGACAACACCAACAATGGCGGAAGGGTGTAATTTCGTTGTTATGGGTAGGAACGACAACGCAATCTTATAGCTAAGTAAATCGGACATGCATTGGCTACGAGATTGCCGCGCCACGCTCGCAATGACATATTTTTTTATTTAAAAATGGAAATAGTTTCATCTTCCGAACACCAACAATGGCGGACGTGCGGGAAGCCCAACAATAAAATCTTAATTATTTACTACTCTTATCTCCGTCAGATATCGACTTGATAAGGCTGCCCCATGCAAGCGGGTTCAGCAGCGGATTGGGGGTAAGTGAGTGTGAGTTCAGGATAGTGGTATGCATATTTTGTGCATTGGCCGATTGTATTTCCTGGGCATCGCGGGGTAGGGTATTGTATAAAGCCGAAAGGGTGGCCTTGCTGATATTTTTACGGGCTATCTCCAAATCATCGTCGGCAAGCTTTATAGCCAAGAAATCTTTTTTAAATTCATCGGTAGTTGCCCAAGGGAACACATGGAACGTAGGCAGGTTGATGATCTGCGCCTTGAGAGATACCTGAGTGGTGTAACTTTCATTTGGCAGGTTTGAAGGGATTACCACAGTAACCGGCGCATAGCCAACGCAGGTAAAGCGAAGGGTATCGCGCTCGTGCACTACAAATGAGAAGTAACCTTTGTAGTTAGATACGTTGATGATATTATGGGCGGAAGTATTGGTGATGGTAACATAAGGGATAGTGATCTTTAAACTATCGGCATTATGTGTGATACCTGTAAACTGCACAACGGGGCGGTCTTTGCTTTGTGCAAAAGCGCCCATTGAAACAAATAATAGCAGTAAACCAAATAAATACTTCATAAAACATTAACTACTTAGCTCAACATATATTACGCTGCATCGGCCAAAATAGTTTTTAAACTTCATCAAAAGTAAGTCATATCCTCAAATTGAACAGAGGATTTAACATTACTTAACAACTACCTTAAATTTTCGGGAAGCACGGCGTTGGGGTCATCAATGTCTGTAAGGTTTATGGCCTCAATGGAGGTAACTTCGGGTACGGCTTTTTTGATAGCCTGCTCAATACCGGCTTTAAGGGTCATGATGCTCATTGGGCATGATCCGCATGAACCCAGCAGCTTTAATTTAACAACACCTTCAGGAGTTATCTCCTCAACAGAAACATTCCCCCCATCAGCCTCCAAATACGGACGGATAGTATCTAAAGCTGCTTCAACCTGATTTAATAAA
>Ga0163162_10001789_pt1 | contig 20169 bp, 15 predicted proteins | sample S55metaG_FD_115310 | JGI IMG/M metagenome (GOLD analysis project Ga0163162, IMG submission 115310) | Switchgrass rhizosphere microbial communities from Kellogg Biological Station, Michigan, USA - S5-5 metaG | ecosystem: Host-associated > Plants > Roots > Rhizosphere > Soil | place: USA...
GTAACCCGAATGCTTAGGGAAGTTCTGAATAAATGAGCACGACAAATCGTAAAGGCATCATCCTCGCTGGCGGCTCGGGCACGCGTCTGCATCCGTTGACCCTCGGTGTATCCAAACAGATGCTGCCGATCTACGACAAGCCGATGATCTTCTATCCGCTGTCGGTGCTGATGCTCGCGGGCATGCGTGAAGTCCTGATTATCTCCACGCCTGAAGACTTGCCGTGTTTCCGCAAGTTGCTGGGTGACGGCAGCCTGTACGGCATCAAGCTGACCTACGCCGAGCAGCCAAGTCCAGACGGTCTTGCACAAGCGTTCATTATCGGCGAAGAGTTTATCGGCGAAGATCCTTGCTGTCTGATCCTGGGCGACAATATCTTCTACGGTCAGCACTTCTCGGACAACTTGCGCTCCGCCAGCGCTCAACAAAATGGCGCTACTGTATTCGGCTACCACGTCTCCGATCCGGAACGCTTCGGTGTTGTTGAGTTCGACAAAACTGGTCGAGCGCTGAGCATTGAAGAGAAACCGCTTAAGCCTAAGTCGAACTATGCAGTTACAGGTCTGTACTTCTACGATAACGATGTTGTCGAGATCGCCAAGAGCATCAAGCCGTCCGAGCGTGGCGAGCTGGAAATCACTGACGTTAACCGTGCGTACCTGGAGCGCAAGACGCTCAACGTCGAAATGCTGGGCCGTGGCTTCGCCTGGCTCGATACCGGTACCCATGATTCGTTGCTGGAAGCTAGTCACTTCGTGCACACCATCGAACAGCGCCAAGGCCTTAAAGTGGCTTGCCTGGAAGAGATTGCCTACCACAACGGTTGGATCACTGCCGAGCAGTTGGGTGCTCAAGCCGACGCCCTGAAGAAGACTGGCTACGGTCAGTACCTGCAGAAGCTGCTGGACTCGCCTTCCCACTGATTCGAACGCTCAATCTTTTCGAGCAGTAGCGTTTACCCAGTGTAAGCAGGAATGGCATGCCAGTAAAACATCCCAAGGTTGCGGTTTTGCTGGCTGCCTACAATGGCATGCAGTGGATCGAGGAGCAGTTAATCTCGATCCTCGGCCAGTTAGATGTCGACGTAACCGTTTATATCAGTATCGACCCCTCCACTGACGGTACCGAAGTGTGGTGCGCGGCTTACGCTGCTAAACACCCCGAAGTTCTGATCTTGCCAGCTGCAGGCAGTTTTGGTGGTGCATCTCGCAACTTCTTCCGACTCATCCGCGATGTCGACTTTGACGGTTACGACTTCGTGGCCTTTGCCGACCAGGATGACATCTGGCATACGGATAAGCTTCAGCGTGCGGCCCATGTCATTGAAGCCCGTCAGGTCGATGCCTACTCCAGTAACGTCACGGCTTTTTGGCCCGATGGTAAAACCCATTTGCTGGACAAGGCACAGCCCCAAGTTGAATGGGATTTCTTGTTCGAAGCTGCGGGGCCTGGATGTACTTACGTGATGAGCAAAAGCCTCGCGGATTCGCTAAAGGCTTCGATGCTCGCCAACTGGCAGCAACTACAAGATGTCACCTTGCACGACTGGTATTGCTACGCCTTCGCCCGTAGCCATAGTTATCGCTGGTACATCGACCCTGAACCGTCCATGGATTATCGCCAGCACGAGCGGAACCAGGTAGGCGCCAACAAGGGGTTGAGTCCGCTGATTGCCCGTTACCAAACAATCCATGATGGTTGGTGGTTCAATCAGGTGCAGTTGATTGCGCACTTGGTCGGGCAGGGGACTGATCCTTTTGTGCAAACCTGGCTGGAATTACGCCGCAGACACCTTATGACGCTTTCATTCAGTGCCTGGCGTTGCCGACGGCGGGTGCGGGATAAAGTGTTTTTCTTTTGTATTTGCTGGGTGACTGCGTTGATAGGGAATAAGGCCAGATGACCGCCCTGAAGGTATTGGTTACAGGAGCAAGCGGTTTTGTTGGAGAAGCAGTAGTTTTCAAGCTGTTGGTGGATAAGAAGTTCCACCCGATCGCAGCTGCGCGCGGAACCACTCGCTTGCACGGACTGTGTCCGGTCCAGCCCTTCAACTTGACCCACACCAAGGTCCTGCCTGCGCTTGATGGTGTTCAAGTAGTCATTCATGCCGCTGCTCGAGTGCATGTCATGAATGAAACTGCAGTGGATGCGTTGGCCGAGTTTCGTAAGGTCAACGTGGAAGGCACCCTCAGGTTGGCGCAGCGTGCTGCTGCATCAGGGGTAAAACGCTTCATCTTCGTCAGTTCAATCAAAGTCAATGGCGAAAGTACCGTTGTGGGTAAACCGTTCAAAGCCGATGACCGACCCAATCCGCAGGATCCGTATGGTGTATCCAAGTACGAAGCTGAGGAGGGTTTAAAGCAATTAGGTCGAGACACCGGCATGGAAGTGGTAATCATCCGTCCTCCGCTGGTCTATGGGCCTGGAGTGAAAGCCAATTTCCTGAGTATGCTGACCTGGCTTAGCAAAGGTATTCCTTTGCCTTTAGGCGCGATTAGAAATCAGCGAAGTCTGGTTTCGATCGGAAATCTGGTGAGCCTTATTGTCACGTGTATTGATCATCCGGCAGCCGCCAACCAAACCTTTCTGGTAAGCGACGGTGAAGACTTATCTACAACTCAACTGCTGCGTCGTCTGTCCAAGGCGCTGGGTAAGCCTGCCCGACTTCTGCCGCTGCCCGAGTGGCTATTGAAGCTGGTAGCCTCGGCATTGGGAAAGCAAGCCGTCGCCCAGCGGATATGTGGGTCACTACAAGTCGATATCAGTAAAAATCGCGAATTACTGGGGTGGATCCCACCCGTCAACATGGACAAAGCCATGCATCAGACCGCAGGCCATTATCTGGAAAAGCAAACGAAATGACTGTTTGGTGGCTTCTATTAGCGGTATTCGTGGTTTCCTGGGTATTGACGCTGGTCTTGCGCCGTTATGCTTTGGCGAAGAGTTTGATGGATATACCTAACGAGCGCAGTTCTCATTCCGTCCCCACGCCACGTGGAGGAGGGGTGGCTATTGTCGTCGCGTTTACCTTGGTTCTTCCTGTGTTGACGGCCTTGGGCTTGTTAAGTGCACCCGTGCTAATCGCGCTCTTGGGCTCAGGATTGCTGGTAGCGGTCATTGGGTTTGCCGATGATCACGGACATATAGCTGCCAGATGGCGGCTGCTGGGTCATTTTATCGCGGGAGCTTGGACATTGTTCTGGTTCAATGGTCTTCCACCTGTTTTGATCTTCGACGTTTCGGTTGATCTAGGTTGGGTGGGAAATATCCTGGCACTATTCTATCTGGTCTGGGTATTAAATCTTTATAACTTCATGGACGGTATTGATGGCTTAGCCAGCTCTGAGGCGATTAGCGTGTGTCTCGGTATATGCCTGGTTTATTGGTTTAATGGTTATGTCGAGCTGATCTGGGCTCCATTGACTTTGGCGGCAGCAGTGGCGGGGTTTCTTTGCTGGAATTTTCCACCAGCGAAGATATTTATGGGGGATGCGGGAAGTGGATTTCTTGGTGTCGTTCTTGCGCTCTTGTCTATTCAGGCGATGTGGGCTGCGCCCCAACTGCTTTGGAGTTGGTTGATATTACTAGGTGTGTTCATCGTTGATGCTACGTGGACACTCGTACGGCGCTTGCTTCGAGGGGAAAAGGTATATCAGGCACATCGCAGTCACGCCTACCAGTATGCATCTCGGCAACTTAAAAAACATAAGACAGTTACACTTGGGGTGATCGGGCTTAATTTTCTTTGGCTGTTTCCAATATCTATGTGGGTAGGGGTGCAAGGAATAGATGGTTTCTTAGGTTTAATGCTTGCTTATGTGCCAGTGTGTTGTCTTGTATGGAAGTATAATGCTGGAATGCCGGAAAATACTGGGTCCCGATAGCCCGCTCGCTGAAATCAGCTTGCCAAATATCATCGGAAATCACTGATTCCAGCATTGAGCGTTATTCGCCGCTAATGATCTTTTTATTCGAAAAAATAGCCTTGGATAATAAATAAGTAAGCGGAATCGTAATTATAACTGCGATAATTGGGGCGGCTTTTTCATTAAGGTGTAGATAGTCAACCCACAGCCACAGCACTCCCATGCTAACCAGGTATTGTGCTAGATATACTAATGGGTATAACAATATAGAGCGGGCTCCTGCGGTGCTTTTGAATACGAAATGTCGATTAAGAATGTATGATAATAAAATTCCGAAGAGGTACGTTATGGTGTAGCTGGTTTTGTAGTTTATTATATTTAGCAGTGCTAAATATAATGCGTATGTGACCAGTGTGTTAAAGGCTCCTGAGGCTAAGAAGCGCGTAAAACTAAAATCGTGAAGTTTCTTTAATAAGTTTGTCATTGGAGGAGCATGTTTTTCTTGATTGATACGAATTCTTCATAGTTGCGGATATAGTCGGCAGAGTCGTAATAGTGTGAGGCGAAGACTAATAAAACTGCGTCATTGGAGTAGCGATACTGTATTCCCCATGTCATCGGAGGCAAGTGAACTCCCATCGAAGGACGATCTAGTATAAACTCTTCACGGCTTTTTCCATCGTCAGCCACAACATGAACAGTACCCTTAACTGCAATCAGAAATTGATGGCATTCGATATGCGCGTGCTCGCCCCGCGTTTCGGCTGTAGGAACATCATAAATTAAAAAATAGCGATTAGTACAAAATGGAATCTGCTTTTCAAATTCTCCGACCGTAAGGTTACCTCGAATGTCAGGTACATTTGGCAAATTGTGAATGTTTACGCCACTAACTGAAGTTCGAGTAACGCCAGGCAAGGGAAGTCTATCGACTTTAGTATCTACTTGAGAAGTAGATGTTTCGACATAGCCCACGATTTTTGCTGGGTTACCTTCAACGACAGCAAGTGGAGGGATGGAACGATTGACAACTGATCCAGGCCGTACAAGGGCCTTGGACCCGATAGTTACGCCCTCATAAATCGTAGAGTTACTACCAATGATTACTCCGTAGCATATTCTTGTAATTTTGTCGGCTGTGCCTGAGAGAATTACGGCGTTGTGACCAATTTGAATTTGATCTTCAAGAATGGTCGAATCGGCTATGTATGCACCTGCTTTGATTATGTTCACGAAGATACCTCAGATGACTTTAACGAATACGTGCGAGGATTTTCCGTAGGAGTATCCAAGCTTTTCCCATGTTCTAATGACAGCCTTGTTCGTCGACTGTGTAGTCATGAATGCTACATCTATACCCTTATCTTTAAAAATGTAAGACATTTCGGAAATAAGTTTGACATACCAACCTCGCCGTTTTTCACCTACGGCAGACAGTATCATGCGGGCTGATGATTTGTCCGGTATTGATGGATTGGCCGGAAGTAGATTGGCAGTCAGAAAGGCATCTGCGCTGTTTTCATCTGGATTGGGTACAAGTGTAATGTCAGCAAATCCATGTACGGAATTCTCTACGAACGTTGCTAAAAAATTATCTGCAGTCAGCTCACTGAAAAAATAGTCAGCGTGAAATCTATCAAAATCATTTCGTGATTTCATTGCTGTAAATTTCAAATTCTCAATATCAACTGGGGTTGCGTTTCTTACAGGGAAGCGCTTTGGGTAATTATAACTTTGGATCTGGTCTGTATAATAAGTCAGGCGAGTCTCAACGAGTCGCCACTCTGATAGGCAAAGTGCCTGAATTGCGAAGATGGCTTCGGAAGGGATTTCACCAAATAAATATGCGCTCCCATGAACTTCTTTAAGTTTTGTTGAAAGCTCGTTGATACATTTCCTATAAGAGTCAATTGCCGGTTTTCCAACCGACTCGCTGGACATTAGTTCAATGCGATAGGTTGGAACTCCAAAATAATCAGAGTCCCATTTAAGGTGGCGATAATAGATTGTTGTCTGGTTTTCATTGTCAGAAAAGAGTTGGATATTTCCCTTTTTGACATCGATCTCCAAACTTAACAGTAGGTCAGTGCCTAGAGAATTATGAAATTTATGGAGAAAACTAGTAGGGCTATACTGAGCCGCTTGCGAAATAAGGAAATCTGAATGTTTCATGGATGTTTACCCATAAATTCATGTGTGTTAAGAACCACATTTAAAGGTCGTTGTTTGGTGTTTTCATAGGTACGCCAAGCATAGGAACCCACGATACCCAGTCCAAATAAGTTTACTGATCCAAAAAATACAATTGACAGGATAGTAACTGCATACCCTGGAACTGTTATCTCACCTATGAGTTTTGACAATACAACAAAAAAACCAAAGAGCGCAGCGAGAACTGCCGTCCCACCTCCTACTCTTGTGAGTAGACGTATGGGTAGATCTGTAAAGGCAAAAACACTATCCATTAAGTAATTGACTTTTTTTCTCAGCGTCCAAGCCGAGGTTCCATGTTGCCGCTCTTGCCGCGTATAAGTAATCAACTGACGTTTGTAACCCAACCAGAAAATTTGTGCAATCAGCGAACTGTGCCTTTCTTCCAGCCGTAGCAGTGCATCTCGGAAGGCCAGGCTACACGCAAAGACATCAACCCCACCCGGGGGGATTTCAGGAACGATATAACGACGATAGAGTCCCCAAAATAATCCAGCAGCCAATCGACTGAAAAGCGGGTCATTACGGCCCTCTCTTACCCCTACGACGACATCAGTCGAGCTATCTTCGATAAGCCGGGCATTCATGGTTACGACCAATTCGGGTGGCTCTTGGAGGTCTGCAGCCATCACCGCAAAACGTTCACCAGAACCGACTTCCAACCCTGCTCGAATGGCTGCAAAAGATCCAAAGTTCCTGCTTAAAAGCACTAGCTTTGATTTGAATGTGGCGTTAGGAAGCGACTCACGCAGAATTTCGTAACAACGATCAGGGCTGCCATCGATTACAAAAACAACCTCCAATTCAGAGTGGAGTTCTTTATTCATCGAACTCAACTCTGAAAGCAGGTCTGGAATTGAGCCCTCGTTGCGATAGACAGGGATCACCAGCGTTAACAAGGTCATTTCTCCTTAGAAAAGTAAGCGGTTACTGCATTGATTACACGCTCAACTTCTTCGTCAGTTAAGCCAGGGAAGCAAGGTAGAGAGATAACTGTTTCACATGCACGCTCAGTTTCTTCCAGCGAGGTTAATCCTGTAACGACATACGCAGGTTGGTTGTGATCGGCAATCGGGTAATGTATATCGGTGTTTATTTGTTGTTCTTTAAGTGCCGCTGCAAACGCGGTTCGGTTTTTGACCCGCACAACATAAAGATGACCTACATAGTCTTCTGAGACTGATGATGGCAGCTGCAGATCGAACCCGGAAAAGGCATCATTATAGCGTTTGGCAATAGATCGCCGTTGTGCGTTCCAGCCATCCAGATGCGGCAGTTTTACTCGAAGAATGGCTGCTTGCATCTCGTCAAGACGGCTATTTCGGCCTCCAGGGATTGCTACTTGGTATTTTTGTGACCAGCCGTATTGGCGAAGCTGCTTAATTTTTGCGGCTAGATCGCTATCGTTCGTAACCACTGCGCCGCCATCACCCAAAGCCCCAAGGTTTTTTGTTGGGTAGAAACTGAAGCAGGCAACTGTACCAAAACTGCCGGCTTGTTTTCCATTTCGGCGTGCCCCATGAGACTGTGCACAGTCTTCAAGAACGGGTATGCCTGCGGCTGAGGCTATTTTGACTATTTCCTCGATGTCGGCAAGTTGCCCGTAGAGGTGAGTGACAATAATAACCGATGGTTTACTGTCAATAATCTCAGAAAGAGATTTTGGGCAAAGTGTCAAAGACACCGGATCTATTTCAACGTAGAGAGGGGTCGCGCCCACAGCGTGAATAGCTGTGCTGCCGTAGAAACCAGCGTTGGCCACCGCGACCACACGATCTTTTGGCTGCACACCAAGACCTCTAAGCGCGAGTTCCAAGGCGTCTGATCCGTTAGCGACGCTAATGCAGTGCGCCACACCTACAAAATTTGAAAATTCCTCTTCAAATTTATTTACTTCCTGCCCGAGTATGTACCAGTGACTGTTTAAAACATTTTCGATCGGTGTAGAAAAATCCAATCCTGCGTTAGCTATTGGAGCGGAAAAAAGGGGGACGATTTTACTGTCGGTCATGATTATAAAGCCCTTTGTGTTAAGTGTGAAATGTGTTAGTAAGTTATATTTTCGCGGCAGCGTACTTCTAGATCACTAAGTGATAGCATTTGCGGGCTTGTTACTGGGTCAAAGCGCAGGGTATCTAAGAACCCATTCTCGCTCGTCATACTGAACGAAATTACACCGTCATTATGGCTGATGGGTATGGTTTTTGAGTTTGCCTCAGTGAAAGATGATTCTCCATTAGCTAGGAAAAATAATTGAGAAAGATCATTTCCCATAATATTTATTTTGACATTTACTTCGAGCGATCGGCAATTAAGGAGTTGGCTAGCTTTTCCCGTTCTTATTAATAAGTTGGGGTCGATGTCTGTCCGGATTTTTATTTCGTTGGAAGAACTATTTATCCGTTGAGCATTAGCTAGTTGGATTTCATTTATATGCTCGGAAAGTCTATATAGTGGTGCCGGCGTATTTGTTTCAAGTGCAATTGGAATGTAGAAGAAATTGCGTGAGAAGGACGCGCCAGTACGCTTGCCATTTGCGACGGCTTTATTTAAATCACTCAACTCCAGTTGTTTGCAAAGTAAGTTTTCGTTCGCTTGAATTTTGTTTTGTAGGCATTGGATTCCGTCTAGACGGCTATGCATTGTCGCCAAATAAAAATCTTTATGGTCAAGTATATTTGTGTATTTTATGCCGGAAAGCATCAGTGCCGTAAAGATTAAGGCAATGGTGTTTTTTGCTATGCCGCTAGGTTTGGCTCGTAGAAGCCAAATCAAAATGACTGCCGTCATCCATGGCCATAGTAAAGTCACCCAGTAAAAGTGAAAGCGATAAAATCCAAAGGAAAAGATATCTAAAAGGGCCGTGATATTCTCAGGTCTTAGGTTTGTTCTGCCGGCCGCAATCAGAATCAAATAGACAGAAATGGTTACAATCAAACTAGAGACAATCGTAGTAAGAGCGGCGTTTGCAGACGATTGATTTTTTAGACGGCACTGTTTTATAAGAATAACGACAGAAATGACAACAATTGCTAAAGCAATAAGAGTCATGCTAAAAGAAAAAAGAGGATGGTTGACGGGCAGCATCAAGGAACGTGCAATTTTACCTAACAAAAAAAACCAAAAATCACTTTCCCATGGATATGCCATAGGTGCATCGGCTCGATGCGTACCGTGTTGAACACCAACAATTACCCAAAGTTGTGCGCAAGTCGTAACTATGGCTGGAACGAGAAGACTTAAGCCTGATGCTAATAGCCGCCTCTGGTTAGAGGAAACTATAAAAATCTGCGCAATGATAAAGGTAAGGCTCAATCCTAAAATAGCGAAGGCGCCGCTGATATATGAGAGTCCTGAAATGAAGCCAATAGTAATAATTAAAGGGGTCGTTTTTTTTACTGGCCACCGTTCCGATAAAGTAAGATATAGACATGCTAAAATGCAAACTAATGGAATAGCTTGGTGATAAGCTAAGTTTGACCATCCCCAATACGTATCAGGTTGGAGCATCAGAATTGTAGTGCTGAATGCACAGGCTCTAACGAATATGTTTTTTACGCATATTTTTAGTAGTTTCCACTGTAGAAGTAGTAGTGAGCCAAGTATTATCAACATGGATATAAATTGGTATGCAACTGTGTTGCCGTCCAAAAATTTGAACGCCATCGCATCCAGAAATAAACCCACTGGGCTTAATGTGTCATTGACAGACTTAAATAAATAGCTTGGGTCAATGTCTCCCATTGTATTGTTACGATACTGGCGCCAATCATCCATAAGTGGCATGTCAATGCCGAATCGTAACCATGAAGTCAAATTCAAAATTAGACTGAGAATTGGAAGTGCAATCAGTAAATAGCTTAAAAAAACTATCAGTTTTGCCCGTGTATTAGAGTCAAGAGCTGTTTGTTGTTGGTGCATTGAAGTACCTAAATTGTTGTTCGGGCGTGTCAGGGGTAGTTGAGTTAAGTTGGCAAGCCTAAAAAAGCGTGCCGAACTTAAAGCTCTGCTTGGTCATAGTTTTACCCTGGGTGGCCAAGCAAGCCCGAAATCTTCATGGTCAAGCGTCAGATTTGGATTGTATGCATAATCATTTTGTATGTCTGGCCAGCGCGCCTGAATATAAGTTACTTCCTTCATAAAACGTTCTTTCTTTTCGGGTGTATCTTCAAATCCACGTGTGGCTGATTCGTGGTGATACATTTCGGCGAATGGTGTCCATATATTGATGTAACCAGCCTCTTGAATCCGTAGGCAGAAATCCACATCATTAAATGCAATTTTCAGATTTTTTTCGTCCAGCCCATGGACTTGATCAAATGTTGATTTTTTAATAATCAAACAAGCCGCAGTTACTGCTGAGAGTTCTTGGGTCAGTGCTGCCCTGCAGAAGTAGCCGTAATCACCCTTGGGCAGATATTTATGCGAATGTCCAGCCACTCCGCCGACACCGACTATAACGCCACCGTGCTGTAGTCGGTCATCTGGATACCAAAGACGTGCACCTACGGCTCCCACATTTGGTTGCAAGGCGATCGATACCATCTCATCCAGCCACTCGGGGGTTATGATCTCAATGTCGTTGTTGATCAAGCCAATTAGTGAGCCATTGGCTATGCGTACTGCACCGTTGTTCAATGCCGAGTAATTGAAAGGGCCGTCGTCGCGCAGTACGCGAATGTTGTCTTCCTTGGCGATTTCAGAAAAGTACTCAAGCGATGCCGGGTCGTCTGAACCATTATCGATCAAGATAATTTCATAATGAGGGTAGGTCGTTAGCGCTTTGATACTGTCAATACACTGTTTGACCAGTCCGTGAGCATTTCGGGTCGGAATGATCAGGCTGACCAAAGGTAGTTCTGCAGGTAGCTGATAGTGAACGCGATACATCCCCATCGGCAACAGTTCGGTCTTGCCGATGTCACCTTTGCGCTGCAAATGTTCATCCAGCGCTTTTAGGCCGGCAATGGCCGCATAAGGTTTTTCACCACCAGACATCGCCGTGCTACCAGCGTGTATGCGCCAGTGGTACAGCACACGAGGGATGTGGATGATCTGCTCGCGTTCCAACTGCTCGCTGCAACGTAGCGCCAGGTCGTAGTCCTGTGCACCTTCAAAGCCTGGGCGAAACTGACCGACTTTTTCTACCAGATCTCTGCGATATACACCCAGGTGGCAAACCATATTCTGCGAGCGAAACAGGAACTCGTTCCAGTCCGATTTGAAATAAGGCGAGCTTCTTTTGCCGTTGGTATCGATCTTGTCTTCATCGGAATAAATCAGGCCTACATCTGGATTCTCAATGATGGTGCGAGCGACCCAGTAGAGTGCATGCTCGGGCAAAAGATCATCATTGTCCATCAGAGCAACGTATTGCCCTGTGGCTACTTCAAGCGCAGAGTTACTGGCGCGGGAAATATGGCCGTTTTCCGAGCGGAAAACTACTTTAATGCGCTTATCTTCCTTGGCTAGCGACTTGAGATATTCATGCACGGCGGGTTGTGTCGACGCGTCGTCAGCAAGGCATAGCTGCCAGTTTTGATACAGCTGAGCGCGTACACTTTCTACGGCTTCACGAAGCAAGTCGATAGGCGGGTTGTACACGGGCATGATGATCGAAATCAAAGGCTTCCTTGCCCATTTTCTGATTTCTTCATTCATGCGCCAGCGACCATTGTCATCTATGGTGTCATAGTACGCGACCCATCTTGCATAATCGTGACGGTCCGGTACTTCGCGGGTTTCCTGTCCAATAAATGCAAACTCGCTAGCCCCATTGAGCCACCGAAGACGCGCGATAAGGCCTGCGGTTCCCTGGCTTTTCCAGACAGCCAAAGCTTTTTGAGCCGTGCTTTGAATGCCGCCGCCCCGACGGATGGCTGAAGGCAGTACCCGAAGCATTTTGCGCAGGCGGCGCATGATCAGAATAGATCGACGCAGAGGAGCAGTCAGCTTCCAGCTGGAAGAGCTTTGCATACTAATAATCTGTAAGTTCAGATTATGGATGTGTGTATCTTTTTGCACCTGTTGAAGTGTGAGTTTGCCTTCCAGGTTTTTAATATGCAGAGCTTTTTCATTTAGCTCGTCAGCCAGCAAGTTATTGAGTTGCAGTTGTTCCAGCTCCAAATTTCTTTGGCTCAGCAACTCCAACTGTTTCTGTGTCGACTGTTGCAACTCTGCATATTTAATGTTTGCCGCTTCTAGTTCCCGCTCCAGCGGTTCTGTGAGGCTGGCAGAGGTTTCGTTCGATGCTGTTTCACTAAGCACGGTAATCTCTTGAGCGATTTGCTCATCCATAAGTAATGTCAAGTCTATTTCCAGTGTCAGCTGTTCAAGACTTCCCAGTGTTTGAAGATCTACAGGCAAGACCAGATACGGGTCGCTGTTGAGGGACAGATACAGCGCGCTCTTGTCGGCGCGTCTGAACTTTATTACGCCAGAATCGGACTTGTGTTCACCTTCCCACAGCCAAATGGTTTGACTGTCACGGACAATTTTCATTTGACTGATGGTAAATGACTGTCGAGCGTCGATCGGGTCAAATCTCAGAACGTTGCTGTCAGTGGAAATCGCAGCCAACGAAAAAGCCAGTGTTTGTGCACCGTTTTGTACTTCTTGGCTGATTGTCTTACTCTCGGAAAACGAGTCTGATGTGGCACTGTAATACAGGGTTGCACGCGGCCGCTTCATTTGGGCTGCGCCGAAGGTATAAATTGTCTTGTCGGGAGACCAGTCAAGAAAATTGGAGATACTGCGCCCGGTCACTTTTTCCTGGAAACGAGCCTCTTTGGCTATGTAACGATCAAGGTCTTCAGGCGAGATGTGGAGGTTCACGCTTTCTAACAGTTGGATGATGAACGCCTGTCTGCTCAGGGTTGAAGCGCTGGCAGAAAGGGGGTTGGCGCACGCCAGCAGCAGCAGCAGGGCGCGCATCAATAGATGGCCCAGCTCTACGCCTTCGGACATTTCCCATTCAACATCGATCAGAGAGGGGTTCCCGTGGTCATCAATAACGATGTTATGGGGAACCGCATCAATGTATCGCCCTGGCAACAGATCCGTGATGTTTTCAAGACCAAGGTCAACTCCTTCTTTCGCAAGGAGTGCTTTCAAATGGTGGAGATACGCCGTGAGAAATGGATTGAAACTGAGGGGCGTCCAATCAATGGTGGTAGCCGTTTCCAAAAATCGCAGGCTAAGAATTTTTCCTTTGGCATAGGCATCTATGGCAGGAAGTATGTACTTGAACGTCTCGTCTTGCTCGGGTGCTGTTTCTTTTCCCAAACGCCGATATTGGACTTCAATACCTTGGTCCGATTGAACAAACAGCGACTCCTTACAGTACGCCGCTTTTCTGCCGGTGCTGTAATGGTAGGCGAGCGTTGTTTCTGGGACCGTCGCGGTGCCGGCACAGGAAGCGGCCACCAAGAACGAGTTGGCTAACTCAATGCCCAGATCATTATCGATGACCACCGGCCACGCTTTTTCCAGATTGAAGTGTGTCAGCTCAGGCAGTTGCGGATCTTTTTTTACGTTCTGCCAAGCCAGTGCCGCGGCGTCGAACTCGTTTGAGGTGAAACCCGCCTCGGTGATGATCGAATTCGGCAGCTTGTAGTCCGGGCTAGGGGACAGGAATGTCGAGGATTTGAAGCCTGCTCGCTCGATCAGTCGCGCCAGCTCTTTACGTCCAAAGGTTTTGGGCTGGCCTGGGGCGTATCGACCTTCAATGCCATACATTGGGACGCTGACATGGTCCTCCGGCGCGCCGGCGAAATACTTCAATCCAAGCTGATTTTCGATGGCAATAAAAAGATGCCCGTCGGGTTTGAGCATGCCGCGAATACGTTTGAGCATGGCATAGGCAGGGTCAGCATCGGAGCTGAACATGCTGGCGTATTCCAGTACGCCGATGAGCGTGATGGCGTCGAATTGTTCGTCAGTCTTGAAGTCATCGAAGCGCTCCGCCAGAACCGTCACATTCGACAGTCCGCGGGTGCGACTGGCGGCAATGGACGCGCGTCGGGGGCTGCCTTCGAGGCTCAACAACTGTGCGCCGCATTCGCCGAGGAACCGGCTGATTGCACCGCAGCCTGCCCCGATCTCCAGGACCTTGCCTTTGAGCAGATGTTCGAACGGGCGCAGGATATTGCCGCGAATGGAGCTCAGGTGGTAAAGCGTCGCCCAGTCGGTGCAATGTTGAGGCAACTCTTCAGACAGGACGGAAACATCCCCGGCATCGCGAATAATCGCGGCGAGTTTGTTTTCAGTCACGTCACCGTCGCTGTAAGCGATACCTTGGTAATCGGAACGCACCCATACGCCGGTCTGTTCGTCGCGGGTATACCCGTAGCGATCAAGTTCAAACATTTTCAGTTACCAATTTGATTTCCAAGGATGCACCTAAATCTATCAAGCCCAACACTTGTGGAGTGGGGGCTACGACAAAATGAATAGAGTCGTAGCGTCTGTCGTGAGGCAAGATATCTTCACCGGACCTGGATGCGATCCCTACGGAAATAAAGTAATCACCTGTTGCAAGCCGGTTAACAAACTTCAAACAGGCTGTAGCTTGGGAGCCTTCGGAACCGATCGTATGCATCGATTCACAATCAAGCAGGTATGAATTCGTACCGTAAACCGTCACCCCTTCCTTGGTCTTGACGGTGAAGCCAAGTATCGGACTGACAACCATATGATTAAATTGTATCGCGAGATTAAGTTCTATTTCTTCACCCGATTCAATCGTGTTCGGGTACTCACGGCCTGCAGCACTCAAATGAAAGTCCAGCAGACTGGCAGCACCGTCGCCCCAGCGATACTCATGGGAATTGTAACCGGGCCGACTCGCATAGGCATTTTGCTCGAAACTGAGCTTCACCGCTTCAGAAGATCGGACTGGCAGCGCAGCCAGAGGCTCGGGTGCTTCCTTTTTTTCCGGACGCTTTTCGCTGCCGAACAGAATGTCCATGTAGCGGTTAACCACCGGCCGAGACTCGCCGATGAGTTCGATCCTGCTGTCGTTGATCAGAATCGCGCGTGAGCAATGAGTCACCACCTGCTCACTGGCGTGGGTGACGAGCAAAATGCTGGTCCCGTTATCTTTTAGTTGCCGCAGGCGTTCAAAACACTTGGCCTGGAATCGGGCGTCGCCAACGGAAAGGGCTTCATCCACGATCAGAATGTCGGGATCTACTTGGGCCTGTACAGCAAATGCCAGGCGCACGGCCATACCACTTGAATAGGCTTTCACGGGCTGGTCAATAAACTCTCCGATGTCTGCAAAGCCTGCGATTGCGTCGAACCGTTCGTTAACCTCATCCCGGGTCAGGCCCAATACTGCGGCGTTGAGATAGATGTTTTCGCGTCCTGTGAACTCCGGGTTGAAGCCGGAGCCAAGCTCCAGCAACGCGGCAATACGTCCTCGGGTTTCGATCGAACCGGTCGTGGGCGTCAGGGTGCCGCAGATGATTTGCAGAAGCGTGGATTTCCCGGAGCCGTTGCGACCTACGATACCGACGGTTTCGCCTTTTTTTACATCGAAGCTGATGTCCCGTAGTGCCCAGAATTCCTTGCCGTATGTGGTGATCTCGTCACCCGCCCAGCGTTGCAGGCGCGGCATGATTGCCTGCTTCAGGCGATCTCGGGGTTTGTCATAGGTATAAAAACACTTCGAGATGTTTTGTACGCTGATTGCGACATTATCAGAGGACATCAGCGAACCCTTTTCGTGTTTTTTGGAAGAACCAGAATCCGGCAGCCGCGATGAGTGAGCCGATAATCATTGCTATGCCCAGGCTGTCCCACTGAGGCAAATGTCCGAAAAGCAGAACGTTACGGCTTTCTTCAATGATGTAGGTCAGCGGGTTGAGCCTCAGCCAAGGCTGATAAACCTCGGGTAACGCAGCTACGGGGTACAGCACAGGTGACAAAAATAGCAGCACGGTGGTCAGAACCGCGATGACATGCCCGACATCGCGCAGAAACACCCCGAGGGATGCCAGAAACCAGCTGAACCCTAAGGTCGCCAACAGCAGTGGCACCAGAATCAACGGGAACAGCAGAGCCGTCCATTGCATCGTATGCGTCAGGATCACCTGGGCGATCAACAGGACCAGCAGGCTGATGCTGCTATGGAACAAGGCCGAACCCAAGGTAATGACCGGAAGAATTTCCAGAGGGAAAACGACCTTTTTTACGTAGTTGCCGTTGGTCAGAATCAGCGACGGCGCGCGGTTTGCGCATTCGGCAAACAAGCCATGAACAATCATGCCGACGAACAACAGGATGGCAAAACCACCTTTGCCCGTATCCATGCCGACCCAGCGGGCCTTGAAGATCTCGGAAAAAACAAAGGTGTACACGGCCAGCATCAATATCGGATTGAAGAAGGACCAAGCCAAGCCCATTACCGAGCCACGGTAGCGCCCGACGACTTCGCGGGTGGTCATTTGCGCGATAAGTTGCCGGTTATGCCACAAGCTTTTGACGAGGCTGGCAGGTCCGCTTGCCGGAGACAGATGTGGATTCACTAGGCAAACACCTCAGCATTTTTGAGCAGGGCTGCTGCCTGATCCTTGACGGACATTGTAGGTGCTTCCTCAAGTGGCCACTCGATACCGATGGCAGGATCGTTCCATGCCAGGCTGCGTTCATAGGCAGGTGCGTAGTAATCGGTGGTTTTGTACAAGAATTCGGCGCTAGGCGACAGAACAATGAAGCCATGGGCGAACCCTTCAGGTACCCATAGCTGATGTTTGTTTTCAGAACTGAGATACGCACCGACCCATTTACCGAAAGTGGGTGAGCTTTTGCGCAGGTCAACAGCAACATCAAAAACTTCGCCCACCGTTACGCGGACCAGTTTGCCCTGAGGTTGTTTGATCTGATAATGGAGTCCGCGCAACACACCCTTTACCGAGCTTGAGTGATTGTCCTGGACGAACTGGACGTCGCGGCCTACTGCGTCATCAAAGGTTTTTTTGTTGAAACTTTCGTAAAAAAAGCCGCGGTCGTCACCATAGATTTTTGGCTCAAAAAGGATGACCTCCGGGATGGCCAGCAATGTTGTTTTTATCGTCATGGATTCTCAACCAGAAAAAAGGGTGATGTCACTGCAATGGCCATCTGCAAGAGGCGCATTGGCAGTGTCAACAGAACTTTGAGAGGCGAAGCTTCCCTGGTAGGGACAGGTTCTGGCGAGTAGGCACTCACCGTCTCTTTTGGGCGTGCTGATGGAAAGTTGAAGGGGCTGATCTCACGCATAGTTTTGTTGCCACCCAGTGCAGTGGGAATCACTATTTCGCTTCATTTCGTTCCTTCAGTGGTTACCAAGTCTAATCAATATCGTGTATGTTCAACGATTTTTGCGGTTCTTTCGAAGAAACTGTATTAATGCTGCCCAACGGCGGAATTGAATGTAACGACTGGTTTACATAAAGGTCGTGAGTCCATCATCGCCTACCGAAGGAGCGGAGCCTCGGGTATATGATTGGGCAAGCTCTGTGCTGGATGTCTCGGGCTGATATTGACTGAGCATCGCCCCCATTTTCGCATGGCGTGGCGATCCCTCAACGACCCTTCGCCGATGGCGGGCGGCACCTTACCATATGTGAGACGCAGAGGCATCCATGCCCCATACGAGTTGCCCCTTGAATGCGCAGCTCAGATTCTGTTCAAACACGCTGCGATGAAGAGGCTGATGTTGCCTGGCAATGTTTGACGGTAGATACCTGATTTTTTCATCAGGTAAAGCCGCCGGAAAAAGGAGCTTTGGCGCGCTTGCTCAAATTGCTCCATCGTCCGTTGGCTTTGCGGGGTCAGTTTTTGCCGAAAAGTATTCAGGATCAGCAGGTTTTGAGTGCTCCACTCACTGAATCGCCCTGTCCACATTTTGGCCAGACGAACCAACCGATCCCGTACACCGTTGTTCGCACCGATGAGGTTTTCGCTGTGTTGACGATAGTCCAGAGTCGGTTGCGGGTCATAGAAGACAGTTCCACCACAACCTGTGACGAGCAGGTAGGTCAGCCAGTCATGGGCGACGATGACTGCATCGTCAGGCGTCTGTGCCAGCAACTCGCGCGCTTGGGTGTTGATGAGCATGGTGTTCGCCCCAGCAATGCTTTGAACCAGGGCATTGGCAAACTCGGGTGCAGCAGAAAAGAGGGGCGAGTAGCCCTGTAACTCTTTGTCTGCCGAGATCAGGCGTGTTCTGGAGCAATACAGGGCAGGAATGTCTCGGGGCGCCGAAGCTTTGGCGATACTTCGTTCGAGCTTGTCCTCGAACCAGATATCGTCTTGATCACTGAATGCGAAGTAATCGGCAACGATTGAGCGGTTTTTAACCAGAGAAAGAAAGTTTCTGGCAAAGCCCTCGCGAGGGCCGTTCAATAAAATCAAGCGATCCTTTCCCAGCATCTTTTGATATTTGCTCAGCAGCAATAACGTGTCATCGCTCGATCCATCATCTGAGGCGTAGGCCACCCAGTTTTCATGTGTCTGCCTGACAAAAGACTCTAGCTGCTCACCAAGGAACCTGGAGCCGTTGTAGGTGCAAAGCAAGATGGCGACTTTTGCGCTGGATGCCTCGATGGGAAGAGACTCATTACTCATTGGGCTTAGATTCGAGCGATGTGACTGCGTGTTCATTTTTAATCTCAAGCTTTACCGAGTCGTAATAATCTCAATAGGAGTTAGACTTCTAAATTCTGAGCTCGGTGAGGGTGCGCAAGTTGAATGCTGGATTTTTTTGGTGAAGGAGTTCAGCCCATCAAGATCGCTCGTCCATGAAAATTGGCTCATCGTGGGGCCATTTTAAGGGGGATTGCTCGAAATGTCTGTCTCAGCGGCACTTCAGGGGCTCAGCGCGATCGTATTATTGTGCCCCCCTACCTTGCTACCAGGCGCGAGAATCCATGGGTGCGGGCTGGGCGATCAAAATGCCTCTGTCACAAGGTGCACGAGTATGCTGAAACGCGGTCAAGTGGCGACAACGTGCTCGCGCTATGAGATTTTGGCATTCTGTCTGCCTTGTTGATTATTAAGGGCATTTGCACGTGTTCGAAGTGCTCGCACAGGTACAATCAAGCAATGTCCGGGATAGGGAGCGGGAATAGTGTTCGATGACGTTACGGATAGGCTCAGGAATTATCTGGTAGGTCTGCCACGTCGGAAAAAACGACTGATTCAAGTCGCCACCGACATTGTTCTGGTGTGGCTGGCGCTTTGGCTTGCGTTCATCGTTCGTCTTGGCATTGACGATATGTACAACCCTTTGCGGGTTCATTTATGGCTCTTTGGCTTTGCTCCCGTCGTCGCTATCCCACTGTTTATTCGCTTCGGCATGTACCGTGCGGTCATGCGCTATTTTGGCAACGATGCGTTGATCGCCATTATCAAGGCTGTGAGCCTGTCCTCGTTGATCCTTGCGGTCGTGGTCTACTGGTACAGCAACCATGAAACCGTAGTGCCGCGGTCCATCATCTTCAATTACTGGTGGCTCAGCCTTGTCATCATTGGTGGTCTGCGTCTTTGCATGCGCCAATATTTTATGGGTGATTGGTTCACCGGCGCTCAGCATGTGCCTTTTGCCAATCGAAATGACGGTCTCACCAAGGTTGCAGTATATGGCGCAGGCGTAGCAGGCAATCAGCTTGTCGCTGCGCTTCGCATGGGCCGGGTCATGCGCCCCGTGGCGTTTATCGACGATGATCCAAGCATCGCGGATCGTTCGATAGCCGGGTTGCAGGTCTACAAACCCAAACACATCCAACAGATGATCGATGAAACAGGCGCCCAGGAAATCCTTCTGGCCCTCCCGTCATCGACCCGCGCACGACGTCGGGAAATTCTCACCATTCTTGAGCGTTTCCCCCTCCACATCCGAAGCGTACCCAACTTCACCGATCTGGCCAGCGGCCGAGTCAAGGTTGAAGACATCCAGGAGGTGGATATCGCCGACCTTCTGGGTCGCGACTCGGTCCCGGCGCAACCGGACCTGCTTGAGCGTTGTATCAAAGGCAAGACAGTGATGGTCACTGGCGCAGGCGGATCGATTGGCGCTGAGCTTAGCCGGCAGATTTTCTCGCTTGAA
>Ga0163162_10001790_pt1 | contig 20159 bp, 14 predicted proteins | sample S55metaG_FD_115310 | JGI IMG/M metagenome (GOLD analysis project Ga0163162, IMG submission 115310) | Switchgrass rhizosphere microbial communities from Kellogg Biological Station, Michigan, USA - S5-5 metaG | ecosystem: Host-associated > Plants > Roots > Rhizosphere > Soil | place: USA...
CGATGCGCCGTTGCGAAGATCCGATCGACAACGCGATCGTCGTTCGTCGGAAATCTTTCAACATAATGAACGTCTGCAAACGTCGATATCTACCCCTCCGGTTCAATGTGTCTGCGTGTACCTGAAAACATCCGGCGTGCTGGAGATATTCCGGAGTATCAAGTTTTATTCCAGCGGGCTCCGTTGCAAACATGCTCGGCGAATCGGCTAAAGCAGGAGGCCCGTCAAACTGGTACCCGGTGATGAGCGAGCACAAGTCATGCGGGTGTCGTCCTGTCAACTGATACGGCAGCGCAGAAACGTCTCAGTCACGTATAAGGCACGTTTCAGGATAGTCGATGCTAAACACTTCGATGTAGCATCGTCATCAATGGTCAGCGCACCATGTTCCGCCGATTCCCGATATCATGATTGAATGTGTCCACGCTGGGTTACTTGCCTTGCCACTTATCGCAGCCGATGTATTGACCGACTCGTACGACCACATCGTCATTGGTGGTGGATCAGCTGGCGCTCTCATTGCCGCGAGACTATCCGAGGATAGCGAGTGCCGAGTCCTGCTTATCGAGGCTGGGGATGCTTCCGTGGATCGACCTTCAATGGTCGATCCGGCTCTCCGGCTTACGAATTTCGGGACCGCGGCGGATTGGCAGTATCGTACTGTCGAACAGCCAAACGCGAACGGACGAACATTCGACTGCAATCGCGGAAAAGTACTCGGTGGATCAAGCAGTATCAACGCCGCGGTTTGGGTTTGGGGGCATCCAGCTGACTGGTGCGCCGCGCGATGAACTTCCGGCGAATGTTTCGATGACTTCTTATTCGCATTTTCCATAGCTCCATTCTCTCAAAGATTGGAGTCTCTGCAAAACCCAGTGCGGTTCGTATCGGACCGATCGGAGATTGAACGGCTACCTCTAAAATAGCGTTCGGCAAACTTTATCGGCTTTCATTGGCAACAACACGCTTCTCACGGTTGACCCGTTAGTACGGGTACGAACGCAGACGTTGTCGAAACCTAACCGGATCGACATGGGCCGTCGATCGTGCGCATGGCGTCCTCGAAGACCACGAACCAGTTATTTTCGACGATCATGATCTGGCGCACGCGACAAGCTTATCGGTGGATTCGTTCTGCAGGACGTCACTGCGTTTCATGCTGCAATTGACGAACGCTCAATAATCCTAATAAGGGAGAATGGCATCGTGCCGATGCAGATACCTCACCGGCCTGATCATGGAGAATGCGATGAATGGATGGAGATTGAGCCGGATCGTCCGCAGGCGCCTCGCGCGCGCGGCGCTCGTGACCGTCGGCATTTTCACGGCCGGCGCGCTGCATGCGGCGCCGCTGCACGGCTATGGCGCGGACGCGAGGCATACCTCGGTTTCGGGGCTGTCTTCGGGCGCGTTCATGGCCGCGCAGTTCGATGTCGCGTGGTCGAAGCATCTCGTGGGCGCCGGCATCGTCGCAGGCGGTCCGTTCTATTGCGCGGGCCTGTTCCCGCCTGCGAATCCCGCCAGCGCTGCGCAAACCCACTGCATGAATCCGACCGGCGATACCGGGCCGCGCGCGCAAGATGCTCTGGCGGCAGCGCGCGAGTTCGCAGGCGAGCGCCGCATCGACGATGTGAGCGGGCTTGCCTCGCAACGCATTTATGTTTTCAGCGGCACCCAGGATCATGTCGTCGCGACCCGTGTGGTCGCGCAGGTACCGCTCTTCTACAAGCTCGCCGGCGCACCCGACGATCACATCCGGTATGTCGACAACGTGGCAGCAGGCCATGGGCTCATCACGGATAACAGTGCGAATACCCGATGCACGCTATCACAGGCGCCCTTCATCAACAATTGCGGCTTCAAACAATCGCAAGACATCCTGCGCTGGATTTACGGTACGTTGAACGCGCCGACGGTTGCGCCTGGAGGCAACCTGCTGGGTTTCGATCAGCGCCCGTTCGACCCCGACAACAAGGCTTCGTTAGGTCCGACCGGTTACGTCTATGTGCCGACCGGCTGCGCCCAGGCGGGTAGCGCGTGCCGCATTCACGTCGCGTTTCACGGCTGCCTGCAGAACGCACAGAAGATCGGTGATCTCTATGGGCGCAGCACCGACTACAACGAAATTGCGGAGAGCAATCACATCATCATTCTTTATCCGCAGGTCGCAACGTCGACGAAGAATCCGCTCGGTTGTTGGGATTTCTGGGGCTACACAAGCTCCGATCCCCAGAAGCCCGACTTCTATTCAAAAAGCGCACCGCAGATTGCCGCTGTGATGCGCATGATCGAGCGCCTTTCCGATCCGGCGCACTGAACAATGACCTTACGCCGTAAGATCAACTGTATCGGATGTTGGCGGTATTTTTGCAGCTCAGAAAAGATTTGACAATGAACCGATGAGCAGCCCGATTTCGCGAGGCACAATCGTAAGCTGCCTTGCATCACGAACAACGATACGACGCATGACTGAGCAGTGTGGTGACCGCTACGAGATAGATGGGATTTCCGGCAGGGCCTGGTCCCCCTATGATGACGGCGTCATAAATTGCTGTCACGTACCGATGGCCTTCTTTCCTCTTCGCGCGCGCATGAAGCGCGAGCCGGTGCGCGGCACACTGGCCAGATATGAGGAGCGTATCGTCGAAGTCCTCGGGGAGGCGCGCGGTACAACTGCGCGCTGCCGATGGCTCTCGCCGTGACCTGGGCTCGGCTCGAGTATTGACGACGGCGCGTTCCCGCGAGGAAGTGCCGGAGCTGGTGTTCAGCCTCAATCACCTTGTGACGAGGTGTGGTTGCGAGTTGTTCGTCGTGCAGCGCGAGCAGCGTCTCGAACACCGGAATAGCGTCCTCGGCAAGAATCCATTCGTTTGACTTGTCCGCAAGTTCAATCGCTGCCTCGACCGCGTATTCTGCAGCCTTGTAGCATTCAACCGGTTGGTTACCCTAACCTGCCTGCTGAAGAAACCACGCGATATATGCGACGCGTATGGTTTATTGAAAAGATGGCCGCTTCCGTGGCCATCCCGGCTTGCAGCAAGTGCAAGATGGTAGGACAAGGACCGCTTCCGCGCGGACGCCTGGTTCATCGGCAGAAGCGTCGCCTTGGAGCGAGGTTGACGGGGATGCGATCATGCACGCACTATGCCACCGTTTGTGCGGAGAGCGAAGAGCGAGACACGGTACCGAGACGACTATCTATTGATTGTCGTTAAGAGCGTTCATCGCATCGCGGACCTTAAACTTATGCGTGGCATATGCACGTTTTCAACGTGATGCGCTGCCCCGAGCGAGCACCGCTGGGTCGACCAGTCGATCGTACTCGTCGCCATCGAGAATACCGAGCGCGATTGCTGCTGCACGCGGCGTGACACGGTCCCGCAAAGCCGTTGCCGTGATCTGTGCAACTCGGTCATATCCCAGTATTGGATTTAGGGCCGTCACTGCGAGCAGTGCCTGGTCCACGTTCGTGGCAAGACGTTCACGGTCAACATCAATCCCGCAAACGAGTCGCCGTGAAAATACGCGGGCCGAGTCAGCCAGAACACGCAGCGACTGCAGCAGACTGTAGATCAACACCGGCTTTGCGACATTCAGTTCGAAGTTGCCGGATGCGCCCGCGAGCGTGATCGTCTGGTGATTTCCAATTACCTGAAAACACGCCTGCACAAGAACTTCCGCAATCGTCGGATTACGCTTGCCGGGCATGATCGAGGAGGTCAGTCCGTCGTCAGGAACCAGCAATTCGCCAAGCCCGCAACGGGGACCGGAGCCAAGGAAGCGTATGTCGTTCGCGATCTTCAACAGTGAGGTAGCGATTGTGTTTAACGCTCCCGAGACCTCCACCAAAGCGTCGTGCGCCGCCATCCCTTCGAATTTGTGCGGACTAGGGGCAAACGACAACCCGGTCGCCTCCGCGAGCGTGGCACAAAAGAGGCCATCAAAACCCGGAGGCGCGTTCAATCCCGTGCCAGCCGCCGTGCCGCCCTGAGGGAGGACCAAGAGCCGCGGCAACGTATCGTCAATGCGCAGAAGCGCATTGGAGACCTGGTACTCGAACGTCGCGAACGTTTGGCCCATGGTCATTGGCACCGCGTCCATCAAGTGCGTACGGGCGATTTTTACTACCTCGGCAAACGCATGGCTACGCTCGTCGAGTGCCGACCGCAGTTCCTCTAGCGCTGGTCGCAAACGTCCCATCATTTCCGTCGCGGCCGCCACGTGCATCACTGTCGGGAAGCTGTCGTTTGACGATTGCGACGCGTTGACGTGATCGTTGGGGTGGACCGGCGTTTTGGTCCCAAGCGGCTGTCCGAGTAGTTCGTTCGCCCGGTTGGCAATTACCTCGTTCGCGTTCATATTGGTCTGCGTACCCGAGCCTGTCTGCCATATGGTGAGCGGAAAATGCTCATCCCATAGCCCGTCGCGCAGTTCAAGAGCGGCCGTCTGGATCGCCGAGGCTAGCGGCGGGGCGAGCGCACCACACGCTACGTTGGCGCGTGCCGCGGCGAACTTATGCAAACCGAACGTGCGCACTAATACCGCCGGAAAGCGCTCCTCGCCTATATCGAAGACGCCAAGTGCGCGCTGGGTCTGTGCTCCCCAGTATCGATCCGACGGAATTTCGACAGGGCCAAATGCATCCTGCTCAATTCGTGTTGCTGCTGTCATGGTGATACTCCCTAACGGACGCGATGGTGCGGGCTCATGATGCGACTTACTGCGGTCCGCCGCGATCGCGACGCGAGATCGACAAGGATTTAAAGGTGAACCGTCGCCACCGTAACGCTGGGCCAGACACGCGTCGCAGTGGTGGACAACGATTAGACGAGCGCCTCTCGGCAGATAATCATAATCGAACAGCTACTGTTTCCATTCTGTCGCCTTGACGCACAGAAATCATGGCTGTGACGGATCGCGGATTACACGGGTTACAGGCGACGAGCTTGGACGACCCTTCGATCCATCGACCAGCGATGGACTGTTCACCCCTTGCGCGCGGCCCTGAGATCACATGAATGCCTCGATCCCAAAACATTCGCATGGTCCGCCGTTCCTATCCGCAATCCTTTCGACGAGAGTTCGCGGCGAACGGAACGACGTGAACGAGGTTCAACCGGGCTATGGTTTTATGCCCATTTCCCGGCAAAGGGAGGTGGCGTCCGTCGCATGTTGCTCGGCCAAAGCTTCATTTCCGACCATCTTTTGCAGTCGAGAAAGTCCATATAGGCACTGTGCTAGCAGCGGACGCATGCCAAGCTCTCGGGCGATCATCAGCGCCGTGCGATAGTGATTGCGGCCTTCCTCAATCCTCGGTGCGGTAGCGCTGTCATCCGAGACAAGATCTCCCAACAGGATCCAGGCCCAGGCTTCATTGCCTCGCTCGCCGGAGGCTTGAGCAACATCAATCGCGTCATGTGCATGAGTGAGGGCTTCATCTTGTCGACCAGCGAGGTGGCACACTCGACCGAAATTTGACAGCACTAGGGACCGGCCAAACATGAAGTCACTCGCCGCCGCCTGGCGAACTGCCTCTTCCAGAAGGACCAGCGCCTCATCGGTCCGGCCCAGCAACGCATACGCAGCCCCCAGACAGGACGCAATCCGAGAAATGTAGATTGGAAACTCAGCGCTCCAGCACATGGCCAGTGCTGGCTCAAGTGCCTCGACAGCCATGTCGGGATTGCCTTGAATAAGGTGCATCCGTCCGACACCGTAACCAGCAAAGATCAGTTCCTCGGGCTCGTTCATCACTCGTGAGAGGTCGATCGCCTCGTGTCCAAGGACGGCAGCCTCGTCGAACCGGCCCAATTCGGCAAGACACAGCAACAACCAGATACGAGCGGTAACGCGCGTGAATTTTAGATAAGCCTCATCGGGACCGTGGCGGCTCTCGTGGAGGAGATCTAGCACCTGTCGAGCATTTTCCACCGCGCGTTCATAGTCTCCGTGGCCATACCGTGATCTTGCGAGCATCATCGTTACCCGAGCCTTCGCATCGGGGTCGCTTTGCCTCTCTGCCAACGCCAAGGCGCGCTCACCTGCTTCAACGGCAGCTACCAGATCGCCTAACGAACCGAGCGTATAAGTCAACCTTGACAAGACGCGCGATAGGCGAACCTCATCGCCCAGCGCTTCGGCAAGACGTTCCGCTCGCTCGAGATTCGCCCGGTCACGTGCCAATTCTCCCAGTGGATAAAGCGAGTGGTGAAGATCCCATCGGACGTCGATGATTTCACCGATTGTGTCGGCCGACGACGGCAGGGCTGCATAGGCAGTCAAAGCCTTCTCGAACAAGACCGACGCCTCGCGATGAGCTGCGCGTTTTGCAGAGCTGTGACCGGCACGCCGCCAAAGCTGGGCCGCCTTCTCCATCAATCCGGCGTGGGCGCAGTGTTCGGCCAGGATTTCCGGCTGTCGCTCCACTGCATCAAAAAAATGATTCTCGAGCTCCACTGCGATACGGGCATGCAGTTTCTGTCGCCTTTCCCGCAGCAGGGAGCTGTACGCCGCATCTTGCACCAGGGCGTGCTTGAAGGTGTATTCCGCATCCGGCGGCGTCCCGCGGCGGAAAACCAGCTCAGCATCGACGAGATGATCCAATGCGTCGTCCAAGCGCTCTTTGGGCATCGACGCGACCGCGCTGATCAGCTCATAGGAAAATCGCCGGCCGATTGCAGAGGCGATTTGCGCTACATCCCGCACCGGGGCCAGGCGATCGAGCCGCGCCATCAGTGAAGCGTGCAGCGTCATCGGAATCGCCAGTGGTGGCAGCGAACCGTCGACGATGTAGCGCCCGTTCTGCTCGCGCAGCAGGCCGCTCTCCAGCACTGTTTTGGTCAGTTCTTCGATAAATAGCGGTATTCCATCCGTATGGTCAATGATCCGGTCTGTAACCTCTTTTGGCAGTGCCTTCCCGAAGCTTACCCGCTCGATCATCTCCGCTCGTTGACCAGGAGGCAGACGATTGAGAGTAACGAGCGTCACTCCTGAGCGGCCGATCCACGGAGATGTGAACTCGGGACGGAAGGTGACGATCAGCAGGACAGGCAGGGTTGCCGTGCGATCGACAAGGTGATCCAGCGCTTCGAGCGTGCTGGGGTCGACCCAATGCACATCTTCGAACAATATCAGCAGCGGCTGGCGCATTGCCAGACCGCTGATCTGGGCAATCATTGTGCTAAGCGTCGTCTCCTTGCGCTTCTGCGGCGTGAGGTTAAGTGTCGGGTATCGACTTTCCGTCGAGATCGATAGCAACGCCGCCACAAGCGGAACATCGTCGCTGAGGTTGTCGGCGGCCAACGCGAGCGCCGCCTCAAGTTTGTCGAGGCGTTGTTCAGCAGTATCGTCGCGCCGCAAACCGGCCGCGCGCTCGAACTGGGAAATGAACGGATAGAACGCGCTATCTTGATGGCGGCGCGAACAGAAATACCGCAAGCGGGCGTGCGGCTCGAATTGGAGCCGCTCTTCAAGGACGGCCGTCAGCCGCGATTTTCCGATACCCGGCTCGCCCGAAAGCAGCACAACCTGGCCCTCACCGTTCTTCGCCCGCTGCCATCGGCGAAGCAACAGTTCGATTTCTTCGTCGCGCCCGACGATTGGCGTCAACGTGGTCGAGTGTAGCGCCTCAAACCGGCTTTCGACCCCGCTGGGGCCGAGCACTTGCCAAACCCGCACTGCATCGCCGATCCCCTTCACCGTGAGCAGGCCCATGTCGCGGTAATCAAACAGCCCGCCCGTAAGCCGCTGCGTACAAGTTGAAATCACCACTGCTCCGGCCTCAGCCAAAGCCTGCAGCCGGGCAGCGAGATTGGGCGTCTCGCCGACCACGCCACGCTCCCGGGCTTCGCCTTCACCAGTGAGATCACCGACTACCACAACGCCAGTAGCAACCCCGACCCGCACTCGCAAACCTTCGCCGGTACCGGAGTCGAGTTTGGCAATGGCTCGCACGAGCGTCAGCCCGGCACGTACAGCCCGCTCGGCATCGTCTTCGTGCGCTCGGGGATAGCCAAAATAGGCCAGCACACCGTCGCCCAGGTACTTGGCAATAAACCCACCGGCCTTGGTGACTACATCCGCGCACCCTCGGTAATAGTCGGCGATGATTTTCCGCATGTCTTCCGGATCGAGCCGCGTCGAGAGGGCTGTCGAGTCGACGAGATCGCAAAACATGACGGTCAGCTGGCGCCGGTCCGCGTCATCACGTGGCACGGGCGGCGCCGCGACTGGAGATGTAGCAATGGCGCTGTCGCCAGGTTGGGCGATCGCGCGCAGCATTTTGCGGCGATGCCCAAGCAAGACGCCAAGATTCTTGAGATCCTGGTCGGTGAGATCGCGAAGGACCGAGCGATCGATACCATTCTCGGCAAAGAGCTGGGCATACTTGGACAAGCCTAGTGATGCCAACCACTCTGCAATGCTCTCCACCGAGTGTCTCCTGGAGGCAACTGCCTCATGCAACGGCGAAAGAACCACTGGCAAGAAACAAGCTCACAGGATCATCCAAGTAGGTCCCGCCGATCCTGCTAAGTATACGCTGCTATGGCAGCACTAACCTGCCAACGCTTCTCGCGGGCCGATGAGGCGATCGGTTGAGTGGAGGTGGGTCGGCCTGCCAGCCCTCCGCTGGGAATGAAGACTATTAACGCGACTAACGTAAATTCATGTGAAAAACAGTTGAGAATCAGTGATACGCGGCAGATTCGGGACCTGTTCCTACGCCAGGCCAACGCCGAGACAGCCCATGACATCGCTGCACTAGAAAACATGTTCGCGTATGCCGCGCCAGGCCAGCCAGACCCAGTTTCATTCGTGGCTCGTTCATCGCGGCTTTGATGCTCGCCGCCGGGAATGCGCCCGCGCACGCTGGGCCGATTCATCAGTTTGCCGATGCAGACAGGCAAGAGGTCAAAAACGTTTTTCTCCGACAGGCCGCCGCTGCTACGCCGCATGACATTGTCGCGTTCGGGCGCGTATTGGTATCAACCGCGCCCGATCAACCCGACCCCATCGCATTCGTGGCTCGCACCTACCAGTTTTTGGGGAAAACCGCGTTCATCGACCACTTCAAGGAAACGTTCAAGGGCGTTTGGAAGTTCAAGCCGGAGGTCGAAAGCATCAGGATCATTCCCCTTACCCTTGACGTTGCGCAGGCATACGCTCGCACGCTGATTACGCTCGGTCATTCCGACGCGTCGGCCAAGATCGCACCGTACCTCGTGTATGAAGTTGCTGTCAGAACGTCCGAAGGCTGGCGTATTGCATCGATTGTGCTGGAGCCTGCGCAATAGATCCAATGTATCTCTCGGGGAGAGCAAGCGATGAAAGCCGCTGTCTACTATCAGAACGGCGGGCCCGAGGTTTTCCATTATAAAGATGTCGTTGACCCGGGCTGCGGGCCGGATGAAGTCCTGATACGAGTGGAAGCAATCTCGGTTGAGGGCGGTGACCTTGTCAACCGTGAGCTTCGCCCACTCGCCCGCGTACCGCACGTCGCGGGCTACCAATGTGCGGGCGCAATCATTGAAGTAGGTCGCGATGTGTTGAACCGGCGCGTCGGCGACCGGGTCGTGGCTGTCCTCAGTTGGGGGCCCCATGCGCAGTATGCAACGGCTCCTGCAGCCGATACACGGATCATTCCCGAAAACCTTGCGCTGGATACGGCCGCCGCAATACCCGTGGCGTGGGGTACCGCATATGAATGCCTGTTCACTGCCGGCAGGCTCAAGCAGGCTGAGACGGTGCTGATTCACGCAGGGGCGGGTGCGCTGGGACTCGCGTCGATTCAACTCGCCAAGCGTGCCGGAGCCCGGGTGAACAACTCAAGTCTTTCGGCCTGGACGTAGGCGTCAACTACAAGAACAACGATTTTGTCGAGAAGGTGATGTCCGATACCAAAGGACGAGGAGCTGACGTCGTGGTGGACAGCATCGCGGGGAAGGACCTTACTCGCAGCATTCAGTCCCTCGCTTACGGCGGGCGTGTCATCACTGAATTCTGGGGTGCAGGCCTTGGACTCCGCGCTCCCGACGGGCGCAAACGGCTCTAGACTCGTCGGGGGTGCACGGCGAACTTTGCGTTCACCGCAGCAAAACCGTGTTGGTTGCGGCCGACAGGGGCACCATCGATCAGATCAGTCGGCCTTCTTGGCGAACTCCTCGAATTCCTTCGCGTAATCTGGGTGCCAACGCGAAAGCGGCGGCCGGTTCTCGATAATGTCCCCTGCAGCCCAGAGAATCCGTCGCTCGTCGAGCGAACGCGGCACATCGTTGTCGGGACAGAGAATGTAGAAGTCACCGGCCCGCACCCGCTCCATCATGAAATCAACGGTTTGTTCCGGCGTCCAGGCACCTTCCGGTCTCTCGGTGCGGCCTCGGGCAGTAAGATCCGTGAAAACAAAACCCGGAATCAACAAGTGAGCACTGATCCGGCAGTTCGGGATATTGCGCAGCTCGTGCTCGAGCGCCTCCGTAAATGCTTTCAGGCCAGCTTTGGAGACGTTATAGGCCGGGTCGCCGGGCGGCGTCGTGATGCCCTGCTTGGAGCCAGTGTTAATGACCAAACCGGGGCGTCCGCGGGCGATCATTGCGGGGACAAACGTCTGCGTGCCGCGGATGACGCCCCACAGGTTGACGTCAAGCACCCGTTCCCAGTTAGCGGCTGGCCCGAACAGCTTGCTGCCAGGCTGAATGCCGGCGTTGTTCACGAGTACATCGGTGCCACCGAAACGATCCTGGACTGCAGCTTCGAGCCGACGCAAATCTTCAAGGCGACTGACGTCCGTCTCGAACGCCATCACGTCAGCCGTTCCGTTGGTTGCAAGCACGGCGACCTCTTGGGCCGCGCGCGCGAGTCGGTCCGCGCCGAGGTCAGCGATGCAAACGCGAAGTCCGCGTTGCGCGAATCGCTTGGCAGCGGCGAGCCCGATACCGGAAGCACCGCCTGTGAGAACCGCGACGGAGCCAGGCGTAAAAGCGAAGTGTGTCATTGATGATCCTTAGTGGTTCGTGGCCGTTGCACCCGGTAAAAGGGTGGTGTCGCAAGCCCACTTACGTACAAACTTCCCGTCCGCCTCTGGGACATGCGCTTCGGCTTAAAGTACATCATCTGCGTTTTCTCGTCCTTTCACGGTTCCTTCACCGTTCATGGCCGGTCGCCTCGTATTGATCAACCTCAGCCGTCATGAAGTTGCTATCTTAAGCCCGCGTCAGATAGCGCACAAAGCGCAACCGCCGACCAGTCATGCTCGGCGCCAATACCTTGCGAACGTAAGGTGAGGAACCGATCATGGATGAGACTCGCAAGCGGCAGCGGAACACCAAGGGCCTCAGCAGCCGTTAGCATCAGGCGGTTGTCCTTCTGGCCGAGCGCCAGCGAGAAGCCAGGAGGCTGGGAACGCCGCGACGCGATCAGCGGACCATAGATCTTATGCGGCGGGGCGTTGAAATTCGCGCTCTTGAGCAACTCGACAAAATGCAAGGGGTCGATTCCCGCTTTCCCTGCCACCGCGCATGCTTCGCCTAGGGTTTCGATGATCACCGATAGCATGAAGTTGCCGGTGAGTTTGACCAGCTTGGCCTGAGAAGGATCCTCGCCGACAATGCCAACCGACTGCCCAAGCGCCTGAAGAAGCGGCACCGCAACTTTAAGGTGCGCGTCCGCACCGGCGGCCATATGCATCCACCACGTCATTGCCCGCACCGCTTTGATCCCTGTGACCATCGGGCGCGAGCTTCGCATACGCAACATAGATTGTATTGCCGACGGCCTGAATGCCGAACGGATTTAGACCCGTAAGACCCACATACGTCAGCATCGCTATCAATGCGATACCGAGGATCCAGAAGAGAATTGCGGTGCGTCCGATCGACCCGCTCATGGGCGCCAATTCCTTTACGGCCGTGTCGAGGCCCAATCGGGAAACTATCGACGGAGACTCTACCTTCGGCACCGTTCAGCGACAACTAATCGGGATTCGGTTCTCGATGTGCAGAACCGAAGCGCAAGCCATCTGAGGCTCTGCATTCCGCCTACTCGTTGGCGGCGAATGCTCGTCAGCCCGGCTTTCAGTGCCGCAACGAGACTGGCTGTACCTCTCCAGACAGTCGGCATTGCCACCAGCAGAACGGGCAGAGCGGCCGGAGCCGCCGCCATCTCACGCTCGGATCGGGCAGCACACTCGCCTTGACTATTCGCGCGTAGAGCGAGCGAACGTCACATCCGCCCTTTGGCTCAGCTAGCCGTGGCAGAACGTTTTTTTGTAAGCGACAAGCAAACGTTTGCAAAGTAATTTTTCCCGCCAAACGTTGTCGTCGTTCAAGAAGTGGAAAATTGTGCGCTGCACAACAGAGGTCATTCATTTGTACGTCGAATATTCGTCTGCGGGATGAATGAACCAGAAGGCGGGGAAAGCGGTCGACGGCCATCAAGGGGATGGACCGAACACTCGAACAAGAAATCAAAAATCAAAAGACCACGATGACTATGACACTAATTAGTAAAACGAACGACAGGCCACTTGTTATGGTGACGGGGGGCGCGGGATTCCTGGGCAGTCACGTGTGCGACCGCCTCGTACGGGAAGGCAAGCACGTTGTCTGTGTCGACAACTTCATCACGGGCCGGCGCGCGAATGTTGCACATTTGAGATCATCGCCCTACTTTACGATGATCGAAGCCGACATCTCCGTCGCGCTTCCGCAGATCGATGTTTCGGAGATCTGGAATCTCGCATGCCCGGCATCGCCACCGACCTATCAGGTCGATCCGGTCCATACGATGCTCACCAATGTGATGGGCATGAAGAACTGCCTCGATCTCGCCTACGATACCGGCGCGCGCGTCTTTCAGGCATCGACCAGCGAAGTGTATGGCGACCCCGAAGTGCATCCGCAGACGGAGTCGTATCGCGGCAAGGTGAACCCCATCGGTCCGCGCGCATGCTATGACGAAGGCAAGCGCGCCGCGGAAACGCTGTGCTTCGACTATCGCCGCATGTACGGCACCGATGTGCGCGTCGCGCGCATCTTCAACACCTACGGTCCGCGCATGGACCCGCAGGACGGACGCGTCGTCTCGAACTTCGTTGTGCAGGCGCTGCGCGGCGATCCGCTCGAAATCTATGGCGACGGTTCGCAGACGCGTTCCTTCTGTTTCGTCGACGACCTCGTCGAAGGATTCTTCCGCATCATGCGCGCGCCTGAGGCACCGCAAGGTCCGGTCAATCTCGGCAACCCCGGCGAATTCACCATGCGCGAGCTTGCGGAACTGGTGATCGGCATTACGGGCACGTCGTCGACGCTCACAAACAAGCCGCTTCCGATCGACGATCCGAAGCAGCGCCGTCCCGATATCGGCATCGCGCAATCGCTGCTCGGCTGGAAGCCTCAGATTCCGCTGCGCGAAGGACTCTCGTCGACGATCGCCTATTTCAGCGCCGAGCTCTGGCTCACGCCGCTCGCGGAGGAATGCTGATCATGAAAGCACTCGTTACCGGCGGCGCCGGGTACATCGGAAGCCATACATGCAAGATGCTGGCGCGTGCGGGTCATACGCCCATCGTTTTCGACAATCTATCGACGGGTCACGCGGACGCGGTCAAGTGGGGCCCGCTGTGCGTCGGCGATCTGCTCGATGCCGGTGCGCTCGACGCCGCATTCGAGACGCATCAGCCCGACATCGTGATTCACTTCGCCGCTCTCGCCTATGTGGGCGTGTCGATGCAGGACCCGGCGAGCTATTACCGCGTGAATGTCGGCGGAACGCAGTCGCTGCTCGACGCGATGCGCCATCACGACGTAGCGCGCATCGTGCTGTCATCGAGTTGCGCGACCTACGGCATTCCCGCCGTGTTGCCCATCACCGAGGACACGCCGCAGCACCCGGTGAACCCGTACGGCTTCACAAAGCTCATCACGGAACGCATGGCTGCAGACTATGAGCGCGCATACGGCCTGCGCTGGATCGCACTGCGTTACTTCAACGCGGCCGGCGCCGATCCCGAAGGCGAGCTCGGCGAGCGTCACGATCCGGAAACGCATGCGATTCCGCTCGCGATCGGCGCCGCGCTGGGCACGGGTTCCGCCTTCAAGGTGATGGGCACCGACTACCCGACGCGCGATGGCTCCGCCGTGCGCGACTACGTGCATGTCAACGACCTCGCGGATGCGCATCTGCGCGCGATGACTCACCTGCTGCAAGGCGGCGACAGCGGCGCGTTCAACCTCGCGACGGGGCGCGGCACGTCGGTACTCGAATTGCTCGACGCCGTGCGCGCCGCCACCGGCAAGCCCGTGAACGCGATGCGTGCGCCGCGCCGTGCCGGCGACCCGCCTGCGCTTTACGCGCAGGCCGACAAGGCACAGCGCGTCCTCGGATGGAAGCCACAGTACATGGATATCGGCCCGATGGTCGAAACGGCCGCGAAGTGGTTCATCGAAACAGACAGCCCGGTCGACGTTTGAACGGCGCGACCCACAACGGGCAGTAGCGGACCAACAAAGACCAGAAAGCACTTATCAAAAGAATCGGGGAGCAAGAAAATGAGCGTACGTATTGCAATCGTGGGGACCGGCTACGTCGGACTGGTGAGCGGCGCGTGCCTGGCCGAACTGGGACATGACGTGATCTGCATCGACAACGATCCGTCCAAGATCGATGCATTGAACGACGGCCGTATTCCGATCTACGAACCGGGCCTCGACGAACTCGTCAGCCGTAACGCCAAGCGCGGCACGCTGCGCTTCAGCCTCGACCTCGCTGCGAGCGTGAAGGGGCGCGAAGCGGTGTTCATCGCGGTCGGCACGCCTTCGCATCCGGGCACGGACCGCGCGGACCTGAGTTATGTGATGGCGGTGGCCGAGCAGGTCGCGCCGAATATCGACGCGTTCACGGTGCTCGTGACCAAGTCGACGGTGCCCGTCGGCACGAATCGCGAAGTGCAGCGCGCAGCCGAGCGCTGGCTCGCGCCCGGACAATCGTTCGCGGTGGCGTCGAACCCCGAGTTCCTGCGTGAAGGCTCGGCGATCGAGGACTTCATGCATCCGGATCGCGTCGTGTTCGGCACCGACAGCGAAGCAGCCGCCGCCATCATGCGGCGCATCTACGCGCCGCTCGCGCAGAACGGCTATGAAGTGCTCGCCACGGAGATCGAAACGGCCGAGGTCATCAAGTACGCCGCCAACGCGTTCCTCGCCGTAAAAATCAGCTACATCAACGAGATCGCTGATCTGTGCGAGGTCGTCGGCGCGGACGTCGATCGCGTCGCGGCGGGCATCGGTCTGGATCGGCGTATCGGCGCGGCGTTCCTGAAAGCCGGTCCCGGCTGGGGCGGCTCGTGCTTCCCGAAGGACACGCGTGCACTGAAGGCGACGGCCTCCGAGCATATCGTGCCGATGCGCATCGTCGAGGCGGCGATCGAAGCGAACTCGCGCCGCAAGACGGTCATGTTCGACAAGATCGAGGCGACGTGCGGCGGTTCGGTCGCGGGCAAGCGGCTCGCCGTGTTCGGCCTCACCTTCAAGGGCCAGACGGACGACATGCGCGAAAGCCCGAGCGTCGGCCTGATCCAGATGCTGGAAGAGCGCGGCGCGAAGGTTCGTGCATACGACCCCTCCCGCCCGGCCGAAGCGGCGCGCATGCTGCCGAACATCGGCGTGGCGACGACGCCGGTCGGCGCGGCGCGCAGCGCGGACGCGCTCGTGATCCTGACGGACTGGAAAGACTTCACCGAGTGCGATCTCGGTGAGCTGGCCGACTACATGGCCGATCCGGTGATGGTCGACCTGCGCAATCTGTTCGATGAGGACGCGGTGCGCGAAAGCGGCTTCCGCCAGTATGTGCGGATCGGACGCAAGGCCTTGGGCGGGCGCCGCACACCGGCCATCGAACGGCGCGCCCAACGCACGCGTGCTCCGCTTGTCGTGCCGGCGAAGGTCGCGCGTCACGACGCGCGCGCGGAAGTTCCCTCCACCGTCGAAGCAAGCGAGGCCGTATGAGCACGCCGGTCACCCGTCCCAAGCAACTGGAGGCGGAGCGTGGCCGCCCGGCGAGCGAGGCGGAAACGCCAGAGCTCGCCGCGCCCTACCTCGTGCCCTTGCTGTCCGGAAGGCAACGCGTCTCTTTCACCGTGCTAGCGGCGTGCTGGCTGCTGAGCCTCGTCGGATTCTGGGCGTGGTGGCTGCAGCCGCAACATGACGTCGATGCATTTCGCTACGCGGTGAACTGCGCAGTGCTCTTCTGGACCACGGTCATCCCAGGCTACTTCGTGCTGGTGTTCTCGCGAGCCCGCGTGCCTAATCGCGCGCGGGCGGTTCCCGCCGGTCTTCGCGTGGCGATGGTGGTGACGAAGGCGCCGTCGGAACCCTTCGCGATCGTGCAGACGACGCTGCTCGCGATGCTCGCGCAGTCCTATCCGCATGACACCTGGCTCGCCGATGAAGATCCGTCCGAGGAGACGATCGACTGGTGCGCGCGTCGCGGCGTGCATCTCTCGACGCGCAAGGACGTGGCCGATTACCACAACGCGTCATGGCCCCGGCGCACGCGCTGCAAGGAGGGCAATCTTGCGTATTTCTACGACCACTTCGGCTACGCCAACTACGATTTCGTCGCGCAGCTCGACGCGGATCACGTGCCGCAACCCGGCTATCTCGAAGCGATGCTGCGTCCGTTCTCCGATCCGAATGTCGGCTACGTGTCGGCGCCAAGCATCTGCGACAGCAACGCGCCGGAAAGTTGGGCGGCGCGCGGCCGGCTGCACGCGGAAGCGGCCTTGCACGGCGCATTGCAGGCGGGGCACAACGGAGGGCTGGCGCCGCTTTGCATCGGCTCGCACTATGCGGTGCGCACGCGCGCGCTGCGAGACATCGGCGGTCTCGGCCCCGAGCTCGCGGAAGACCACTCGACCACGCTGATGATGAACGCTCACGGCTGGTCCGGCGTGCACGCACTCGACGCGATCGCGAGCGGCGACGGTCCTCGCACGTTCGCGGACATGGTCACGCAGGAGTTCCAGTGGTCGAAGAGCCTCGCGGTGATCCTGTTCCGCTATACGTTGACGTACTTCGGCCGCCTGCCGATGCGCCTGAAGGGACAGTTTCTGTTCGCGCAGCTCTGGTATCCGCTCTTCTCGCTGACGATGGCGGCGAGCGTCGCGATGCCGGTCATCGCGCTCCTCACGCATCGCGTCTGGGCGGACGTGCCATACACGGATTACCTGGTGCACGCGGCTCCGGTGACGGCGAGTATCCTGCTGCTGATGGCCTGGGTGAAAACCACGGGCTGTCTGCGCCCGCACGATGCGAACGTCGTGTCGTGGGAAGGGCTCGCGTTCCTCTTCGCACGCTGGCCGTGGTCGCTGCTGGGCGTGGTGTCGGCGGCGCTCGACTGCGTGCGCGGACGCGAGTTCGCGTTCAGCGTGACACCGAAGACCGCCGCCGCCGATCCGGTTGCATCCATGCGCGTCGTCGCGCCCTATCTGTGGCTCGTGCTGCTCTGCGCGCTGCCGGTCCTGCTTGTCGATGATGCCGACAACGCTCGCGGCTTTTACGTGATGTCGATGCTCAATGCCCTCGTGTACCTTGTCATCGCGATCGTGGTCGTGGTGGCCCATGCGCGCGAAAACGGGCATCGCAAATCCACGCTCGGGCTGCTGCTCGCCGAGGGCCCGCTCGCGCGGCGCGGCCTGTTCGTCACGGCAGCGCTCGTGCTGCTGGCGGGCGGCTATCTGCGGCTCGGTCAGGGCATCGAAGCACTGATGTGGCGCGGCGAAGCGATCACGCCCGCCGTGGCCGCGGAGCCGCCGAAGATCGGCGCCTACGATCCGGACCACGCCTATGCACTCGCCGATACGCTCGACGTCGAGCATATCTTCGTGTCCTGGGCCGATCCGGGCGCGCCCGCTGCGATCCGCGACGCCGGCAGCTACGCGAGCCTGCGCAAGCGCAGCCTGATGGTGACGGTCGAACCGTGGCCGGCGGCATCGCGCAACTCACATAAGCTGCTGCGCGACGTGACGCTCGGTGCCTACGATGCGGAGATCGACGACGTGTGCACCGCGCTGCGCTCGGTCGGTTCGCAAGTGAGGGTGCGTTGGGCCCAGGAGATGGAAACCGCGACCGGCCGCTATCCATGGGCCGCGAACGATCCTGCTGGCTATATCGCCGCTTACCGGCATTTCGTCGACCGGTGCCGGGCTGGCAACAAGCTCCTGAGCTTCGTCTGGTCGCCGCGCGGCGACACCTCGTTGCCCGCGTATTTCCCGGGCCAAGGCTATGCCGACGAAGTGGGCCTGTCGATCTTCGACTGCCCGACTTGCGCGATGGGCGCGAAGGAAGGCGCGCCGTCGGCAACGGCGATCCTGCGGGAGAAGTACGCGCGCGTTCAGAAGTACGGCTTGCCGGTGATGGTCGCGGAACTAGGCGTGGAAGGCACGCCGGAGCGCCAGAGCGCTGCGTTGACGGCCCTGCGCGACGTGCTGCCGAGCATGCCGGCCCTCACGGCAATCGTCTACTTCAATTCGCCGGATTCGCCGGGTGCATGGCCGCTCATGCACACGCCGGACTGGCGAATGGAGCCGACGCTGCTCGGCCTGCTCGAAGCGGCGAACTAGCGCGACGTCGGGAAGAGGTGCGAAGCCCGCGTGTCATGCAGGCTTCGCAACGTCCGTGCCGTGTCGAAGGCGCGCGTTGACAAGGCGCCCCAGCGCTAACCGCTGGCGGGCTTTCCCGCACTACATGCACCAGGGGCTGCGGAGTCAGGGCGATACGTCTGCTCCCTAAGGTACAGCGGACCTTCAAATGGCGCGTGCAGGGTGGGCGACGCAAAGCGCAAGCGGCTCTGCACTCGTGCCGCCAGAAAAGTGGCAGCCCTGTACCTCCGATCGGCTATCATGCCTATCCTCCTCGAAGTAGCTCCTTATGATTTCCGTCCGTAATGTCACGCTGCGCCGTGGCGTCAATGTCGTACTCGACAGCGCGTCCGTCACCTTCACCCCCGGCGAAAAGATTGGCCTTGTCGGCCGCAATGGCGCCGGCAAGTCGTCCTTTTTCGGCCTTCTCAACGGCACGCTGCACGAAGACGGCGGCGAGTTCTCGATTCCCGCTGCATGGAAGATGGGCCAGGTCGCGCAGGAGATGCCGGAGACCGAGCAGAGTGCGACCGACTTCGTCATCGACGGTGACACCATACTGCTGGCCGCGCAGGCCGAAGTAGCCGCCGCTGAGGCCTGCGACGACGGCATGCGCATGGCACACGCTTACATGGCCCTGCACGACGCCGGTGCACATGATGCCCCCGCACGTGCCCAGGCGCTGATCCTGGGCCTTGGCTTCAGTGCCGCGCAGCTTAGCCAACCGGTCAACAGTTTCTCCGGCGGCTGGCGCATGCGACTGCAGCTGGCGCGCGCGCTCATGTGCCCGCCCGACTTGCTGTTGCTCGACGAACCGACCAATCACCTCGACCTCGACGCGCTGGTCTGGCTGGAAGCCTGGCTCAAGCGCTATCAAGGAACCTTGGTCGTGATCAGCCACGATCGCGAATTCCTCGACGCGGTGACACAGGTGACGGTGCACATCGACAACGCCAAGCTCGTGCGTTATGGCGGCAACTACAGCAAATTCGAAGAGATGCGCGCTGAGCAACTGCTGCTGCAGCAGGCCGCGGTGGCCAGGCAGGCGGACAAGATTGCCCACCTGCAGAAATTCATCGACCGTTTCAAGGCCAAGGCTTCGAAGGCGAAGCAGGCGCAGAGCCGGGTCAAGGCGCTCGAACGCATGGAGAAAATCGCACCGGTGCTTGCCGATGCGGAGTTCACCTTCGAGTTCAAGGAGCCGCTCAACGTCCCGAACCCGCTGTTGTCGATGCTGGACGCGAGCTTCGGCTACGCGGCGCCGACCGGCGCTCCACCGGGCACGCCGCCGACGGTTATCGTGCGGGGCATCAACCGATCCGTGCTGGCCGGGCAGCGCATCGGCATTCTCGGTGCCAACGGCCAGGGCAAATCCACTCTGGTGAAGACGGTGGCACACGAGCTGGCGCCGATTGCCGGCGAAATCAGCGAAGGCAAAGGCCTGAACATCGGCTACTTCGCACAGCAGGAACTCGACGTGCTGCGTCCTCTCGACACGCCGATGGAACACATGATCCGCCTTGCCAAG
>Ga0163162_10001791_pt1 | contig 20158 bp, 21 predicted proteins | sample S55metaG_FD_115310 | JGI IMG/M metagenome (GOLD analysis project Ga0163162, IMG submission 115310) | Switchgrass rhizosphere microbial communities from Kellogg Biological Station, Michigan, USA - S5-5 metaG | ecosystem: Host-associated > Plants > Roots > Rhizosphere > Soil | place: USA...
AGCGCTACGGCGTCGAGCCGCGCCAGGTGCCCGATTTCATCGCGCTGCGCGGCGACCCCTCCGACAAATTGCCCGGCGCCCGCGGCATCGGCGCCAAGACCGCCGCAAGCCTGCTGAAGCGCTATCCCGACCTGAACGCCATGCTGGCCGGATTGGTGGTTGAGCGGGTCAGTGGCGAGCCGCTCGACCGTTTCGCCGAGTCGGCCGTGTTTCGCCCACTGGGGATGGAGTCCACCGGGTTTCATCCCGTTGGCGCCGACAAGACGAGCGCGGCACCAACCGGACGCTATCACGGTCAGCCAGTTGGTGGAGTGGTCAACGACCAGAACGCGGTCGCAATGGGCGGGGTGTCGGGGCATGCTGGCGTCTTCTCAACGGGACTCGACATGACGCGCTTCGTTCAGGGGTGGCTGCGGGCGTCGAACAACCGCGGCAGCTGGCTCACTCGCGGCACGGTGTCCGAGTTCTTTGCGCATTCCACCACGAGCGGCACCCGGGTGCTCGGTTGGGATACACCACTACCGCCGGGTGGGAAGAAGATGTCGCTCTACGGCGCGTGCTCCACGCCGAGCACCTATGGGCACACAGGGTGGACGGGAACGGAGATGTGGATCGATCCGGCGAAAGATCTCTTCGTGGTGTTGCTGACGAACCGGAGCTTTGCGCCGTCGAATCCCACGGCGTCGTTTGCACAGCTGAAGGAAGTTCGGGCGAAGGTGGCCGATGCGGTGAGGGCTGCGCTCGGCGCCTGCTAGTGTCCCAGGAAGGCCCGCACGCGCGGATCCATCCGATCCGGCGTCCAGTATGGCTCCCACACGATTTCGATCTCAACGTCAGTGATGCCTTCGAGGTCCAGCAGCGTTTGCTTGACGTCGCCGGTGATCTCTGCACCGGCAGGGCAACCTGGTGAAGTCAGCGTCATCTTCACCTGGGCGACGCCCGCATCCGTCACCGCGACGTCATAGACCAATCCGATGTCGATGATGTTAAGCCCGAGCTCGGGATCCTTGACCGCACGCAGTGCCTTGCGTGCGACCTCGGGTGAAACCGGCACGGCCCCCTCCCCTGCAGCACCTTCCACTTCACTCCTCCTTCGCGACAGCGATCGTCGCGGCGTGCATGGCGGCAACCAGTTCGGCGCCGATCACTTCGACCTGCCAGCGTCGGACCTCGGGGATCGCCGCGAGCCCTTCACGATCTTCAGGTTCCGCCCTTGCGATGGCTTCGAGCGTGCCGTTCGGGCAGAGCACGCCGGGTGCCAACTGGTGCCGCTCGGCAAGCCCGTTGCGCGCCCGCTTCAATGCTTCGAGCCGGAGTTCATAACCCGGATCGGATTCGCGCCGTGGGGTACGCGGGAAACGTGGCAGTTCGTTTTCCGGAACCTCGAGGCCGCGTGTAATCGCCTCCAGAATCTCCGGCCCGCGGCGCTCCAGGCCGTCGCGGCCGATGCCACGGATCGCCGACAGCTCTGCCATCGAACGCACCGGCCGTTCCGCCAGTTCCAGGAGCACCTCGTTGCCGAGTACCCGGAATTCGGCTCGGTCGAGCGCGGCGGCCGTCTGCGACCGCCAGCCATGAAGCTCCCGCAGGACCGCCAGGGCCCGCCGATCGAGTGCGCGGGCGCCCTTCAGCCGGAGAAAATCTGCCGTGGGATCTGCCGCCGCCGCGGTCCACCGGGTTCCCTCGAGCCGGCCAAATTCCTCAGCAACCCATGACGTGCGGCCAAGTTGGTCGAGATTTTTTAGTAGTATCTCACGCAACTCACAAAGATTGTCGGTGTCTCCGGCAGCATATTCGAGCATTGGGGCCGAAAGCGGCCGGGCCGACCAGTCCGCGCGCTGGAACCGCTTGTCTGCCTTGATTCCGAAGTACTTCTCCAGGAGCGCGCCGAGGCCGATGCCGGGTTCGTTCAGGAACTGGGCAGCAATCCTCGTGTCGAAGAGACGCTTGGCTCGAAATCCAAATTCCTTGTCGAAGAGCCTCAGGTCATAATCCGCGTCGTGGAAGATTTTCTCGACGGCGGGGTTGGCGAGGAGGGTGCCGATCGGTGTCAGGTCGCCGACGGCGAGCGGATCAATGACGGCGGTGAGGGTAGGGGTGGAAAGCTGGATTAGATAGACGCGATCGTGGTAGCGATGGAACGACGCGGCTTCGGTGTCGAGCGCGACAACTGGCGCGCCTGCGGCCTCAGCCATGAGCTCGCGGAATGTGTCGGGGCGATCGACCAGGCGGACGTCCATCTAGTCGCGCCGCTTCCCGATCTGTTCCAGTCCGTCGGCGATGTCTTCCAGTGCCTTCGCGAGTGTCTTGTAGTAGTCGGGGTCCGGTGCGCTCGGTGTTCCCATTGATGCGTCGAGATACAATTTGCGCGTCAACTTCGCGGCATGACGGATGTAGTCTGTTGTTGGGGCCATGGCTCTCTCCTCGGGTGCGGTGTATAAACTAGCCCGGCGCCCGGAGCCCGGCGCCCAGAGCAATGGCAAGCACCCCTCAGGGCTCTCGCTCAGGGCTCTGGGCTCGCTGGTCATGTGAAACCTTTTGCCGCCTCAGGCGTCTTACAATATGGCGGGCCCGACGGAACCTCTCCCTCTGTCACCGCCATCACATGGAAGCCTGCCTACGAGACGCCCGTCGGGATGCGGCTTTGAGCCAATCCCGACGGGCGGTCCTCTTTTTCAGATATTGTGTTTGGGCGCACCCTGTGCGCCCGCATTGTCCCATCCCCGATCTCGTTCGGGCGCACTCTGTGCGCCCGTGCTGTCCTGCGCCAGATCTAGGACGGGCGCACGGAGTGCGCCCCTATTTCTTCGGCCGCCCCGGCGGCGTGTCCGAGTCGAAGATCTCTTTGTTCTTCGCGACGAACAGGCGCAGGTTGTCCGGCACGTCTTCTTCGGGATAGATCGCGCTGACGGGGCATTCCGGCTCACAGGCGCCGCAGTCGATGCATTCATCAGGGTGGATGAACAACTGATCTTCGCCCTCGTAAATACAATCAACGGGGCAGACATCTACGCAGGCGCGATCCTTCACGCCGATGCACGCTTCAGTAATGATGTACGGCATTGTAGCTCTCTCCGACGTTCCGGACTGGACTCGCGCCACGGCGAACGGCTCGCCGCGCCCGCGCACAGTAGAAACGCGCCCCCGCCACGCGCAAGGGGGCGACCGGATTCAGGGTTTCTTCCCGGGCTTGCCAGCCTTGAACAAGAGCTTGTCGAACGACGTCGCATTTTCGGGGCAACCGCCGGACTTGAAGTCGAAGGCGTAGCCACCGCGCTCGGCGCGCACGACATAGAGCGCCGGAGTCTCGCAGCTCTGGTCGATGTAGGTCGCGGTACCGTCCTTCTGGGTCAACTTGCCCGTGAAGGTCAGTGTGTCGGGCGTGGTAATCGTGAAATTGCCGTTGCCCTTGAGCACGAACGGCCACCCAGTAATCGCAACTTCCTTGGCCTTGGAGCTGTCCCGGGCCTGGATCACATAATCACCGGACGGCATGGTGACCGGGGCAGGGGACTGGGCACCGAGTGGGGCCGCAAGCAGCGAGGTCGCGAGACAGGCAAAGGACCAGCGGTGGCGCATGGCGCAAATCCTGGTTGAGTGGTCGAATGGTACTGGAGGCTACCCGGTCGACCGGGTCGGCGAAAGGGGGCTTTCGAGCCACCTGCCAGTCTCGCAACCTGTGATGGTTCAATAAGGTACGGATTTACACCAAAAACGTTGTGTGAATTGACAACAGCCCCCCCTCAGCATAGGATGGGGCCGCCATGGGAAACCCGATTCAGCAGGATCAAGCCGCCGTTCCGTCGCCGGGCCCGATCGGGCACCGGGGGACGCGCGCGTCGGTCCTTCTCCAGCTCAAGCGCGATGGCGTGGCGACGGCGGCCGAGATCGCTGCGGCGCTCGACTGTTCGCTCAATACCGTGCGTCATCACCTCAAGGAGCTCGAGGGTTCCGGATTGGTGACGCACGATCGGATCTCGCACGGCGTCGGCGCTCCTGCACATGGCTATCGCCTGAGCCGCAACGGGCACGAGCTCTTTCCCGATCGCTACGCCGATACGGTGTCGCGGCTCCTCGATCACGTGGTGCAGCTGCAGGGGCGAGAAGCATCAGTCGCGCTGCTGCAGGCGCATTACGGTGCCCTGGGCGAACGGATCTGCGCCGAGACGGCGGGGCTCACCACCAACGAGCGGGGCGAGCACATCGCGCGCGCGCTCGACGGTGAGGGTTACATGGCGACTTGGCGTCCCGCGCCGGATGGCGGGATGCTGATCGAGCACAACTGTCCGCATCGCGTGGTTGCCGAACGCTTTCCCGAAGTGTGCGCCGACGAGGAAGCGTTTCTCTCTCGCGCCTTTGGTGCCACGGTTCAACGTCAATCGCATATCGCCGCCGGCTGCGGTTGCTGCAGCTATCACGTCACGATCAGTGCCCCGGCGGCAGAGGGTCCAGCATGAGCTCACCGGTTGAAGCGCTCGTCAATCGCGAATACAAGTACGGCTTCGTCACCGATATCGAGCAGGACACCGTCCCGGTTGGTCTTTCGGAAGACACGGTACGACTCATCTCGAAGCGGAAGAACGAGCCGGAATGGCTGCTTGAATGGCGCCTGAAGGCCTATCGCCGCTGGCTCGAGATGACCCACGAGCCAACGTGGGCCAACATTCATCATGAGCCGATCGACTATCAGGCGATCTCCTACTACTCGGCGCCCAAGTCCCAGAAGCCGCTTGGATCGCTCGACGAGGTTGATCCGAAGCTGCTCGAGACGTACGCGAAGCTCGGCATTCCGCTCAGCGAGCAGAAGCTGCTGGCCGGCGTGGCCGTTGACGCCATCTTCGACTCCGTGTCGGTTGGCACGACGTTCAAGGCTACGCTGGCGAAGTCCGGCGTGATCTTCTGTTCCTTCGGCGAGGCGGTGCAGGAGCACCCCGAGCTGGTGAAGCAGTATCTCGGCTCCGTGGTTCCGGCATCGGACAACTTCTTCGCGGCGCTCAACGCGGCGGTCTTCTCCGACGGATCGTTCGTCTACATCCCGAAGGGCGTGCGCTGTCCGATGGAGCTGTCGACGTACTTCCGCATCAACGCCGCGAACACCGGGCAGTTCGAGCGGACGCTGATCGTGGCGGAGGAAGGGAGCCACGTCTCGTACCTCGAGGGGTGCACGGCGCCCAAGCGTGACGAGAACCAGCTGCACGCCGCAGTGGTCGAACTGGTGGCGCTCGACAACGCCACGATCAAGTACTCGACGGTGCAGAACTGGTACGCCGGTGACGAAAACGGAAAGGGCGGGATCTACAACTTCGTCACCAAGCGCGGCAAGGCGATGCGCAACGCGAAGATCTCGTGGACCCAGGTGGAAACCGGCTCGGCGATCACCTGGAAGTATCCAAGCGTGATTCTCCAGGGTGACAACTCGGTGGGCGAGTTCTACTCGGTGGCGGTGGTGAACGGCATGCAGCAGGCCGACACTGGCACCAAGATGATCCACATCGGCCGCAACACGAAGAGCACCGTGGTATCGAAGGGGATCAGCGCGGGGCGCGGGCAGAATTCCTACCGCGGCCAGGTGAAGATCCTGCCGAAGGCGCATGGCGCCCGCAACTACACGCAGTGCGACTCGATGTTGATCGGCAATCGCTGCGGCGCGCACACCTTCCCGTATATCGACGTGCAGAACTCGACCAGCGACGTCGAGCACGAAGCGAGTACGTCGAAGATCGGCGAAGACCAGATCTTCTATTGCAAGCAGCGTGGCATGAACACCGAGAATGCGATCAGTGTCATCGTCAACGGATTTTGCAAGGAAGTCTTCCGCGAATTGCCGATGGAATTTGCGGTTGAAGCGCAGAAGCTGCTGGGAGTGAGTCTTGAGGGAAGCGTCGGCTAAGCCGGGGTGAAACGTAAGGGCGCATCATGATGCGCCCATACAGAGTCGGTAACTGAGGGGAGTCTCGGATAATGGCACTACTCGAAATCAAGAACCTGCACGCCACCGCCGACGGTGCCGAGATCCTCAAGGGGATCACGCTCAGCATCGACGCCGGCCAGGTGCATGCGATCATGGGACCGAACGGGTCGGGAAAGAGCACGCTGGCGCAGGTGCTCGCCGGACACCCGGCGTACCAGGTCACGTCGGGTTCAGTCACGTTTGGCGGTGAGGACCTGCTCGACATGGAAGCCGAGGAGCGCGCGCACGCGGGCGTCTTTCTCGCCTTCCAGTATCCGGTGGAAATTCCCGGCGTGACGAACGCCTACTTCCTCCGGGCGTCGTACAACGCGGTGCGCAAGGCGCGTGGCCTCGAGGAACTCGATCCGATGGAATTCCTCGACCTGCTCGAGGAGCGGCTGAAGATCGTGGAATGGGGACCGGAAATCATGGAGCGCGCGGTCAACTTCGGCTTCTCGGGTGGCGAGAAGAAGCGCAATGAGATCCTGCAGATGGCGGTGCTCGAACCGAGGCTCGCCGTGCTCGACGAGACCGATTCCGGGCTCGACATCGACGCACTGCGCATCGTCGCCAAGGGCGTCAACGCGCTGCGCCGCCCGGATAGTGCCACGCTGCTGGTTACCCATTACCAGCGTCTCCTCGACTATATCGTGCCCGATCAGGTGCACGTCCTGGCCGGTGGCCGGATCGTGAAGTCCGGCGGGAAGGAGCTCGCGCTCGAACTCGAGGCGCGTGGCTATGAATGGCTGGCGAACGGGGCGGAGGGGAAGTGACCGCTACGCTCGACGTGACGCCATTCGCCGACCTGGCCGCGCAGTCGCTGGAGAGCGGCCCCGCGGGAGCGGCGCGTGAGGCAGCGTTCGCCCGCTTTGCGGCGGTGGGAATCCCGACGTCGAAGGATGAAGAGTGGCGGTTTACGCCGGTACGGCATCTCGGGTCAACGCGCTATGTGGCGCCCGCGGCCTCACCGCGCCTGACCGAGAGCGATATCGCCCCGTACCTGGTCGGCACACCGGAATACCGCGTCATCGTGGTCGATGGCCGGGTGGATGTGGGGCTCTCGCGCCTCGGATCGGCCGGCGGATTGCGCGTCGCGGCGTTGTCGGGCGCTGGTGCAACTGGCGCGACGTCGATCACTTGCGCCGGAGACAGCGCCACGATCACCACCACGCCGTTCGCCGCGTTGAACGCCGCGCTCTGGACCGATGGCGCCGCGCTGCATGTCGCCGATGGCACCACCATCGACACGCCGATTGAAATTCTCCACCTGGCAACCGCGGCCGCCAGCAATGCCGTCGTCACGCCGCGCACCGTTCTCTGCGTTGGCGCCGGAGCCCGGGCAACGGTCGTCGAAAGTTTTGTTTCGCTGACGAGCGAGCCCTATTTCACCAATACCGCCTGCGAAATCGTGATGGAAGAGGGGGCCTGGCTCGAGCATGCGCGGATCCAGCGCGAGAGTCTTGCTGCCACGCATATCGGCCTCACCACCGTGCACCAGGCCACCGAATCCCACTATCGATCATTCACCCTGGCCCTTGGCGCCAAGGTGTCGCGGCACAACCTGCACGCACACCTCGATGCACCAAACGTGGAGTCATTGCTCTACGGGCTCTACATTGGCCGCGGCGAGCAGCTCCTCGACAACCACACCGCGATTTTTCATGACCACCCGGACTGCAATTCCTGGGAGGTCTACAAGGGCGTTCTGGCCGATAAGTCGCACGGCGTCTTCAATGGCAAGGTGATCGTGCAGCCGGCCGCGCAGAAGACCGACGCCAAGCAGACGAATCGCAACCTCCTGCTCTCCGACACGGCCAAGGTGGACACCAAGCCGCAGCTCGAGATCTTTGCCGATGACGTCAAGTGCACGCACGGCGCCACGGTGGGGAAGCTCAACGAGCAGCAGCGATTCTATCTGCGCACCCGGGGTATTGCCGGGCGCGAGGCAGAACTGATGCTGATCACGGCCTTCGTGGCCGAGGTGCTTGCCGAAATCACCCATCCCGGTGTGCGCGAAGTGTGCGATGGCCTGGTTCGCGCCGAGATCGACGCGCTGGTCGGGTGATCGAATGAGTCAGCACGTCGCGACTCCACTGGTGGCTGGCGCGTTCGATGTCGAGCGGCTGCGGGCCGAGTTTCCGATCCTCTCGACGCTGTCACGCGGCAAGCCGCTGGTCTATCTCGACACGGCGGCGAGCTCGCAGAAGCCGCTCGCCGTCATCGATGCCATTCGCGAGTTCTACCTGCATGACAACGCCAACATCCATCGTGGCGTGTATCAACTCAGCGAGCGATCCACGATGGCGTGGGATGCTGCCCGGGCGCGCGCGGCAAACTTCATCGGCGCGGCCGACCCCGGCGAGGTTGTCTTCGTGCGTGGCACGACCGAAGCGATCAACCTCGTCGCACACAGCTTCCTCTCGCGCGTCCCGCGTCCCGAGTCCCGTGCCCCAACGGTACTCGTCACCGAGATGGAGCATCACGCCAACATCGTTCCGTGGCAGCTCGTGGGCGCCACCACGCGGCCGATCCCGGTTTCCGACCAGGGCGAACTCGACCTGGTGGCCGCCGAACGGATGCTGGGCGAGGGGCCAGCGCTGCTCGCCGTGACGCACATTTCCAACGCGCTCGGGACAATCAATCCGATCGCAGAACTGTGCCGCATGGCGCACGCGCACGGTGTACCGGTTCTGGTTGACGGTGCGCAGGCCGTGCCGCACATGCCGGTGGACGTGACGGCGCTCGGCTGTGATTTCTACTGCTTCTCCGGGCACAAGGTGTTCGGCCCGACCGGCATTGGTGTGCTCTGGGCGAAGGCCGAGCATCTCGTCGCCATGCCGCCGTACCAGGGCGGCGGCGACATGATCGACCTGGTGACCTTCGAGCGGACCACGTATGCGCCGGCGCCCGGGAAATTCGAGGCCGGAACACCCGACATTGCCGGCGCGGTTGGACTCGATGCGGCACTGCAGTGGCTCGGCGCGCAGGACCGGAAGGCGATCGGCCTGCATGAGGAGTCGCTGCGAGATCACGCGACCGAGCGCCTTGCCGCGATTCCGGGGCTCCGGCTTGTTGGAACCGCGCAGCACAAGGCGGCGGTGATCGCGTTCACGCTGGAGCGGGCGCATCCGCATGATATTGCTTCGCTGCTCGATGGCGAGGGGATCTGCGTTCGTGCCGGTCATCATTGCACGCAGCCATTGCATCGGCGCCTGGGGCTGTCATCGACCGTTCGCGCATCCTTCGCCCCCTACAACACGCACGACGAGGTCGAGGCGCTTGCCCGCGGCCTCGACAAGGTGCGGAAGGTGTTCGGCTGATGTCGTCGACCGATGAGATGTACCAGAGCGTGATCATCGAGCACGACCGTTCGCCGCGGAACTTCCGCGTGCTCGAGCATCCGTCGCATCACGCCGAAGGAAGCAATCCCCTTTGCGGCGACCGGGTCTCGGTCGACCTGCAGGTCGATGCCGATGGCCGGATCACCGACGTGGCCTTTCAGGGCAGCGGTTGCGCGATCTCGCGTGCCTCGGCCTCGATGATGACGACGGTTCTGAAGGGAAAGACCACGGCGGAAGCGCAGGAACTGTTCGAGCGCTTCCATGCGTTGATGATGACTGGCACGACCGCCGAACCGAAGGAACTCGGAAAGCTGGTGGCCTTTCAGGGCGTGGCAGCGTTTCCGATGCGCGTGAAGTGTGCGACGTTGCCGTGGCATGCGGTGAACGAAGCCCTACGGCCAAAGGCCTAAGGCCAACACTCGAACTCTTAGGTCTTAGGCCCTAGGCCCTAAAATGGATCTACAACAAACACGGAGTCCCGTACCATGTACCCCGAAATGATGGTCAAGCCGATGCGCGAAGAAGTCACCCGTCTCGGCGTTGAAGAATTGAAGTCGGTCTCCGATGTCGATGCCGCGCTTGCCGAAGGGAAGGGAACGGCGCTGGTTTTCGTCAATTCGGTTTGCGGTTGTGCGGCGGGCATGGCCCGTCCGGCGCTGGCCAAGGCGCTGCAGCACGCCAACAAGCCGGGCAAGCTGTACACTGTCTTTGCCGGCCAGGATCTTGATGCCACCGCCCGGGCGCGCTCGTACTTCGGTGAGTATCAGCCGTCGTCGCCGTCGGTCGCACTGTTGAAGGATGGCGAGGTGGTCGCGTTCGTTCATCGCCACCAGATCGAGGGACGTCACCCCGATGCGATCGCGACGGCGCTCACCCAGGCCTTCGACACCTACTGCGCGTGAGCGGGCACATTTTTCATCCGGGCCATGACGAGCTCCATGGCGTTACTGTCGTGATCACCGGGGCCAGCGGCCGCACCTATCTCGGCCGCTGGCATGAAAAGGGTGCCCGCGGCGTGACGATGCGTGATGCCGCGATTTACGATCCGGCGACGACAGCGATGACGCTCGAGACGTGGCTCGCCAAGCAGCGAAAGTTCGGCGTGGCGGTGATGGAGAAGATGATCGTGATTCCGGCCGATGAGGCGGGGGAGCCTGCGATCTTCGATCGGGATTAGGTAGGGGCGCAGCATGCTGCGCCCTTACATACCGCGCGCCGGACGCCAGCCAGAAACCCCCTCCCCGAATCCTCGTAGATTCCCCCATCCAAAATCTCGAGGCCTGATGTCCACTCCCGCGGTCAGCATCGATCACGTCACCAAGCGCTTTTCCGGCCATGTCGCTGTTCGGGATCTGTCGTTTTCGGTCCCGGCCGGCGGAATCTTCGGCCTCCTCGGCCCCAATGGGGCAGGGAAATCCACCACCATCCGGATGATCATGGATATCATCGAGCCCGACGAGGGGAAGATCTCCCTCTTTGGCTCCGCGGCTTCGTCGCGGGACCTCTCGGCTCGGGTCGGCTTCCTCCCGGAGGAGCGCGGACTCTACAAGAAGATGAAGATCCTGGAGCACCTGGCCTTTCTTGGCGAGGTGAAGGGGATGCGGGTGTCAGACGCTAAGTCCAAGGCCGACAAGTGGTTACAGCGCCTTGGCCTGGGCGATTGGGGCCAGAAGAAGGTCGAGGACCTCTCCAAGGGGATGCAGCAGAAGGTCCAGTTCGCTGGCGCCCTGATTCACGACCCGGAGCTGGTGATCCTCGATGAGCCTTTCTCGGGGCTCGATCCCGTCAATCTCCAGGTGATGAAGGATGTGGTGGTGGAAATTGCCCGCAGCGGCCGGACCGTCCTCTTCTCGACCCACATCATGGAGCAGGCCGAGCGGATGTGCGACCGGATCGTGATCATCGCACGTGGCGAAAAGGTGGTGGATGGCGCCGTGACCGAAGTGAAGGCCGGATTTGGCGACCGGAACATCGCGCTGACGTTCGTGAGCGGCAAGGAAGCGGCGGAACGGATCCTGGCCGATCGTGCCATGGTCGCGAAGTGCGATGATTATGGTGCGAGCGCCGAAGTATCAATGGTTGCAGGGGTGAATCCGCAGTCGCTGCTCGCCGCGCTAGTTGGAGCGGGTGTTGGGCTGAGCCGGTTCGAGGTGATCGAGCCGTCGTTGCAGGCGATCTTCATTGCGAAGGTCGGGAACGCCGGCGTTGCTCCGGCGAATGCGGAGGCCGCATGAGCAAGACTTTCGCCATTATCCGGCGCGAGTTCATTGCGCGGGTGCGCACCCGCACCTTCCTGATCACAACGCTCCTGCTGCCGGTCTTCATGGTGGCTGTGTCGGTGATCCCGGCGCTGATGATGCGCGGCGGCGATCGTACGACACGGATCGCGATCGTTGACGCGACTAATGATGGATTCGGCGCGCGGGTCGAGAGCGCGCTCGGTTCGGAGTCGCTTTCCGGAAAGCCGGACGCACCGAAGCGGTATGCGTTGAATCGCGTGGCCGCGAACGGACACATGGTAGCTGTTCGCGATTCGCTCGTTGCGTTGACCGGCGAGAACCCCGCGCAGCACCCGGAGACATTCGACGGCGTGCTTGTCCTCGGCGACAGCATGCTGCAGACCGGTGAGGCCGAGTACCTCGGGACCAATACCAGCGGACTCGAGTCGATGGGAAGCCTGGAAGGCTCGCTCTCGCGAGTGCTCCGCGAAACGCGACTGGCGAACTCCGGCATCAATCCGGCAGTGCTGAAGGACGCACTCCGCGGTGCCGACCTGAAGACGACGAAAGTCAGTGGTGGCAAGGCAACGGGCGAGAGCGGGGCCGCATCATTCATGATCGGTTACTTCATGGCGTTCGTGCTCTACCTGGGCGTGGTGCTCTACGGCCAGCAGACGATGATGTCGGTCATCGAGGAGAAGACTTCACGCATCATGGAAGTCCTCGCGTCGTCGGTGCGGCCGTTTCAGATGCTACTCGGAAAAGTGCTCGGCGTGGGAAGCGTCGGGCTGCTGCAGATGTCAATCTGGGGTGGCACGGTGTATCTGGTAACGTCGCAGCGAGTGCGACTCGCTGGTCTGGTGCATGTGAGCCCCGATGCGATGCAGCAGTTTCCCATCCCGACAATGTCGGCCGGACTCTTCGCAATCTTCCTGGCCTACTTCATTCTCGGATTCCTGCTGTACGGTGCGCTGTATGCGGCGATCGGATCGATGTGCAATTCCACGCAGGATGCGCAGCAGTACGTAGCGGTGCTGACGCCATTGCTGATGGTGTCGTTCTTCGCGGTGTTCGCGATCTTCAAGGATCCGACCGGCGGTATCGGCGTTCCGATGTCGATGATTCCGTTCTTTTCACAAATCGCCATGCCGGTACGATGGTCGCTCTCGGCGGTACCGCCGCTGCAACTGGTGATCTCGTTGACACTCGGCGTGCTGGCGCTCCTCGGCGTCACGTGGGTGGCGAGCAGGATCTATCGCACGGGAATCCTGATGTACGGCAAGAAGCCAACGTTCGGCGAAATCTTTCGCTGGATTCGCGCGAAATAATTCTTCCGCGGCGGATACGCGTAATTGCGGCGATCACTCAGGGCGAGTGGTCGCCGCATTGCTTTTCGGGTCGATGCAATCCGGCCACAGGCGACGGAGCGCGGAGCCGATCCGGTACGCTTCGATTCGGGCTCTTGTTTCGCGCGATCTCCGTGCCGCGCCAGCCGAATCGCGTACCGGGCGGTTCTGCGTTCCGTCGCCTGCGACCGGATTGCAGGTCAGCTGTGCGTACGTCCGCGCGCGGGCACCGAGCCTGCAGCGCACCACAAGGGGATCGTCCGCGCAGGCGATTCGGCTGGCGCGGGGTGAAGATCGCTGCAAGACATCACCGAATCGAAGCCTGCTCGGACGACCCCCTTGTGGTGCGCTGCAGGCTCGACGACGGATTGTTGCACGTAACACATTGTTAGGTAACGACATACACGCAGACACAAAGAAGGGATATTCGGCCAATTTGTCTAATTTTGCCTCGTTGTTGTTGTTTCACGTGAAACTTTGGCTTGCAGTGGGTTCTTTTGACCCGTATGTTTGACGGGCACTTCCCCCCTCTCCGTTTGGCGTCCAATGGCCCGCACCATCGCAATTGCAAACCAGAAGGGTGGCGTCGGCAAGACCACGACAGCCATCAACCTTGCCGCTTCGCTCGCAATCGCCGAGCGGAAGACGCTGCTCGTAGACGCCGATCCGCAGGGAAACGCGACGTCCGGCGTTGGAATCGATAAGACGGCACTCCAGAAGTCGCTGTACGACGTCCTCATCGACAGCGCCCCGGTGGCCAGTGTGGTGATTCCAGACACCCAGCTTCCCTTCCTGCACGTCCTCCCGGCCTCACAGGACCTGGTGGGCGCAGAACTCGAGCTGATTGCCATTGGAGAGCGGGAAACCGTGCTCAGGCTGGCGCTGGCAGCGGTGAAGGACCAATATGAGTACATCATCATCGACTGCCCGCCATCTCTCGGCCTCGTGACATTGAACGTCCTGACGGCGGCCGATGCGGTGGTGATCCCGATCCAGTGCGAATACTACGCGCTTGAGGGAATCTCCCAGCTCCTAAACACAATTCGCGTGGTCCAGCAGAACTTCAATCCTGATTTCCAGATTGATGGCGTTCTCCTCACGATGTACGACAATCGCCTCAACCTCTCGAAGCAGGTTGTAGGCGAGGCCAGGGAATACTTCGGGGCCAAGGTCTTCCGGACCGTCATCCCTCGTAACGTTCGGCTGGCGGAAGCGCCTTCGTTTGGGAAGCCCATTCTGCTCTACGACGTTCAGTCGATCGGAGCAAAGAGCTATCTTGCTGTTGCACAAGAACTTATGAAGCGAGTCGAAGCAATTTCTGGCGGTAGGAGTCGTCCGGTGGAGGGGTCATGAGCGAATCGAAGCGGCTTGGACGCGGACTCGAGGCCCTCCTGGGTCCAATGTCGCGCGAACAGGCCGAAGCCACCGGCGCGCTACGCGACATTGCCGTCGGTTCCATTGCCCCAAACCCGTTTCAGCCGCGTCGTAGCTTCGACGACAACGCCCTGGCAGAGCTCGCTGATTCTATCTCCGCCTCCGGATTGCTCCAGCCGATCATCGTCCGGGCCGTTGGATCCCGATTCGAGCTGATTGCTGGTGAACGGCGTTGGCGCGCGATCCAGCGCCTCGGCTGGCCAAAGGTCCCGGCGATCGTCAGGGACTTCGACGACCAGACCGCGCTGTCGTTGGCATTGATCGAAAACTTGCAGCGCGACGACCTGAGCGCGCTTGATGCCGCCCACGGCTATCAGCGCCTGGTGGCGGAGTTCAACGTCTCGCCGGCAGAGGTTGCCAAGCTGGTTGGAAAGGATCGCTCGACGGTTGCTAACACATTGCGGCTGTTGAAGTTGCCTTCCGACGTCCAGAACCTGATGCAGTCACGCCAGCTGACCGAAGGGCATGGACGGGCCCTGCTTGGCATCGAAGACCCGGCAGCGGTCTCGCGCCTGGCGCAGCAGGTTGTCGAACATGGCTGGTCGGTTCGCGAGGTCGAAGCGCTCGTCCGGGGTGAAACACCCGACAAGCCGCGCGGCAAGATGATGAAGAAGCCGGTGGTCCAGAAGCCGGCATCTGCCGACGCGCGTCGCGTGGAAGAGGCGCTTCGCAAGCGCCTCGGCACCGACATTCGCCTGACGGCAAAGCGACGCGGACGCGGTATGCTCAACATCTCGTACTACTCCAACGACGATCTCGCGCGTCTCCTCGAGATCATTCTCGGTCACCCGTTCGAGGGATAGCGGCAGTGTCGAAGCGAATCCTGATCACCTTTTCGATCCTGCTCGCCGCCTGCAGCAAGAGTCCCGCGGGCAATACCGCCGGCGAATTCAAGGTCGCCCTCATCACGCCAGGCTCGGTCAACGATGCGGCCTGGAATGCCGGGGCATATCAGGGGCTGCGTCAGATCCGTGATTCGGTCGGCGCCGTTGTGTCCAACATCGAAGCGCACACGCCGGCCGAGCAGGAAGAAGCGCTCCGCAGCTATGCGCGCCAGGGATTCACGATTGTCTTCGGGCACGGTTACGAGTTTCAGGATCCGGCGGAGCGTGTTGCACAGGATTTTCCGAAGACGATCTTCGTGATCACGAGTGGCGAACGGCTGCGCGGCAACGTCGTGCCGATCGAGTTCCGGATTCACGAAGCGACCTATCTCGCCGGGATGCTGGCCGGTGCATTGACGCGCACCGGAAAGATCGGGTTCATCGGCGGAATGGAGCTTCCGCCAATCAAGCTTGGATACGATGGCTGGGTTGCCGGCGCAAAAGCCGTACGACCGAATGTCGAATCGCGCGTGACCTACCTGAACACATTTGACGATGCAGCGGCGGGGAAGGAAGCAGCGCTCGCAATGATTCGCCTCGGTGTAGACCAGCTCCATCACAACGCCGACGCTGCCGCGCTAGGCATCTTCTCGGCGGCCAAGGAATCGGCCAACACCTTCGTCTACGGAGCGAACGGCGATCAGGTCTCGCTGGCCCCGGACCGGGTTGTTGCTTCGGCGATTGTTGATCTGCCGCGCGCATTTCTGCTGGTGGCACGCGACGTGAAACAGGGAACATTCGTGCCGCACACCGAAAGCTTTGGACTGCAGAGCGGCGTGATCCGGCTCGCGACAAATCCCGACCTCGAAAGTCGCTGGCCGGTCGGCCTCAAGGCGAAAATCCAGGCGGCGAGCGACTCGATTGCGGCAGGAACGCTCAAACCCGCCGGGCACGCGGCGCAATGAAATCCGCCAGCCTCAACGAGGTCGTTGCGTACCTTGACGCCTACCTCCACACCGATGCGATTCCCGATCACGACACCGCACTCAATGGACTGCAGGTCGAGAACAGCGGTACCGTGACGGGGTTCGTTGCTGCGGTCGACGCGTCGCAGCAGACGATCGATCGCGTCGTTGCCGAATGCCCGCGCGGAACAATGCTCGTGGTTCATCACGGCCTCTTCTGGGACGGCAACCTTCCCGTCAGCGGCCGCCGGTACCGTCGCATCAAGGCACTGCTGGATCACGATGTTTCGGTATATGGATCGCACATTCCGCTCGACGTTCACCCCGAGGTGGGCAATAACGCGCTACTCGCGCGAGAGCTCGGCATCCTCGATCCGGTGCCCTTCGACGTCTACCGCGGCATACCGTTCGGTGCCTCGGGTCACCTGATCATGTCGCGCGACATGCTGGTCACTCGTCTGGTCGAGATTCTCAGTGGGCGAGTGCACCTCATTGCCGGCGGCCCCGAAACCACCACGCGCGTCGGCGTAATCACCGGGGCCGCGGGGTCGCGCATCCAGGCGGCAGCCGAAGCGGGGCTCGATACCTTCATTACCGGCGAAGGGGCGCACCATACCGCGTTCGACGCGCTCGAGTTCGGCGTGAATGTGCTCTACGCCGGGCACTATGCGACCGAAACGGTCGGCGTGAAGGCGCTGGCCGAACATCTGGCAAAACGATTTGGGTTGCCGTGGCTGTTTCACGATCATCCGACCGGGATGTGAGAACGGCGAGCCCAGAGCCCAGAGCCCAGGGCTCCCACCCCATCTCCATCGCATGACCCTTCGACTCGCCCACATCTGCAAACGTTTTGGAGCAACCATCGCACTCGACGACGTCACGTTCAGCGCCGAGTACGGCCAGGTCCACGCGCTCCTCGGCGAGAATGGCGCCGGCAAATCAACCCTGATGCAGATCGCGTACGGCCTGCTACGAGCGGACTCCGGAACGATATCGGTGCAGGCTGGCGCCGGGCACGCAACGACTGTCGCCGCCTTTCCGTCCCCGCGAAACGCGCGTGCGGCTGGAATCGGCATGGTCCATCAGCACTTCACGTCGATCCCGGCATTGACGGTTGCCGAGAACATCGCCCTTGCTGCCGGATGGCGCGAAAGCGGGCGGGCGGCCGAGCAGCGAGCCAGTGTTGTCGTGAAACAGCTCGGACTGGAACTTCCGGTGGCGGCGTACGTGGATGGCCTCTCGGTTCAGCTGCGCCAGCGGCTCGAAATTGCGAAAGCCCTGGCGGCTGATGCGCGGATCCTTCTCCTCGACGAACCTACTGCCGTGCTCGCACCCCGTGAAACCGAAGAGCTCCTCTCGTTCATTCGTGCGTTTGCGACCGGGGGGGGAACGGCGGTGCTGATCACCCACAAGCTTGATGAAGTGCTCCGCGTTGCCGACCAGGTCACGGTGTTGCGGCGTGGTGTGGTTGCACTGAACGAGCCGATTGCGGGGCAGACCCAGCAATCGCTCGCACGAGCGATGATCGGTGGCGACGTGGCCCGTGCACCGCGGCAGGCCGCGACGGCCGGTGCCGTCGCGATACGAGCCACCGACGTTCGCATTCAACGAGCGAGTGCCGCTGCGTCGTTTGTCGTGCGTGCTGGCGAGATCATCGGTGTTGCCGCCATCGAGGGGAACGGGCAGCGCGAACTGCTGCGAACGATTGCCGCCGTTGATGATGCAGCGGTGGCGGCCGGTTCGCTGGATGTAGTCGGGCCCGTCGCCTTCATTCCGGAGGATCGCACGACCGAAGGGACGATCGGCTCGTTCACGCTCGCCGAGAACCTGCTGCTCGGAACACTCGATCAGGTGGGCTGGTGGCTCGACTGGACGGCACTTCGGGAGCGCGCCAATCGATTGATGCTCGCACATGACGTACGAGCGCCAGGCGCCGATGCGCCGATGGCTACGCTCTCCGGTGGCAATCAGCAGAAGTTCGTCTTCGCCCGGGCCCTCGAGGGAAACCCGCACGTGCTTGTGGCGGAAGATCCGTCCCGGGGCCTCGACGTGCAGGCCACGCAGGCGATTCATGATGGGCTGCGAACGGCGGCGCGAAATGGTGTCGCCGTGGTCGTGCATTCGAGCGATCTTGACGAGGTGCTCGAGCTCAGCACGCGATTGCTTGTTGTCGCGCGTTCCCAGGTTCAGGAACTGCCGGTGGACGCGCCGCGGGAAGCGATTGGCGATGCAATGCTCGCCGTGGAACGATGACGATGACCCTCGCCGCGATTGCTCGACCGCGGTTGCGCGAGCTCCTGCCACTGGCCGGAGCATTTGCGCTGGGGATTGCGCTGCTTGCGCTCTTTCTGGCGCTCTCGGGGTTTGCAGTAGCCACGTCGCTCTCCGCCCTTTGGCGCGGAGCGTTCGGATCGTGGTACGAATTCACCTCGGCAACGCTCGTTCGTGCCACGCCGTTGATCATCCTCGGTCTCGCGTTCACCCTTGGCAGCAAGGGCGGAATGCTGAACATCGGTATGGAGGGGCAGTTTGCTGCCGGCGCGATTGGCGCGACATGGGTCGGGTTGCACGCCAGTGGCCTGCCAGCGCCGGTCGCGATCGTAGCTACGGTTGCAGCCGGTGCAATTGCAGGAGCGCTCTGGGTTTCGCTACCGGTATTCCTGCGCGCAAAGCTGGGAGTGACCGAGGTGATCTCCACCCTGTTGCTCAACTTCGTGGCGGTGGCTGCGGTGAGCTTTGCCGTCACCGGCCCGCTGCAGGAGCCGTCGAGGGTATACCCGCAAAGTGGCCAGATCGCGCTGAACGCACGCCTCCCCCACCTGGCCGTCGGATCAAGGCTGCATGCCGGGTTCATCATTGCGATCGCTCTTACGGGGTCGTTGTCACTACTACTAAACAAAACCTCGTGGGGGTTCAAGGTTCGGGCGGTCGGGGTGGGGCCCCGTGCCGCGGCCGTTACCGGGCGCCTTCGGATCACCGCCATCGGTGCGATGGCGTTGCTCTGGTCGGGCATGCTCGCCGGACTAGGTGGTGGCGTCGAGGTGAGCGGCGTGTCCTACGCCCTCTACCAGAACCTTTCACCCGGGTACGGCTTTACTGCCATCGCGGTGGCGCTCCTCGGTCGGCTGCAACCTGGACTCGTGCTGGTGGCAGGGATTCTCTTTGGCGCCTTGGAAGCCGGGGCGGCAGCCATGCAGCGTGACGCTGCGATTCCCGCCGTTGCCGTACAGGTTGTCGAAGCTGTCGTCATTGTGGTGGTCCTGCTTTCGATAGGGCGGCGCCCGTGATAGACGGAGTGCTCGCGGTCTCGTTTGCTGCGGCAGCCGTCCGGGTCGGCACCCCGCTCGGGTTGGCCGCGATTGGCGAAGCGATCACCGAACGCAGCGGTGTGATCAACATCGGCATTGAGGGCTCGATGCTTGCCGGTGCGTTTGCCGCCGCCGTCGGTGCGACGCACGGCGGGCTGATTGTCGGCGTAATCGCCGGCGCCTTCGCCGGAGCGCTCATCGCCACACTCTTTGCCGTATTGGCAATCGGCGCGCGCGCTGACCAGATCATTGCCGGCACGGCGGTGACGCTCGCCGCGACCGGCCTCACCGGACTGCTGGCGGAACGATTCTGGGGAACGGCCGGGGCGGGATTGTCATTGCCCACCGTTTCGATCGTTCCGGTACCAGGCCTGTCATCGCTCCCAGTTGCCGGGTCGATCTTCTTCCAGCAAACGACATTCACGTACGGCTGCTACCTGCTCGTTCCGGCCGCAAGCTGGTTGCTCTTCCGGACCCGCTTTGGACTCGAGCTCCGCGCCAGTGGCGAATCGTCGACCGCAGCGGCAGCGAACGGAGTTGCAGTCGGGCGAATTCGCACCATCGCAACTCTGCTCGGCGGCATCTGTGCCGGTATTGCCGGTGCGTCACTGGTCCTCGCCCAGGTCGGCACCTTTACCGAACGCATGACGGCCGGCCGCGGCTTCATTGCGATCGCGATTGTTGCACTCGGCCGTTGGCGTCCCGCGGGCATTGTCTTCGCGTCACTTCTCTTTGGCGGGGCAACCGCGCTGCAATACATCTTCCAGGCCT
>Ga0163162_10001793_pt1 | contig 20150 bp, 20 predicted proteins | sample S55metaG_FD_115310 | JGI IMG/M metagenome (GOLD analysis project Ga0163162, IMG submission 115310) | Switchgrass rhizosphere microbial communities from Kellogg Biological Station, Michigan, USA - S5-5 metaG | ecosystem: Host-associated > Plants > Roots > Rhizosphere > Soil | place: USA...
TCGAGGTCGCGCGCAGTGACCTCGTCGGCTTGTTGTTCGACAGGGCCCGGGAGGCAAGTCTCATCATCCGGGACGACTCGATCTCTGCCTTGCACCAGGACGTCGGTGGAATCGACGTCAGTTTCAGCGGGCCCCTTCCCGTCGCTTCGACCTGGTCGTCGGAGCCGACGGACTCGGCGTTCGGCCCCGAGGAACGTCTTTCCCGCCCTTTCGGCATGTTCGTGGGCACCGTGCGCGCCCCTGCGCCGGTCGAGGATCCGCGCACCGTGCTGTTGTACAACGAACCGGGAACCTCCTTGACCACGCATCCGGCGGGTGGGAAGCCCGGCGGAGGTCGGCACCACCTGGTATGTTTTGCGACCGGGTGGCGCACGACCGCGGTAATCACGCACAGCTGCATTTTCGCCAGGATCCGCTACCGGCTATCTCGGTACCAGGTGTTGCCGGATGCTTAGCGCTGACTACCCAGGCCTAGGCGTATCCGATCGCCAGACCGTGTGCAGGGCAATGTCGAACAGCTTCCGCTCGCCCAAGTCCGTGAACACCCAGACAAACCCCTGTTGCGGAAAAGTCTCGTCGACCGACCCGCGCCAGACTTCACCGGTTTCGTGATCCAGGACAACGACCCTGAGTCCTGGCGCCAGTAGCAGGAAGGCTTCGACCTCACATCCTGTGAGGTTGTCTTTCGGCCCTTTTCGTTCCGACGCGAATTTCGCAGCCGCCTTCCGCAGCGAACACGGAGCTTGGCCGGCCGCGGGGCATGCCACTAGCATCAAGCTGTCGGTCGTCTCACCGGAGATCCCGCCCCTATCGTGGCTCATCGGAGGAAGTGCCCCAGCTCTCCCATATCGTGCCCGCTGGCAGCCCACCGTCCAGCCGGGCCTCGTAGCGGCCCGGGGCGAGCCGTGTCACCAGGATGCCGACTCGTTCGGCCATGGCCGCGGGCTTCAAGATCTCGAGCGCCCCGTCCAAGGCGGTGTCCAGTTCCCTTGGTGTTTGAGCGTCTATGACGAGGCGTTCGGGCGTTGCTTGGATGGTCATAAGTCCTTACTCTCTTGGGTTTGGGGCCAACCTCATCGTTGTGACCGGTTGGCGGTTGAATATTTATCCGCGGTTACCGCAATTACGTCACCACCGTCTCCTCATGGCCACGTTGCCACGCACGGACCTCCCACGCACAGCACCGGTGGACTCGGCCCTGGAACGCCATCGGGTTCCAATCCATGCTGCCCAGGAACTTGGATTTCGATGCCGAGATCAAGGTGGTACACGCCCGGGTTGTAGGCGTTGGCGCGCATTGCCGGCGAACCAAACTGTGCACCGGGGCGCTTTGTGGTGTTGTCATCCCACGGTGTTCCGACGATGGCAACATCCGGACGCCATTCGTCGAGCTGCTCAGGTTCCGTAAGGTACGGCCGTTGCCCGAAAGGTCGGTACGCCCATGTAGGACTGGGCGTCGAGCTGCGCCTTCATGCCGGGACGAGTACTGGCCATTGATGGTCGGTCATTGATGTATCTGCTTTCCGGTTGATCATTGACGGCTAGTGCGCGGCTGGCTCTCGGTGTCCTCGGCTGAGGAGGCTTGTGACAGAGCTGCGTCCACGACCGTCCAAGCCATGGCGATCGCGCCTTCGATGAGTGCACGATCGGCGCGCTCGGAAATTGCGGCTTCAGTGAATGCGGACTGATGGTTTGACACGGGAGAATCACAGATCTTGACATGCGGGTGAAGGCTAGGGACAACCTGGGAGACTGCGCCAAAATCGGTGGAGGCCCTGAAGGCACGGGCTTCGGCCTCGTCGGGAAAGCTCCGGCCCAAAGCCTCGGCATTTTGTTGATAAAAGGCCGCAAGCTGCGCCGACTGGATAACGTTCGGATAGGCCGGATACTCCCATTCCAGCTCCACGGTGCAGCCGGTGGCCATGGCTGCCCCCGTGAAGCATGCTTCGATACGTGGAGCCACATCTTGCAGGTCCGCCAGAGTTTCGGCCCTGATCGCGTACACGCCGCCGGACTTCCCCGGAATGACATTGGCAGCGGTGCCGGCATTCGTGACTACACCATGGACACGCGTTTCGATGGGAAGCTGCTGACGCAGCAACCCCACGGCGACTTGGGCAAGCGTCGATGCATCGGCGGCATTCGCTGCTTCCCACGGCGAGGCAGCAGCATGGGAGCTCTTGCCCGAAAACTCGAAGGAAAACCCGGAGGTAGCAAGGAAGCCGGGTGATGCGTCTTCGAATGGCGCCGGATGCACCATCATGGCCACATCGGCTTCAACGAAAGCACCCTGCTCCAACATCAGGATCTTGCCGCCGCCGGTCTCCTCTGCGGGGGAACCTACGACTTCGATGGTGAGGTCGAGCTCGGCTGCCACACTTTTCAGGCCCACGGCAGCTGCGACAGCGCATGCTGCGATGATGTTGTGGCCGCAGGCGTGGCCCAGCTCTGGCAAGGCGTCGTACTCCGCCACCACGACAGCCTTGAAAGAACCCTCGCCGGCGACCCCCGAGATAGCGGTTTCCAGTCCGTAGGCGCGCTCGGTCACGGAAAATCCAGCGTTACGCAGCTCGTTCGCCACTTCCCGGCTTGAGTAATACTCCGCAAAGCCGAGTTCCGGCGTGCCGTGAATGCGGTGGCTGAGGTTGATCGCCAGGTCGCCGAACGCTTCTATGGCGGCCCGCACTGCCGCCTTGATTTCGTTGCGCAGTTCGGCGTCCTTGCTGATTGTTTTCGGTGTGCCACCGGGGACGGCAGTGTTGGTGCTCATGCGTCGACCGCCGCGATGAAGCCGACAGCATGGCCCTCACTTACCGCAAAGGACGCGCCTGCCGGTGTTGTCAGGAAGGCCCACACGAATCCCGTGACGGGCATCTTTACCTCTTCCACCACCGTGCCGTCCATGCCCACAATGTGGGCAACAACGCTGCCCTGTTCGAGAACGGTTCCCGGTTCGCAGACGGGGAACAGCACACCGGACTCACTGGACATGAGTACGCCGTGATACGTGAAGGCGCCTGGGAGCCTCTCCACTAATTGCGGGGCCTGGTCATCGAGCATCCCGAGGGCGGACATGACGTTGAGAACGCCGCGGATGCCGACTTCGTGTCCCTGGTGCCCGCGCTCGTCGAGCAGCTCGACCATCAGTCCAGGAATGCCGTGGGCTGAGGCTGCAGCGGCGGGCTGGCCATCAACGGATCCCACCCGCTCTGCCGTGCCGTCGTCCGGGTCGGTCATGAGAACCGGGGTGACGCCGAAGGCTTCCGCCATGGTCCGCTGTATTTGGCGGACCTCGGGTGAGGAGCACTGTGCGGCGAACTCCATGGACATTGTGACAGCCGGCTCTGCGTTGTTATGCAGGTCGATGTAATGGGTGGCCAAGTCGAAGAGACTGCGGACCTGGGCTCCAATCCGCATGGTTGGTGAACCTGTCGGGTCGCTGGGCCAGTAGCACGGCATGCCCAGGTGGATGTCGTCTTCCGGGGAGGCGTAGGTTCCCCGGTCGAAGGCCAGGGGGTTGGTCACCGGAACTGAAATCAAGGTGCCCCGCAGATTCGCGGGGTCAATGCGTTCGATGAGTTTGAGGAGTGTCCGTGTGCCCGTGATTTCGGTGCCGTGGGTCGCTCCGGTAACAAGCAGCACCGGACCTGGCTCCGTGCCGTGGACGATGCTGACCGGTACGCTGATGGCCTGCCCTGAGGCGGACGAAGTGGCTGGAAGCCGCCCGTGCCGAACTTCTCCAGTGGGTACGCGGAGTGGGCCGGCTTCGAAAGTGTTCATTGCAAGTGTCCTAAAGGTTGGATTCACGCGGCGGGGGAGACCGCTGTGGAAGTCAGGCAGTGATGTGTGATGGCGTCGGTGCTGAGTTGATTTCCCGATAGCTCCCTGGAGACGCTGCCGTTCTTGACGATGAGTACTCGATTGCAGAGATGGGCAAGATCCTCGTATTCGCTGCTTGCGATCACCACGCAGCAGCCGTCTTGCGCCGCACGGTTGATGAGTTCAAACAGCGTTTTCTTTGCTCCGACATCGACGCCATTGGTGGGTTCATGGAGGAAAAGCACATGTGGACGCGTGAGCAGCCACTTTGCGAGGATCAACTTTTGCTGGTTACCTCCGCTGAACGATCCCAGGGGCAGGTCGGGATCGAGCGGCTGCAGTCCAACACGGCTCAACGTTTCCATTGCCTCGCTGCGCTCGTCCGCGTAGGCCATGCGTCCCGATCGCCAGTAGTGTCCTGTGGTGGCCATCGTGAGGTTCTCGGTGGCGGACGCTGCCATGAGCCCACTGGAAGTCGTCCGGTCCGCCGGGATGTAAGCCATGCCCATGCCCATTGCCCGCCGGGGTCGAAGCCAGCCTTGTTCCACCGTCTCGCCCTTGATTTCGATCTGGCCGGTACCTCGGGTTGCGCCGAAACACAGGCTGATGATCTCCTCGAAACCGTCACCCACGAGGCCAGTCAGGCCGAGGATCTCCCCGCGGGATGCCACAAAGGAGACGCCCCGTGTTTCGGTTCCGCCGAGGTTTGTCACCCGGAGGACAGGCTCGGCTACTGTTGTGTGTTCCTGTGGGTAGAGGTTCGTTAGTTCCGTGCCAAGGATCGCTGTTACGAGGTCGTCAGTTGTGACTGATGCGATGTCCATGGTTGCTACAACTTCCCCTGACCTCAGGATGGTCGCGCGATCGCAAATCTCCTTCACTTCATCGATTCGGTGAGTCACGATGAGGACCGAACTGCCGGTCGCCCTGATCCTGCGGAGGACGCCGAACACCTGATGGACCGCATCAGCCGGGAGGTAAGCGGTGGGTTCGTCCAGAATGAGCACGCCACGCTCGTCGCCGCTGATGGACTCGATGCCCCTGATGATCGAGAGCATGGCCCGTTCCACCGCCGAGAGGGAGCCGACGATGGCTTCTGGCGACAGATTGAGTCCGTACCGTTGCAGGATTTCGGTTGTGTATGAGCGTTGGGCGCGCCAGTTGATCATCCCCCAGTGGGTTCGGAACCTGCCCAGGCCGAGCGTCTCTGTGACGGTGGATGAAAGAACCAGTCCCAAGTCCTGGTGCACGAATCCGAGCTTTAGGCTTTGTGCCGTCTTTGGGTCGATCGGGAGGTTTTCCGACCGGCCCGAGACGACGACCCGTGGTGGTCTGCTTGGTGCGTAGCCGCCGTCGGGAGCAATCTGCCCGGCGAGGAGTTTGATGAGCGTGGATTTACCGGAACCGTTCTCACCAAGCAACGCATGGATTTCTCCGCGTGCGATGCTTAGGGAGGCGTCCTTCAGGACGGGGCGAGCCCCATAGGACTTCGTGAGGTGCTCGGAATGGAGCAGGGGTTCGACAATGGTTGACGTCATGGTGCTGATCACCCGCGCCAGAGTTGGGTGTAGAAGGCTCGGAAATCGAACGGCCCATACCAGTCGCCGGATTTCTTCGCGAGATCGATGGTGCCGATGTTGGCCCGGGTAAAAGTGCGGTTCGGGACGTGCTCATCGGCCACGGCCTCTTCGGCGCCTGCCGCACGGAGGGACTGGTCCACCGCCGCCCAGCCCATCTGGTAGAGATTTGTGCCGACAGTGGCAGCCCCCGCGTCCGCTTTGTCCCGAAGTCCGCTTAGAGCCCCAATGATTGCAGTCGAGCCGACCAGACGGATGTTTCTGCCGCTGAGGCTGCTCATCGAGGGCTTGATGGCGAGGCTCATGTCGTCGACGAGGCTCACTACGTAGCGGGTGTCGGCGTTGCGTTGCAGGAATGCGTTGACCTGAGGCTGCAGCAGCGCAGTCCATGCCTCCAATGGCGCGTCCTGAACAGTCAGTTTGGCGGCGGGGCAGAGCTCGGCGAATCGATGGGTGAACTGGTCTACGACATCGGAACTCGACGTTCCGAAAGTCGAGGAACCCAAGTAGAGAACCCCGTCGCGGCACGATGAGTCTGCCGCAACAAAGTTGGCCTGCCGTGTGCCCACGTCGTTGGTTGCCGATGCGTAGCCAAACAGGCCGATGTCGGCGAGTTCCTGGGAGACCTTGCCTGGTGCGTCGCTGCCGACACTTATCACCGGGATTCCGTGTTGCTTTGCTCCCGCGATGCTTGAGGCGACGCTCTTCGGAGGCGTTCCCTGCAACAGGATGACATTGACGTTTTGAGCCACGGCCTGGTCCACAAGCGCTGCTGCCTTGGGCGGATCGCCCTCACTGTCGGAAACAGTCACTGTGGCACCGGCAACCGCGGCTCCCTCTTTAACGCCGGCCAGGACGTCTTGGCTGAATGGAAAGCTCAGGCCGCTTGCGATGAACCTGATGTTCTTGTCCTTCAAGGCAGAACGGTTCTTGACTGGAGGAAGCGCTGGTCCGTCGGTCACGGGGGCGGCGTCAACGGCGAGTGCCTTTGATGCGACGCTCTGCTGATCGGAAAGCGCGGACGTTGCGCCTGCATTCTCGCTGGCTCGTTGACAGCCGGTCAGTCCCAGGAGCGCAGCGGAAATCATGATGGGCAGTACGACGGCGCGGTTGTGTTTCATCACTTGAGTCACCTAATTTGTTGATCGAGTACGGCTTGTTATGTGCGCTACGCGCGAGGTGCGCGGCCATTGCGGCGCGCTGCATATGTCGAGAGGGCGACGCCCAGGATCAGGGCTGCTCCATAGAAAACTTGCGTCACCCAACCTGCGAGCCCCAAGAGCTGGAGCCCAGTGATGCCTGTCGCGAGGAAGTATGTCGCCACGGTCGTGCCCAGAATGTTGAACCGGCCAGGCGTGAAGCTGGTAGACCCGAGCATCGCCGCGGCGAAGGGCGCAAGGGCGTAACTGCTGCCGACATTGGGGTCCGCAGAGCCCAAGACGCCGGCCAGCAGAACGGCCGCCACCGCTCCGAGAAGTCCGGAAACGATGAGGGACCCGGCGCGGATCGTATCCACAGGGACTCCGGAGAGCCGGGCCACTTCGCGTCCGGCACCGGTAAAGTACAGGCTGCGCCCGATGGGCGTGTGCTGGAAGACGTACCATGCCACCACAACTGCAGCCAACGCGTAGAAGAAGACCAACTGGACCCCTCCGACGGTGCTTCGGGCAGCATCAATCAAATCCACGGAGATGCCTGTGACGGTCAGGTTGTTCAGGCCCAGCGCAAGGCCGACGAGGACCGAGGTCATCGCGAGCGTAACGATCAGCGAGCTGATGCCGATGCGGACAATAAAGAACGCATTAGTGCAACCAACCACCAAGCCAATGGCAAGCGCCACGAGGACCGTTGGCAGGAGCGGCCACTGCTGGACCACGTTGAGGTACCCGACGGCGACCACGGTGATGACAACGACACCGCTGGATGACAGATCGTACTCGCCAGCGGCCATCGGGATGGTGACTGCGATCGCCACAATGAGGACCGTGGCCTGCGAACTGAGGATGTAGCCTATGTTCGAACCCGAGAGAAAGACTCCGGGCATGAGCAGGCTGAAGACAAGGATCATCAAACCCCATGTGATGATCAGGCCGAAGCGCGAACCGATCAGCGCGAAGCGGTCTTGGGCTTTCGGTCCTGGTTTGGCCAAGGGGGTGCCCGGCATGTCCTTGGGGAGGGGTGGTTCACCCGTGTCGCCGGGGCTGTCGCCGGACGTTGTGGGCATGGCCGCTGGCTCTTGCCCTATTCCTGTTCGCATTCGTGCCATCATTGCCACTCCTAGGGATCTAACACTGTGCTGGCGCGTTATTGCGCCCTAGGAACAGCTTGCGGTCGCCTGCCAGTGGAGGCAGAAATTTGTTCGAATTCTGCAGAAACAGGGCCCGAAATGTAGAAAAACGTTTCCTGTGGTCCATCAGTCGGTCCAAGGCCGAAGCGGCACCACACCTGCCGCCTGACCTTCGTCTCCAAGAATTCTGCCCATTCTCTTGACCGGCCGCAGGTCGATGATCCGGTTCGAAACGACGACGGCGGGAAACCGTTCCAGCAGGGCTGCCTCAACCGCTTCAAATTCCCGCAGCGAGTGAAGCCAATAGGTCACAACAAGGTTGTTGGCTCCTGTTGTCGCTGCGGCGACCCGAACTTGAGGGGATCCCGCGAGGCTCCGGCATACTTCCTGGAGTATGTTCGCAGGAACCTTCGCCCAGATCGTGGCAGAGACGGGCCAGCCAAACACGGGCGTGGCGAGATCGCATCTGACCCTTGTCACTCCGCTAGCGATGAGCCGGTCCACACGACGCCGGGCAGTCGCCGGTGTGACGCCTGCGTATGACCCTAGTTCCTGAAATGCCATCCGGCCATCGACCACCAGCGCGTCCAGTAGAGCCCTGTCGATTAAATCGAGCTGCGGCATTTCGGGGCGGGCGTGCGCATCCCGCGCGGCCGCTGAAGTGAGGCGGTTCACCTGGTGGGTGTCGAGTGCGCGGACCCGCCAGCGGCTACCCTCCCCGTAAAGCGTAGTCACGATCGATATTTCCACTGAGTCGACACCTGGGTACGCGGCCAGACGGCTCAGTAGGCCGTCCTGAAGCGCACGAAGGCTTCGGGCGAAAACCGTCATGGAAAGATCAGGCGCGCCACCCGTGATTTCCAGCGTCGCCACCGATGGGTCGTTCTGCAGCCTTGCCGTCAGCTTCCCTCTGAGCCGCGGCCGGCACCTCAGCAAGACGAAAGCCGTCACGCCAACATCGTGAAAAGCCGGGCCTGGCGTAGCGCTCACCCATGCGAGTCCGGCATCCCGCAAACGGTCCCATCGGCGAGCTAAAGTGATTGGTGCGACGTCCAAGGCTTGCGAGATCAGCGCCCAAGATGCCCGGGGCGCGCGTTGCAGTGACTCCAGCAAAGCCAGATCGAGCTCGTCCGGAACAAACACTTCATTCACAATTCCCTGACCACTTGCAGACTAGATCCGTCATCATGAGAGACGCCTGTGGCTGCCCCGTCCCGCGTGCGTTGGGTTGCCGACGTTGAACGCATCAAATATTCATCACCTTACCGCCCCAAGATCCCTTGGGAATGGTCGTCAACGGCCAGGTCGCGGCGACCCTTCGCATGGCCGCCGACGCGACCTCGTGCCCGGCGAACTTGTTCGTGCGCGAGTCCGGGACGACATGGATGCTGGCACCAACGCCAGGGCCGAAGCGATCGCCGCCCGGCGCGAGGGCGTGGGCCCCCGGTCGATGCCGTGCCTGAACGCTTCACGTGCGCGATTGCATGCCGTGTGCGCGACGACGCTCGTCGCAGTTCATGTCACGACCTTGGCTTTAGCGCTCGGGGATGACCGCGATGCCCTGGATTTCGATCATGGCCTCTTTCTGCCACAGCCGTGTGACGCCGATGCCAGCCATGGCCGGGTACTGTGTGCCGGCCATCTCACGCCAGATTCGTCCGATCTCGCGGCCGTTCGCCATGTAGTCGTCGACGTCCGTGAGGTAGATGGTCACGTTGACAAGGTCCTCGGGCTGTCCGCCGGCCGCCCGCAGTGTGGTGAGGACGTTCGAGAACGCCTGGGTGAACTGCTCCACGATGCCACCGGACACGATGTTCATGTCCTTGTCCAGCGCGGTCTGCCCGCCCAAATACACCGTGTTGCCGGCGAGCATGCCGTGCGCAAAGCCTGAGGGCTTGGGGAGCGATTCCGGGTTGATCGTCTTGTGGCTCATGCTGTTCCTCCTGAGTTGTCGCAACTGCAAAATCTTTAAATGCCTCTGTGCAGATCATTCCTGCCGTGCTACGTTGAGCATATGTGACGGTCGTAAAAAAGTCGACATATGTACTTGGGGGAACCAGCACTCGAATGGAGAGACGCATGAAACTTGCCACCTTGCGAAGAGCCGGCGGAGGTACGACGGCGGCGCTCGCCACGGGCGCCGACTCTTACCTTGCGCTGCCGGCAAGCGATGTCGGGGCGCTACTCGCCCTGCCGAAGTGGCGGACCACCGTGGAAGAGGCTGCAGCTGCGGCACATCAGGACGTCATTTCCGGCGCCGACGCAGACTTCGGTCCGCTCCTGCCGCGGGCGGGCAAGGTAATCTGCTGCGGACTGAACTATGGCGACCACATCCAGGAAATGGGACGCGAGCTTCCCGAGTACCCCACGCTATTCGCGAAGTATGCAGACACCCTGATCGGTGCCTCGGATGATGTTGAAGTCCATGGCAGCCTTCGCGTCGACTGGGAAGCCGAGCTCGCCGTCGTCGTTGGTTCCGAGCTGTTCCGCGCCGACGAGGACCAGGCCCGCGCGGCAATTGCCGGATACACCGTTGCCAACGATGTCTCTATGCGCGACTGGCAAAACCGGACACTGCAGTGGTTCCAGGGCAAGGCCTTTGACCGAACCACGCCGGTGGGCCCTATCCTGCTGACCGCGGACGAGGTAAACGGCGACTTCGAGGTCCGCAGCTACGTCAACGGAGAGCTCGTGCAGCAAGGGAACACCAGCACGTTGGTGTTCGGCCCGGCGCAGCTCTTGTCCTACATTTCGCAGTTCACAATCCTGCGTCCAGGCGACCTTGTTCTTACCGGAACGCCCGGGGGAGTCGGCATGGGCATGACACCGCCGCGCTTCCTGAACGACGGCGATATCCTCACCACCGAAATTGACGGGATCGGCAGGCTCGAAAACCTGTTCCGGATCCACGCACCCGTCAGCGCAAACGCCTAATCACAGCACCAACCACTTCGAAGGAGAGTCCACCATGAGCCAAACAACCACCGAATACCGCCTTGAAGGCGACAACTCCATCTACGCCCAGGCTGACGGCAAAGTAGTTCCGGTCGTCACCCGCGCCGGCGCAGAAGACACCAACACCGCCCAGTCCGGCGATTGCATCCGCGTCTCGGGTGTCAGCATCCAGCACACGCCGGCCACCAAAATCTGGTTCGGCCAGGTCTCCAACACTCCGGGCTACCGCTCGCTGCCGCACCATCACGGTGAGGCCGAAACTGGCGGATACGTGCTGCGCGGCCACGGACGTATCTATTTCGGCGAGAATTACCAGGAATTCATCGACATGAAGGCCGGCGACTGGGTGTTCGTGCCGCCATTCATGCCGCACGTTGAGGCCAACATGTCCGTCACCGATGAGCTCGTGTGGCTCACCGCCCGCACTCCCGAGAACCTCGTGGTCAACCTCGAGGACGTTGCGGACGAAACCCTCGCCGACTACCGCAGGGCCTAGCCGCCATGATCACTGGAACTTTGACGTCGGAGACTTTCCTCCGGGCGGTGGATCTTACGCCGGTGACCGCGGAGGTCCACGATGAAGCGTATGAGGCAAGCACGCAGTACGTGCCGTGGCCCAAGGCATACGGCGGAGACATGGTGGCCCAGGCGGCCGCGGCCATGATGCGCTCTGTGGACGCTGACCGGCAGTTGCATTCGATGCACAGTTACTTCATGCGGCCTGTCGACGTCGGTTCCAACGTTCGCTACGAGGTTGAGCGTTTGCGCGATGGCCGCGGGTACTCCACCCGCACCGTCCGCGCCTTCCAAAACGGCAAGCCCGTGTATGCGGCGATGGGCTCCTTCCAGGTTCCCGAGGCCGGGCCGGACTTCCAGCCTGAGGCCCCTGCCGCCGTCGAGCCTGAATCGCTGCGCAGCGCAGCGGAGGCGCTGGACGGCATTGCCGGTCCGGCCGCGGGCTATTGGGCCACGGGCCGCAGTTTCGACATGCGGCATGTTCCCGGGCCGGTCTATGTTGAGGTTGAGGGCGGTTCGGCGCCGCAGCAGGCCATTTGGGTCAAGGCCTTTGACAGCCTGCCCGACGACGCCGACCTCCACCGCGCCGCGCTGGCATACGTGTGCGACTACACCATCCTGGAGCCGCTCCTGCGCGTGAACGGACTCAACTGGTCCACCCCAGGTCTCGCCACCGCGAGCCTTGACCACTCAATGTGGTTCCACCGCGATGGCCGCGCCGACGACTGGGTCCTCTACGCCCAGGAAGCCGTCTCCGGCCAGAGTAACCGCGGACTGGCCATGGGCCGCTTCTTCGACAGGCAGGGAAGGCTTCTTGCAACCGTCGCCCAAGAAGGCATGATCCGGGCCCGAACTGACTGACCCTGACTTTCCCGACCACCCCTGACGCACCACTGAAAGGAACGGCCATGACCCACACGGCATCGGCCCACGTGGATACGTTCACGCGCGACCACCTGCCGCCAGCCAATACCTGGCCGGCGCTCGAATTCGTCCTGCCCGAACTCCAGTACCCCGGGCGGCTCAACGCCGCGGCCGTGCTCATCGACAACGCAGTCGTTGAACACGGCCCGGAGCGCCCGGCACTCCGGACGCCTGATGGCACAGTCTGGACCTACGGAGCGTTGCAGCAGCGCGCCAACCAAGTAGCCCAGGTCCTTACGGAGGACCTGGGCGTGGTCCCGGGCAACCGAGTGTTGCTGCGAGGCCCGAACAACCCGTGGATCGTGGCCGCCTGGCTAGGCGTCCTAAAAGCGGGCGCAGTGGTTGTCACCACTATGCCCATGCTGCGGTCCAGCGAGGTAGGAACGCTGATCCAGCTCACCAAGCCGGTGGTTGCGATCTCCGATTACCGCTTTGTGGACGAGCTCGCAGCGGCCGCTGGGGACGACATCACTGTCCTGACGTACGGAGCGGAAAACGCACTCGGCGACGACGGCGACCTCATCGCGCGCTGTGAGTACAAGAGCGGGAAGTTCATGGCAGTGGACACGTCCGCGGACGACGTCGCCCTCTTGGGCCCGACGTCGGGCACTACCGGTATGCCGAAGGTGACCATGCACTTCCACCGGGACATCCTGGCCAACGCCGCCACGTTCGCCCGCTACATCCTGCAGCCCACGGCGGCCGCCGTTTTCGCCGGTTCGCCGCCGCTCGCGTTCACGTTCGGGCTGGGCGGGTTGGTGGTATTCCCATTGCGGTTCGGCGCGTCTTCACTGCTGACTGAACGCGCGGCGCCGGTGGAGTTGGCCGAAAATGCGGCGGCCGCAGGTGCCACCATCCTGTTCACTGCGCCCACCGCCTACCGGGCAATCCTGAAGGAGAACCGCGGGGATCTGCTCCGCAGCCTGCGCATCGCCGTTTCCGCCGGCGAGCACCTGTCCAAGGAAACGTGGCACGCCATACACGAGGCCACAGGCCTCCGTCTGGTCAACGGCATCGGCGCCACAGAAATGCTGCACGTCTTCATTTCTGCGGCGGGCGACGACATCCGGCCCGGCACCACGGGCCGGGCAGTTCCCGGATACCGGGCAACGATCCTCGACGACGACGGCAACGAACTTGGTCCCGGGCAGGTTGGACGTTTGGCGGTCATTGGCCCCACCGGCTGCCGCTACCTCGATGACGCGCGCCAGGCGAACTACGTCGTCAACGGCTGGAACGTCACCGGGGACACGTTCATCAAGGACGAGGACGGCTACTTCACGTACCAGGCCCGATCGGACAACATGATCATCTCCTCCGGCTACAACATCGGTGCACCCGAGGTTGAGGCCGCCATTGATCAGCACCCGGACGTGGTGGAAAACGCGGTCATCGGCGTCCCGGACCTGGAGCGAGGCAACATCGTTTGCGCGTTCATCGTGCTTCGCGAAGGCGTCACAGGCGACGCCGGAAAGCGCAAGGACATCCAGGACTTCGTCAAGAAGACCATCGCCCCCTACAAGTACCCGCGGGACATCCGGTTCGTCACTGAATTGCCACGCAATCCCAGCGGCAAGCTACAGCACTTCAAGCTCCGTGACAGCCTCCTCGGCGGCGGTACCACGAGCGAAACCCAGGAACTTACCCCGGCCGGCCAGAGCCAGGCCTGAGAAGGAGCACAACCATGAAAATCGCAATCGTTGGAGGCGGCCCCGGCGGCCTGTACTTCGCAGCTCTGATGAAGCAATTGGACCCGTCACACGACATCACCCTCTGGGAACGGAATGCCGCAAGCGACACCTTTGGTTTCGGCGTCGTATTTTCCGATGAGACGCTTGGCGGCATCGGCAACGCCGATGCCGTGGTGGCGGACTACATGAGCCGCCGGTTCGCGCGCTGGTCTGATATCGATATCCACGTCGGCGGAGAAACGATCACCGTGGGCGGCCAGGGCTTCGCCGCCATGAGCCGCAAGGAACTGCTGGAACTGCTCCAGCGCCGCTGTGCCGAGCTCGACGTGGACCTGCGCTTCCAGACAATGGCGCCGGACATCGAAGAACTCGAACTGAACTACGATCTGGTGCTGGCCGCGGATGGCGTCAACTCGCAGATCCGTGCCAAGTACGCCGACTCCTTCGGACCCGACCTGGACCCGCGCACCAACAAATACATGTGGCTCGGTACGGACCAGGTGTTCGAAGCCTTCAAGTTCTTCGTGAAGGAAACCGAGTGGGGCGTCATGCAGATCCACGGCTACCCGTACTCGGATGAGGGCTCCACGTTCATCGTCGAAATGCACGAGGACGTGTGGCGCGCGGCCGGCTTCGATGAGACCGCCAATGATGTTTTCCCTCCCGGCGTATCCGACGAGAAGGCAATCGCCAAAATCCGTTCGATTTTTTCCGAGGAACTGGACGGCTACGAAGTCCTGTCCAACAACTCCAAGTGGCTGAACTTCAACACCGTGCGTAACCAGAGCTGGCGCCACAACAACGTGGTGCTGGTGGGCGATGCCGCCCACACCGCGCACTTCTCCATCGGTTCCGGCACCAAACTCGCCATGGAGGATTCCCTCGCCTTGGCCGCTTGCCTCCACGAACACCCAGACGTCGAATCCGCGCTGGCCGCCTACGAGGCCGAACGCCGGCCCGTAGTGGCGTCCACCCAGCGCGCGGCACAGGCCTCGTTGGAGTGGTTCGAGCGCATCGGCCAGTACAAGGACCAGGACCCCACGCAGTTCGCCTTCAACCTGCTGACCCGCAGCCGGCGCATCACTCAGGAAAACCTGCGCCTCCGCGACCCCGAGTTCGCAGGGGCCGTGGACCGCAACTTCGCAGATTCCCACGGCCTCGCCGAGACCGCCCCGGCCATGTTCCAGCCGTTCCGCATCGGTGAGCTGGAAGTGAAGAACCGGATCGTGGTCTCGCCCATGGACATGTACTCCGCCGTTGACGGCATCCCGGGCGACTTCCACAAGGTCCACCTCGGTTCCAAGGCGCTTGGCGGAGCCGGCCTGGTCATGACCGAGATGGTCTGCGTATCTGAAGCAGGCCGCATCACCCCCGGCTGCAGCGGCCTCTACACGGACGACCAGCGCGACAGCTGGAAGGAAATCGTGGACTTCGTCCACGCTCACTCCACCGCCAAGATCGGCGCCCAGCTTGGCCATTCGGGCCGCAAGGCGTCCACCATGCTCATGTGGGAAGGCATCGACGAGCCCCTCGAATCCGGCAACTGGCAGGCAGTAGGCCCGTCTGCGCTGCCCTACGGTCCCGGCAGCCAGACCCCCGTGGAACTCGATCGTGCCGGCATGGAAGCCATCAAGGAAGAGTTCGTCGCCGCGACGCTCCGGGCTGACAAGGCAGGTTTCGACCTCCTGGAGATCCACGGCGCCCACGGCTACCTGATCTCTTCCTTCCTTTCGCCGGTGTCCAACCGCCGGACAGACGAATACGGCGGCAGCCTGGAGAACCGCCTGCGGTTCCCGCTGGAAGTATTCGACGCCGTTCGCGCGGCATGGCCTGCAGCCAAGCCCGTGACGGTGCGCATCTCGGCCACTGACTGGATCGAGGGCGGCAACACCTCCGACGATTCGGTTGAGATTGCCCGTGCCTTCGTCACCCACGGCGCTGCCGGCCTGGACATCTCCACGGGCCAGGTGGCAAAGGACGAGAAGCCCGCCTACGGACGCAGCTACCAGACGCCGTTCGCTGACCGGATCCGGCAGGAAGTCGCCGCCCCCGCGGGCGTGGCGGTGATCGCCGTCGGCGCCATCTCCAGCTACGACGACGTGAACTCCATCCTCCTCGCCGGCCGCGCAGACCTCATCGCCCTGGGCCGCACACACCTGTACGACCCCCAGTGGACCCTGCACGCCGCCGCCGAACAGGAGTACCACGGCCCCGGCGCACAGTGGATTCCGCAGTTCCATGCCGGACGCCGCAAGCCCCCGAGTTCCCGCACCGACGCCGTCCGTCCGCGTCTGTCCCTGTTGCGGGAACCGGACCCCGAAGAAGCCAACACCCACCTGCGCTGGACCCCGGCATCCGCCACCGCGTCGGTTCTGGTGAAGTAGCCGTCTGCTAGGAGAGTCATGGATCACACTGAGACGCGGGAGTATCGGGGATATCCGCAGGCAACCATCCACCGCACGGTGGAATGGGTGGACACCGACGCCTCCGGCCACCAGCACAATTCGGCTGTCCTGCGCTGGGTTGAGGCTGCCGAGGCAGAGCTGTTCCGGAACCTGCAGTTGACGGACTACTTCCCAGTTGCACCCCGCGTCCAGCAAGTGGTCAATTACAAGGCCAAGCTGTGGTTCGGCCAGCGCGTCACCGCAACGGTGAGAATACACGCGCTCGGCCGAACCTCGCTGACTATGGCGTTCGAGGTTCGGAGCGATGCAGGCGGCACTCCCGGCCGGGACGCCACCGATCGCCATACTCTTGATGATGATTCCTCGGACAGCGGAGCTGTGGCGGCTTTCGGCACGGTCACCACTGCGCACGTTCCCGCTGGCGCCACGGCTGCGCAGCCCTGGCCAGAGCATTTTGTCCAAGTTTTGCGGGGCCCGTAGCGTGGCGTAACGGACGGGCCTCGGTGTTCATTTTGGGACGCGTCGGCCGGCAGCCTCAGTTGAGCTCCGCCCTGGACACGATCATCAACGGATGGGACAGTTCCCAGCCATATGATGAACATGAATGGCGCCGTGACTTGTGGCGCGGAAATGAGGAACCTTCAATGCTCGCCGTCCCGGCACCCCCGGTTCGCCACCAGCAACTCATCGTCACCATTTTCGGTCTGTATGGCCGGGACGTTGGGGACGCGCTGCCGGTCTCCGCGCTGATTTCCATGCTGGGGACGCTCGGCTACGACGCGCCGGGTGTCAGGTCATCGGTGTCTAGGCTCAAAGCCAAGGGTGTCCTCAAGAGCGTCCGTGAGGGCGGCGTTGCGAAGTACAAGATCTCGGAATCGATCAGCGACGTCTTCCGGGAAGGGGACCGGAGAATCTTCGCGCCGGAGCAGCCGGCTCCCGTAGACACGTGGGTCCTGGCGGTCTTCTCGGTACCGGAGACGATGCGTAACCGCAGGCACCAGTTGCGCTCGGAGCTGTCCGGGCTGGGGTTCGGCTCGGTGGCCTCGGGCGTCTGGATCGCTCCCGCGCGGAAGCTGGAACAAGCCAAGGAACGCCTAACCGTCAGCGGACTCATCCAGTTCGTGGATATGTTTCGCAGCGACTACATCTTTGACGGCCCCATGCGGCCCAAGATCTCCGAATGGTGGGACCTGAAGGAACTCGACGAGCAATTCATCGAGTTCCTTCAGGTCTACGAAGGCGCGGAGCAGCAATGGTCTGAACTTGTGGGAGATGACCCCGAGGCTGCGCTCGCGGGATCCACGGAAGAACTGCGGCGCGATGCCTTCCGCTACTACATTCCCATGCTGACCATGTGGCGGCGCTTCCCGTACCGCGACCCGAACCTGCCGGCCGACTATCTGCCCCCGGAGTGGCACGGCCCTGCGGTCCGCAGGACGTTTGAGTTCGTGCATCGTCTGGTCGCGCCTTTGGCCGAGGCACACGCCCACGAGCTCATTAGCGGAGCCTAGACCCAGCTGCGGCCTAGTTGCCCGGCGCGGACCCCTTGAAGATTTGGGAGGCTTCCCGGGGTAGGAGAGGATTTGAACGTGCTCGCCGACCTGACTTACCCGGATCACATATGTCTTGGACCGGGTGGCCGGCGTCACCGGCGCGGGGGAATCCTGTGATCGCGACTTCCTGGGCATAGGCGCCGTGAACAGCACCTTCTGGGACTGTTCCACGGCAGCCTGAAAGTCTGAGATGTCGGGACCTGATTCCGTGCGTCCCCAGTGCAGGTAGATCTCCCGCCAGCAACCCAATGAGGACAGATCCGGGCGCCGGATGAGGTCGCGATGACCGATTCAAACAAGAGCGGCATCCTCGCGAGAAGAGATGCGGTGCCTTGGCTAAGGGCTCTGGAAGAGACGAAATTGGAGTGTGTACAAAGTGCACACTTTGGGCATCGGACCGGGTCGTATATCGGTCGGATCGGGCCGGATCCCGTAAGTTGCCGCGGGAGTCCAGTGTTTGCGGGGGCGGGAATGCAGTTCGAGTCCCACCTCGGGCACGTGTTTTCCCTGTTCAGGGGCTTGTGGGCCGCTGAATGTGTGTACAAATCTCCTTTTATGGGCCCCTACGGGGCCCATTTTTGTTGGTGGCGGCTGGTCTGGCGGCTCCTTCTCTTGGCTTGGACAGCGGTGTTGCTGCTTACTCCTTCATGGCCGGGAGCGCTTGGAACTGCATGACCTGCAGAGACTTGGGGATCAAATCCTCATGGTCATCTCCGGCAGCCGAGACTCCTGGGATACTCTCGTCATGCCCTCGATGTAGGGGCAGGGCGAACCGATCGGGTTTGGTGACGACCGGGGTGCCGCCGGCCCGGGCAGCCGTCACGGCTTTCGCTTGGTCCTGGCCGTTTCTTTGCCCGTCGGTCAGCCATTGTCGAAATAGATCGGGCCCTCGGGGGACACCCAGCTGATAAGCGCATTGCGTTGCGCTGTAGGTTCCTTTCGTTCGTGGAGACCCGGGCGTAGCCAATGATCTGCGAGGGGCGGGGCACCTGTCACGATTGTCCAACCTGAGCGGGACAGTTTTGCGGGCGGGGGATACGCGAATCCAGGTTTCCTGTATCTGTTTCGGATTTCTCGCAGCGCCAGTGTGGGCGGATGGTGTCGCGGTGGGGGACCGTATTACGGACGCCGTTCCACCAATGAATGGAGCTGGGACCATCCCTCCCTTGCCTGCCTAGCGACCCTGATGTAGACATGAGATCGGAGGTGGGGCATGGACATTGGCCAGGTCATCGACCAATACCACTCGGGAATACACGTGTTTGCCGTGGGCGATCCGGAGCCGATCAAGGCAATGTACGCACGGAGCGAGGACGTGCTTCTAGCGAATCCCTTCGGCGGCTCCTCGCGCGGCTGGGATTCGGTTTCACAGGCGCTCGACTTCGCTTCATCGAACTTCCGCGACGGCACGCCAGTTCGGTTTGAAGAAGTTTCGCGTTACGCCGGCGCAGATCTCGTCACGCTGTTCGAGTACGAGCATTGGGAGACCAAGGTCGCCGGTCGCAACGAGCGGTCGTCCTTCGACTTGCGCGTCACAACCACTTTTCGCTTGGAGAGTGACGGATGGCAACTGGTCAGTCGCCACGCCGACCCGCTGACGACACCGCATCCCGACGGACCGATCCGCCCCACGAACTGAGTTCGACGTTCCACGAAGGCGAGGCCGCGTGGAAGGACTTGATCGGACTGTTCCCTTCGGTGCGACCCCGCCACATCTTCGACGTCGACGTGGATCTTGTGCAGACCTCTTGCGGTCGGTGTGCCGCTGTTCAAGTACGGCGAGCAGCGCACACTTATAGACTCTTGAGCCGCAGCCATGGGCGTAAACTATTGAGCCGCGGTCGTGGGCGAGGACGGCCTAGGCGATTATCATGGCCAGACGAACCGCTTCAGAATCGACGGCTTCCCGAACACCAATAGCACAAGCACACAACAGTGTCCGTGAAGGATCGACTATCGGACCCCCGGCGGGCAAAGGGCGGAGAACTCTATCCAGGACGTTTGTGCAGACGCTGTCTGCACAAACTCCCGTTCCTGTCGGGGGAGCGGTGCCTGGCAATCTCCTGCTCGGCGGACCGATAGTGCGGTTAACGGGCTTCGTCGTTGTCGAACTGAAGTCAGGCAAGTTCAAGCCGGAGCACGTCGGTCAGCTGAACTTCCACGCCGCCGGCGTCAACGACCTCGTGAAATTCCCGGGGATGGCCCCCAATGCAGGGATCCTGGTCTGCAGGTCCAAGCACGAACCAACGGTCCGCTATGCACTGGATGGATCCTTCCAGCCCATCGCCGTCACTTCCTACACGTATGAGACACTTCCCGCCGATGAACGTGCAACACTTCCCTCTCCGCCTGCCATAACTGCTGCGCTGGAGCAGGGAACCGTGGGAGATGCAGACAACTAAGATTGACGCACGGTGCCCGCA
>Ga0163162_10001795_pt1 | contig 20139 bp, 14 predicted proteins | sample S55metaG_FD_115310 | JGI IMG/M metagenome (GOLD analysis project Ga0163162, IMG submission 115310) | Switchgrass rhizosphere microbial communities from Kellogg Biological Station, Michigan, USA - S5-5 metaG | ecosystem: Host-associated > Plants > Roots > Rhizosphere > Soil | place: USA...
GGGGTTTTTTCAGACCCAATGTGGTCGATCAACCTTTCAGATTCGACTACGAGAGTTTAAGGCTAGTTAAGTCATCACCTTAACTACTACCTATCTCGAAGATATTTATTATCCTCTTAAAGCGAAACCTTTATAATAATAAGAGAAAGTCCGAGAACTTTTCTATAATATTATATAGTGCCGAAGCTGTTTCTTTATTTCTTATGAAGGATTTACCTCCACTTTAAGGCCGGCGAAGAATATCATTATACTCACCTGTACACCACTTTTTAATTTACAGCTTAATGTATAACACTAAACATTTTAATTAAAACGTACGATTAGCATGTGTCAAGCACTTGGACAGCATTCAATCAGAGCCATCACCAAACTCAACTTTTTTTTTGATATAAAACTTCTTTTAGATCGCTAATTGATCTAAATATTAAGTAAAGAGCGAGGAGGTTCCTCCCCGCCCCTTTTCGAGCGAGGAGATAAAATCTCCGCGCCCACACATGAAGAGCAAACTTGCTAAACGTGTAATAAAGTAAAGGAAAAATTTAAGCTATTTAATGTTAAATTTACTAAAGAAATACTTTTCTATTATATGGGTAAAGTTCGCTGTACATTTATACAAAACACTATAAGGTGCTTATATAAATAATATATAAATTATATAAATAATTTTGTTCTATTTTCTTGATTTATAGCCATAAAACTTTGGTTATTCCTGATAAAAACAGGATTTAATGTTATTGTTTATATAACTTTCCTATGTAATTTTCACTTTACTTAATTAAATAAAGAGCATATAGCTGCTTTTTTGCTAGCAAAGCTTTACACCTAAACTTATATTTAAATTTAGAGCGCTGAAACCAAGCCTAATGTAAATCTAATCCGTCTTTTATATATGAAGATGATAATACTACAAACACTTGTGCTTGAATAAAGGCTATTGCTAATTCTAAACCTGAGAATGCAATAATAAATAATAAAGGTATTAATCCTAAGATAAAGAAGATAAAACCTGAATTCATTATATTATACACAAAACCACTTAAGATACTTAATAACATGTGTCCTGCTGTTATATTAGCAGCTAATCTTAATCCCAATGATACATTTCTAGCTAAATATGAAATAAATTCAATAGTAACTAATAAAGGTAAAAGAGCTAAAGGACAACCTGCTGGTACTAGTAATGAAAAGAATTTTAAACCATGTTTTTGGAATCCTAAGATTGTTGCTCCTAATACTATTGTGAAACTAAGAGCAAATGTTAATGCAAAATGACTTGTTGATGCAAAACTGTAAGGTACCATACCTATTAAATTATTTATTAATATAAATATAAATAAAGTATATATAAATGGGAAATAGATTTGACCATTTTTAGGGTTTATTTGATTTGTAACAATATTATGTATTGTAACATATAAAGATTCTTGAGCTATAGATCAGTTATTACTAACTAATTTGTTATAATTAGTTGAAACTATGCTTAATGTTAATATAATTAAAGCTCCTATTGTTAAGTATAATCCTATGTTTGTTAAAGATAAATGTAAATTACCTCCTAAAACTTCTAAATTTAAGATATCTCTTATTTCAAATTGATCTAAAGGACTTCTTATTTCTGTGAATAAATTTTGTGTTTCTATAGAAAACATAAAGTAGTGTTATTACTACTATAATATATAAATCTTTAAACATCTAAATCTCTGCGAAATAAATATAATAAGATACTGCCTTAGAAAACCATTGTACCATATATCTATTACACTATTTTATTTAATGCAGCTTTATAACAAGCTGCACTAAACGCTTATTTTATTCGGTAAACGCCGTATGTTAATTATATTTTATTTATAAACATACGTGATAAAAATAAACGCACTATTCTTGGTAATATGTATTTAGATAATACATATAAAATAAATACTATTATTGCAAAAGCAAATACTACTTCATTCATGTAGTAAAAAGGTACTAATTGTGGCATATTTATTTTTTTTTATTATTATAATACGCATATATAGCATTAATCGTAATTAATAGCGAGCTAACATATGCTATGCTACGCCAAAAGTATATAAAAAAAAGTGTACTATGCAATGCAATGCAATGCAATGCATGGCAGCCTTTACTTATAATTATATACTATATATTAAATTATTCATTGAATAATCTAATACGTTTGTTATTAAAGAAGGATATATACCAAAGATAACAGTAAATAATACTAGTATAAATAGTATTATGAATTCTCTTTTACTTACATCATAAATACTTTCTTCTAAGAATCTAGTGAAAGAACCTCCAAAAGCAGTTCTGTTAAACATATATATAGTATATGCAGCAGAGAATACTATAGAAGAGCAAGCAAAAACACCTAAAACTGGTAATCTTTCTACTATACTATAAAGTGACATAAATTCTCCTATGAAATTTAGAGTTAAAGGAGCACCACAATTACCTAAAGCTAATATGAAAAATAATATTACGAATATAGGCATCAATTGAGTAGCTCCTCTGTAGAAGTATATCATTCTAGTTCCAGTTCTATCATATAATACACCACCTGCACATATAAATAGACCACTTGATACAAATCCGTGGGCTAACCCTAGAACTATACTTCCTTCTAATCCTTGTATAGTATTACTAAATACTCCAATTAAATAAACTGCAGCATGACAAACAGAACTGTAAGCTATTAATTCTTTTACGTCTGTTGTTCTTAATGTACTAAAACTAGCATATATTATTGTAATAACACTAATAGTATATACTACAAAAGTATAATCTAAAGAAGCTTTAGGTAATATAGGTAATATCATTCTAAATATTCCATATAGACTTAGTTTTAACACAATAGCGGCTAATACTATACTTCCACCTAAAGGAGATTCCACATGAGCTTTTAATAATCAATTATTTAAAAAGATTGTAGGTGTTTTTACCGCAAATGCTATAAATATTCCTATGAATAAGAATATTTGAGTTTTATATTCAAAATTAAGTTTAAATAAAGTATCAAAATCTGTACTACCCATTATAGAAGATGTACTTAATATTGATAACAATAAAAATAAAGAACCTCATAATGTATATAAAAATAAATAATAGCTAGCATTAACTTTATTATCTGATCCAAATATACCTATTAATATAAATAATGGCGGTAATATACTTTCGAAAAAGATATAGAATAACATTATATCTAATGACATAAAAACTGTTAATAATAATGTTTCTAATAATAACATAATTATTAAATAAGATTTTAGATTTTCTTTTATAGAATCTCAATTAGACAATAACGCTATAGGCATTATTATTGTAGTTAATAGTACAAAATAGATTGATATACCGTCAATACCTAAGTAAATATCAAAATATTGTACATTATAATGTTCCTGTACATATTGAAATTGATTAGTACTATTATTAAACAGAATAAATATAACTAAAGATATAATTAAATTTATTACACTAGTTACTAATGCGATTGTTTTAGCATATATTTCTGAATTTTTTTTATAAGAACCTATACTAGCTACAACAATTGTAGCTAATAGAGGTGTTGTTATTAGAGATGATAATAACATTTATATTAAATGTAAAACATTAAAATTATTATGACACCGATGGAAATGTATTTCATGGCTCCTTAATATTAAATTTAAGCGTAATAATAAATATTATTATTAAAATTAAAAGCTTGCTTGCGCCTACAGCGTAAAATTTACTGTAGATTAGATACTAAGCCTAAAATAGTTGTAAACTAAAGTGCTTATTTCTTAATTAGAACATATTTACATTAACTACTGTCATTCCGAATGTATATAGTAAACATGGGATTAAAACTATAAACCCGAATAAAATAGGTAATAATACAGTTCAACAGAAAGACATTAACTGGTCAAAACGTATTCTAGGGAATGAAGCTCTAACTCAAATAAATGTGAAAACCATCATTGAACTTTTTATACCTAAAGTTAGACTATATAATAATCCATCTATAGCAGAGCTAGTTAAAAATTCTCTTAATTTAAAATATTCTGAAGATGTAATTCATTTTATATCAAAAATATAAGCATATATATAATTAATTGAATCAAATCAGTATACAAAATCAAATGGTAATAAATAACCACCTAAGAATAAAATACTAGTAAATATACACATTAATACAATACTTGCATATTCGGCTAAGAAGAAGAATACAAAAACAACTGCTGCGTGTTCTGTCATGAATCCACTAACTAATTCAGATTCAGCTTCAGCTAAATCAAATGGAGCTCTATTAGTTTCTGCTACAGAACCTATAAAGAAAATTATTAATATACAGAATAAAGGTAAAGCTAATCATACAATTTTTTGAAATTGAACATTTATATTTAAATTTAAACTATTTGTTATCATTATTACAATTAATAAAACTGAACTTAATACTAATTCATAACTAATTAATTGAGCTGTACTTCTTAAAGACCCTAAGAAAGCATATTTACTATTAGCACTTCATCCTGCAAGTAATATACCATAAGTAGCTAAAGATGATACAGCTAACAGGTATAATATTCCCATTTCCATATCTCCTAGAGATAAACCAGGTCTATAAGGAATAACAGCATAACCTAATAAAGCAAATATTAATGTCACAATAGGACCTAAGAAAAATAGTATTAAATTAGCTTGTGTAGGGGCTACATATTCTTTTAATATTAACTTTAAAGCATCTGCAAATGCTTGTAATAAACCATAGTATCCTACAGCATTAGGACCTAATCTTCTTTGCATACTTGCCATAGTTTTTCTTTCAGCTACAGTTACATAAGCTACCACTAATAAAGCAGGCAGCATTAACAGTAAATTCTCTATAATAGATATAATAGTTGCTGAATATTTCATTGTTTGTTTTTTTTTAAGCGAGGAGGGAGAATTGAAACGAAACCACCTCGCTGCTAATGGATTTTTTTAATTATATTTAAGGACTATTAATCCCTAATTGTGTTATTTATCCTAGTATTAAGCATAAAATATTAATAACCTATGTAGTAAATTATTAATTTACTTTAAATCTTCTCGCGAGAAGAATTTATCTCTGCCTAGCCCACACACTTCTTAATGTTTATAAGAAAAGTTTAATCTATTAAACTCATCAACTTTAGCTAATATTTGTGAAGTATAATTAGGGTTTTGGGCTTTTAATTTAGTTTCTAGGTTTAATCCTTTTTGTAATAAGTCATTTATTTCCTGACCTCGTAATGTAATAAGACGATCGATAATATTTATTCTTTTACTAATTTTTTCTGCTTCAATGTCAGGCATTGTAACAGGTACATCGATTGACATATTACCACTTGAATCAGTTATAACATTAATATTTGTCGTAGACACAACATTATTAAATTGACCTATAAAATCAGAAAGTTGAGGCAATAACTCATTGATTTTTATTGCTATTTCAGTTAGTTCGACTGTGTAATTAGGAGCCATATTTTTTCTACCTTTTAATTATAATACGCATATATAACATTAATCGTAATTAATAGCGAGCTAACCTATGCTATGCTACGCCAAAAATATATAAAGAGGTATTATATATTATATATTAAACTATTCATTGAATAATCTAATACGTTTATTGTTGAAGGGATAAGGTATAATATATAATATATTACAGTAATAATACTAATATAAATAAATAAATGATTAAAATAATGTATGAATAAAATGAATGAATGATTAAAATAAATGATTAAAATATTGTGTAAATAAAATGAATGAATGAATGGTTAAAAGATTGTATAAAACAATCTATAAATTAAATGAATATATTGGTTTGTTTTATTCTGTTTTGTTTTGTTTTATTTTATTTTATTAATTGAATCGAGTACGCATATAAATTAGCAACTCATATATGGACTTGATCAAGTCCATATATCACGCCCTATTAGTTATAATTAATTTTAAATAACTAATATGTAAAATATAGTTAAATATTATGACATAAAAGCAAAAATAGCCAGTAATTTTTATTAATTAATAGACTATTTATTATTGATTAAAAAACGATTTATAAGTGTGGTTTTAAACCGATAAACGGGCAGCTCTAGGAAGCTCAGTGAGCTGCTGCGGGTGCAGCGGCTGCCTTTTTAGTTATAACCAAGTATGTAACAACTCCTTGAGCTTATTATATCTTCCTCCCCCTAATTTTTATATTATCTCATCTTAGAGTCGAACTAAGGTCTTAATATTAGAAGTATTCTGCTCTGCCATTGAGCTAATGAGACTTAAGACAAAAAATTTAGTTAAGTAATCGGTTAGGGTGATATAGCTGCTGCTTACGCGGCGTTTATATACTTATTTTACTTTGTAAAGGTAAACTTACGAAAGCGTGAGGTTTAGGTGGACTTGATAATCCTCATTCTAAACTACTATAACTTCTATTTAAATTAGCTTGTAATACGTCAGTATAGAATCCTGGTGTTAATCAAGGATTTCTAGAAGCTACTTTTCCTTCTACTAATTGTGCATATACAATATATAAGAATAATCCAGCAGATATTACACTTACTAATGATCCAATACTACTTATTAAATTTCAACCAACAAAAGCGTCAGGATAGTCACTTATTCTTCTAGGCATTCCTTGTAATCCTAAGAAATGTTGAGGGAAGAATGTAAGATTAACTCCTATAAATAAAAGTCAGAACTGTATTTTAGATAGAGTTAAGTCATAATTTAAACCTAATATTTTAGGTATTCAGAAGTATCATCCTGCAAACATTGCGAATACAGCACCCATACTTAACACGTAGTGGAAATGAGCAACTACATAGTAAGTATCGTGGAAGGCTATATCAAGTGAAGCATTAGCTAATACAACACCACTTAATCCTCCTGTTGTGAACATAAATACAAATCCTAAAGAGAATAACATAGATGGTGTCATTTTAAGAGATCCTCCATAACAAGTAGCTAATCAAGAGAATATTTTAATTCCAGTAGGAACTGCAATAATTAATGTAGCTGCTGTGAAGTAAGCTCTTGTATCAACATCTAATCCTACAGTATACATATGATGAGATCATACTATAAATCCTAAAACTCCAATAGACATCATAGCGTATACCATACCTATATATCCGAATATAGGTTTATTAGAATTAGCTGATATAGTTGTACTAATTATACCGAAAGCTGGCACAATTAATATATAAACTTCAGGGTGACCGAAGAATCAGAATAGATGTTGGAATAATATAGGATCCCCACCTCCAGCTACTTCAAAGAATGAAGTATTGAAATTTCTATCTGTTAAAACCATTGTTATACCACCGGCTAAGACAGGTAATGATAATAATAGTAATATAGCTGTAATTACTACAGCTCACCCAAATAAAGCTAATTTATGTAATCTTATTCCTGGTGTTCTCATATTAGCTATAGTAGTAATAAAGTTAATTGATCCTAATAGACTACTTACACCTGATAAATGTAAAGCAAAAATTGCTAGATCTACACTTGGTCCACTATGACTTTGTAATCCAGCTAAAGGAGGATAAAGTGTTCAACCTGTTCCTACTCCACCTTCAATACAAGCAGAGAATACTAATAAAAGTAAACTAGGAGGTAATAATCAGAAACTGATATTATTTAATCTAGGGAAGGCCATATCAGGTCCACCTACCATTAAAGGCATTAGGAAATTACCAAATCCTCCAATTAATGCAGGCATAACCATGAAGAATATCATTAAAATAGCGTGAGCTGTAATAATACTGTTATATAATTGGTTATTAGAAATAAATTGAACACCTGGTCCACTAAGTTCTAATCTAATTAATACTGAAAAAGCTGTTCCTAATAATCCTGAGAAAAGAGCAAATATTAAATATAATGTCCCTATATCTTTAGCATTAGTAGAATTAAATCATCTTTCCATCCCCATAGACATTTGAGATTTTAAGTTATAAGAGGAACAATATTCTGAGGACAAAAAAATACAATAAAAATATACAAACTTAACATATTCCGCATACTTTAAACTATAAACAAAATTATTACGTTTATATTTTCGATACTATATAAAGCATGTTCTATGTTTAATAATTATAGAAAGAAAGAAAAGCTTCGCAGTGAAAGAGAGGGTTACTATACTTCACACTACTAAATATCTTGTATCATTTAAATTAGTGTATTATATAAGTTTATTATGTATATTTTTAATAATTCTTAATATAATGAAGCTGCTTATTGCTGTAAGCAGCAATATTTTATAAATATATAATAAAGCAAGTTCTAAATATTTGTTTTTTTAATATCATCATATTTTTTAATATTCCAAGAATTAATTTTTTTGTTATTATGGCACGATACAGTAATAGATCAATAAAACCTTTATTATAGGCAAGCCTGATCTAGTGTTCCTTACATTCTATATTGATACATAAGAGAATCACTATTGATGGGCGTTATAAGACTGAGGAGGACTTGAACCTCGATCAAATGATCTGCAATCACCGTGTAAAACCTTTTACAATCACAATCTTTGCCGCCTATTTAAAAAATTAAAAATAAAAATAAAAATAAAAATAAAAATAAAAATAAAAATAAAAATAGGCAGGGCAGGTTTATATAATCAAAAAATTATAAGAATTTAATTTATTAAGAGCGAACGCGCGAACGAAACAAGCTTTTAATAAAACAAATACTATATATTTTTCACATTATTATTTTGTAATTCTAAATCAACAAGAGTATTTTCTAATATACTAACTGCAGGTAATATAAATAAGAAATGTGAGAAATATAAAACAGTACTTAATTGTCCTATTTCTATAAATGGACTTTCAACATGTTTTGCACCTAATTGCATTAAAACTAAGAAATTAATTATAAATATATAGAAGACTACTTTACTTAACGGTCTAAATTGTAAACCTTTAGTTAAACCTAAATCTGTTTTAGGTAATATTAATATTATTAATATAGCAGCAAGCATAGCAATAACTCCTAATAATTTATTAGGAATAGATCTTAATATAGCATAGAAAGGTAAAAGATATCATTCTGGTACTATAGCAGGAGGAGTTTGCATAGGGTTGGCCATTATATAATTATCACTATCTCCTAATACATTAGGCATAAAGAATACGAATATACCTAAAACAAATATAAAGATAAATATAGTAATTAAATCTTTAAATAAGTAATAAGGAGCAAAAGGTATTCTATCATAATAAACAGGTACTCCTAAAGGATTACTTGATCCTGCTGTATCATGTAATGCGATTAAATGCATTAAAACTAAAGCAGCTAATATGAATGGTAATACGAAATGTAAAGCAAAGAATCTATTTAAAGTAGCATTATTAACAGAGAAACCTCCTCAAATGAATTCTACTATATCCTGTCCTATTCAAGGTACAGCACTTATTAGGTTAGTAATAACTGTAGCACCTCATAATGACATTTGCCCATACGGTAAAACGTAACCCAGGAATGCTGTCACTATCATCACTATCAAGATTATTGTACCAATAATTCATGTTAGTGTTCTAGGAGCTCTGTAAGAAGCATAGTATATACCTCTACCTATATGTAGATATACTAAAAAGAAGAAAGCTGAAGCTGTGTTACTGTGAAGATAACGGACTAATCATCCATTATTTACATCACGCATTATATGTTCTATAGAATTAAATGCTTCTAAAACATTAGGGTTATAATGCATAGCTAAAGTAACACCTGTTACTATTTGTATAACTAAACAAAGTAATAATAAAGACCCAAAATTTCATAAGTAATTTATGTTACTAGGTTGTGAAGCATCTATTACATAACTATTAACTAGTTTTAATAAGGGATGGTTTTTAAATATTCTCATAGATTTTTAATTAAAAATATATTTATATAGAGATATATATATTTTTACATTTTATAGAATTTCTATCTTGTGTATATAATATACACTTACTAGTAATTAGAATATAATCATATATATATTTATTAAGTATAATAGATTTTTTATCTATTACGTTGCAGAATAATCCGCAAGAAATATGTACGAGCCTGCAGGTGAGCGAGAGAATATGATCTCCGACACACCGCGCTCCTAAAATTTAAAAGTATAAGATAATTATAGAGCTTGCGCCCCACAAGGATTAGTGAACTTACTCTCTTCTACTATCTCTTATTTTCTTTTTAGTTAATCCTATATTATATATAATAACGATTAAAAGCAGAGCTTGCGCCATGAAGCTGTTTAAGTATTAGGCTTTTTTTGCTATACCTGTCACCATTAATATAATAACACAAGACATTGTAACAGAATTAATCGTGTCAGAAACTATTGAAACAAAAGTAAATATAGATAAGTAAAAACAAATACCTATTAAAATATAAAGAGCATAATTAGTAACAACTCCATTACTTAAACTAGATATAATTTTACTTGATTTAGTTAAAATTACTCCAAAACCGTAAGGACCTACTGATTCTATACTACCTTTATCTAAAACTTTTGTAGTTTGACCTCCTATGTCTAAAACGGAGTTAACAATAAATTTATTATAAAAGAATTCTACTAAGAAACGCTGGTTAAAGAAACCATAAATATAATATCCTAAATTAGATAATTTAAAATTAGATATTATATTAGGCATAAATTCAGAGTATACTATAGCTAACGCTGAAAAAGATACTGTAAGCACAAGAGGGATTAATTTAAAGATAGTAGGTACACCAAATTCAGTATCAATTAATATTTCATGAACAGGGTGAATAAATATACTATTATCCACAAAGAATCCTGATCCTAAACCAATATATATATCTTTAGTTATATATCCAAAATATATAGAAAATATTGCTAATATAACTAAAGGTAAACTAATAAATATGTCACTTTCATGAGCATTTTTATAATAGTTTTTTGATCCATTAGGTGCAGATAAGAAAGTTAAATATATAACTTTTACTGAATATAATGTAGTAAATATAGCACCTATTACTGCTATAACATAAACGTCTATACTACTAAAGTGATATTGACCATATGCAGATTCTAATATAAAATCTTTACTATAAAACCCAGTCATAAATGGGAAAGCTACTAAACTAAGGCTTGCTATTAATATAACAGAATAAGTTAAAGGTAGGAATGATATTAATCCTCCATATTTTCTTAGATCTTGATTATCGACTACAGCGTGAATAACTGCACCAGCACCTAAGAATAGTAATCCTTTATAGAAGGCATGATTCATTAAATGGAATATTGCTACATTATAAGATGATAAACCTATAGCTATAACCATCATACCTAATTGACTCATAGTAGAATATGCTATAATTTTTTTTATATCTTGTTGGAATAAACCTATAAGAGAACTAAATACTGTTGTAACAGCACCTAATCATAAACATATTAATAATACAGTTGAACTATATTCAATTAAAGGTGATGAACGTATTAATAAATACACACCTGCTGTAACCATTGTAGCAGCATGTATTAAGGCTGACACAGGTGTAGGACCTTCCATGGCCATAGGTAATCATATATGTAAACCAACTTGAGAACTTTTAGCCATAGCACCTATTAATAAACATATACCTATAATTGTTACTGTATTTTCATTAATATAAGGAGCTAATGAGAACACAGTACTATAATCTAAATTACCTAAAGATCATAATATAATAAACATTCCTATTGTTAAAAAACAATCTCCTACTCTATTAGTTAAAAAGGCTGATAGAGAACTTTGATTTGCGGCTATTCTAGTAAATCAAAAACTAACTAGTAAATATGAACAAACTCCAACTCCTTCTCATCCCACAAACATTAATAAATAATTATTACCTGTTACTAATATTATCATCATGAAAGTGAATAAACTTAAATAACTAAAGAATCTTTGACTATGGGGATCATGACTCATATATCCTATAGAATAAAAATGAACTAGAGAACTAATTATTAATACAGGTATTAACATTGACACTGTTAAACTATCAAATTGAAAATTTCACACCATATTAAATGATTCATTGTCTAATCATTTAAATAAATTTATTGAAACTGGATTATTATTGAATCCTATTTCAAAAAAGCTAATAATAGCTAAAATAGTTGTAGTAATTATACTTAAACAACCTAAGATACGGCTACCCGTAACACCGACTTTTCTACCAAAAAAACCAGATACTATTGATCCTAATAAAGGTAATATTATTATGCTTAAATACATTATTTATATTCTATTGCAATACTTCCTCTTAGTCTATAAAAAGCTACTAAAATAGCTAAACCTATAGCAGATTCAGCACCTGCTACGACTATAATATATATAGCATATGTTTGTCCTATAATATCATCTATATTAACTGAACTTACCAATATTAAGAATGTTATAGATAATAGCATTATTTCTATAGAAATAAGCATTAATATTATATTTTTTCTATTAAATACAAATCCTAAGATTCCTATTAAAAAAAGTACTAAAGTTAAATTCATGTCTTTATCTAAAAACACTAATTGTTCGGCAACCATAAAAAAACATAGAGTAAACTAGTTTGTAATACTACAATGTTACACCCATATAATATATTTATGTATATAATTAGAACAAGGCAGAGCGAGGAGATTCCTCCGTGCCCCCTGCCTCATATTTTAAATTGTATTTTTATATAGTCAGATGTAGAGACTATAATTGAATAGAGGTATTGTAGATTTGAACTACAATTGTGATGGCCGTAACATCAGGTTTTACCATTAAACTAATACCCCTAAGAGGGAGGGTAACTCCCCCTTAATTTTAGAACGCTAGATTTAAAATAGAATTTATTTTTAGAAAATAAGTTTAATTTTAGAGCTTGCTTGCGCCTTAAATTTTAATAAATTACCTATGTGCCTTAAACAGAGTAAAGTCAATGAACAAATTTATCGATATTAACTGATTCTATTACAATAGGCATTGAACTATGAAGTATTCCACATATTTCAGAACATTGTCCATAGAATACTCCTTCTCTATTTATAAATACTGAAACTTGATTTAGTCTACCTGGATATGCATCACATTTAATACCTAAAGAAGGGCAAGCAAAAGAATGAATAACATCTCCAGATGTTATTACAAATCTTATGTGTGTTAATTCAGGTACGATAACTCTGTTATCAACCTCTAACATTCTTAATCCTCCATCTTCTAAATCAGAATCTGGAACTATATAAGAATCAAATTCTATAAATTCTTCATTAGAATCTATAAAGTCAGGATATTGGTAACTTCAATATCATTGATGTCCTTCTGCTAAAATAGACATAGAAGGGTCGTTAACTTCATCCATTAAATATAATAATTTGAAAGAAGGGAATGCTATTAATATTAATATAATTGCAGGAGTTATAGTTCATATTAATTCAATTAAAGTACCGTGATTTAAATATTTGTGTGATATTTCTGTTTTAGTTACTGCAAAATTTCTTATTATTGAAAATAAAATTCAACCTACGCTAAATAAAATTAACACTAAATAATACATGATATTATCATGAAGTTCCACTAATCCTTCCATTTGTGGAGTTGCACTATCTTGAAAGTATATACCTCAAGGCATAGGTGCATCAAAATTTATAAACATATTTAATAAATATTTCATTTATATAAATTTATAATAATAATTTCTAATTATAAAGCGTGCTAGTTTAGACTATGCTACAACTAAATAATAGAATTGCGTATCTAAGATAGTTATACTATACTACAACTGTACGAGCTTTTAGACTTCGTCGCTCAAAAAACTCACTAATATCAGCTACAATACTATAAATATTAGTGAAATAAGAACAAAAAGAAGAATAAAGAAGATACGAATATAATATTAAACTACATATAATAATAGTAAAGCCATCATTAAAGCAAATAAAGCTGTAGCTTCAGAGAAGGCAAATCCTAATATAGCATATGAGAATAATTGATTTTTTAATGAGGGATTTCTAGCAACTCCTACGATTAAACAACCGAATACTATTCCTATTCCTACTCCTGCTCCAGCTAATCCTACTGTAGCTAATCCTGCACCGATAAGTTTTGATGATTCTAACATTTTTTTTCTTTTTTATACATTTACAAATTAATAGGGTCGTCTCTCACAAATAAATATTCTGTTATGTATTATATATATATCTATTAGATATTGTTGCATAGTAATAGATATGTAGCTTAAAATTCGAGTGTACACTCATTTTATAAAAACGCTTACTTATACTTAGCTCTATTACTTATAAATTATTTATGTTCAGTAAACATATTTATGAATTTTCTAGATTTATAGAAGTAATTATTAGATTGTCTACTATCTATTTTTAATGCATTTTTACCTAGTTCAAATACAAATCCTGCAGTAATTATCCCAATAAATATTAATACAACTATTAATCCGTAAATTCCATTATCATATACACTAAGACCGAAAGGGTATATCACTAAGATTTCTAGATCTAATAATAGATAAACTAATGCAAATATAAAGAATTTTACACCGAATTGAGTTCTATTTTGACCAAGGAAACTATGAAAACCACATTCGAAGATACTATATTTTTCTTGATAAGGGTTGTGAGGGGCAAGTATGAAATTAAGAGCTAAAAATACTATAGTTAATATAGTTACAAATACAAAAAGAAAAGTTACACTACTCATTTAATTATTAAATAAAATTTGTACCAATATGGTACCCATGCTTAGTCATTCCTTGTTCATAAATAAAAATAATAAAATAACAAGTGTAATTGTAGAAATTACAAAAGAAATAGGACTTGATATTGCTATGTTATTATAATTAAAATTTAATTTTTTAATAATTTTTGAGCTTGCGCCTTTATCTGATGAACTTACAGATAAGATATTACCTTTTAATATTAAATTTTCTAATAAAGGATTTATTTTATAGTCAGGTAAACTAAAGAACATTTCTTTAATTATACTTAAATAATATATAGCACCTATTACACTAGTTAATATAGCTATTAAAGATAAGAATATAAGACCTTTATCTAAAGCTGCACTTAACACCATCTGTTTTCCAAAGAATCCTATTAGAGGAGGTACCCCAACAAATGAGAATATCGTAATTGCTAAACTTATAGCTAATACTGGATTTATATAAAAATAACCTTTTAATTGATTTACTAATTGAATTGGAGAATTATTTTTATCCATTAATTCTTCATGTTCTTTATTTTCACTTACATAACAATATAAAGAAAATCCTATTGCTATAAGTATAATAAACGCATTTAAGTTACTTATAGAATATTGTGTTAAATAGAAGATAAAAGCTTGAGTAGATTCAACACTAGAGATACCTAATGCTAAAAGTAAAAATCCTACGTGACTTATAGTACTATAAGCAAATAATCTTTTTATTCTAAACTGAGTTAAACCTACTACAGTTCCTATTATTAATGAGAATAATGAACTAATAAGTAGAATGAATGTTCAACTTGAACCTTCTGTAAAACTACTATTAGTATAGTACACTAATTGTAATAATAATATAAATATAGATATTTTAGCTATAATTGCTACAAATGTTGTAACTATTGTAGGTATAGCGTCATAAACATCCGGTGATCAGAAATGAAATGGTGCCGCACTTACTTTAAATAAGAATCCTATAGTGAAAATTACTAAAGATAAGTTTATATAATAAGGTTTATATCATAAATCTGTAGAACTAATATCACTTATACTTGTTATAATGTATAAACCATCTAAATTAGTAGTACCTGAATTAGAATATAATAGACTAGTACCTAATAATATAAAACATGAACTTAATCCTCCTAGTAAGAAGTAAATTAAACCTCCTGTAGTTGATAATTCTGAATTTCTATATATAGTACTTAAAATATAAAGACCATAACTTTGTAATTCTATAGAAAGGAAAATAGACACTAAATCATTGGTAGACATCAATAATACTGCACCAGTTATTACAAATAATAAAATAAGAGGATATTCTATTATTTTTAAATGTTCTCCCATTTTGTTTATTATTTTTGTATTATAATAAACAAATTTATATAATAATAAATCTTTTAAAGATGAATATTCTGATACTCACACTTTTCTAGGATAAAAACTAGTTAATTGTAAGATTAGAATACTAACTAAAAACACAAAAATATGGAATATTTGTGTGATGTTTGTTACAAGCAATAAACCGCCATGTAAACCTACACCTTTAGTTATAATAGTTAATGATGATATATCGTGTAAAATACAATATATTAATATAATTATCGCTATTCTATTGAATAGTATCGATAAATCTCGTCTGATATTGACGGCGTTGCTAAGTAAAAGTAAAATTATAGAAGTAGTAAGCATAAATGAAATGTGTATAAATAGGGCTAATATTTATTACCAATATTAGCCTCAGCCTTGGGAGAAAATCGAATTCTCATCTTTAATGTATGAAATTAAGGTTTTAACCGTTTAAACTACCGAGGCAGGGGGGGGGCTTGCTTAAGAAAACAATCTATTTATTATTATATAATATCAAGTGTTTTATACACAAGAAGTATATAAGATACCTAATTTAAGGCGCAAGCTCTTCATATATGAAAAGGGTAAATACTTGGATTCGAACCAAGAACTAACTATACCACAAATAGCCACTCTACCTATTGAGTTATACCTACCATTTATAATTTATTATTTGAAGAATTAGTTATAAACCCGATTATCCTGGAGTGATTCGAACACTCAATCTTAAACACCAAAAATTTATGACCTACCCATTGGTCTACAGGATATTTTATATCTGTTTATAACATAAGTTATAATAATATATTTTTTTTGGCTATATCAATGCAAGCTATATATTGAGCGAGTTTATATTAATTGAGATGAAAGCCTATAGTAATATAGGTAACAAGACTTGAACTTGTACGATAATATCTATCACTCCGGCCTAAACGGAGTCTGTCTGCCAATTCCAGCACACCTATTTTATAGAGCTTCGAAGCTCTATATTGTTATTTATCTAAATATAGGACCTGCAGGATTCGAACCTACATTTTAATGATTAAAAGTCATACGCATTTACCATTATACTAAAGTCCCTTACGGTTGTGGTCAATCGTAACCGCACGGTTTAATGAAAAACCCTACACTATTTATTATATCTCCTATTAGAGCCATGAAGAAGATAAGATATATATAATCTTATTTTATTCTTAGTGCCCTATGTAAAGGGATATAAACCACACGGAAATTAAGAAGAAAATAAATTTTATTTTTCCATTATTATCTATACCAAATTAATTATCACGGAGACTGTCCGCTATTTCCATTACTTTATAGGGATCAATAGCGTTTAAATAAACATCTAGAATTAAGAGTTTTAAAATTACATTGCCACTTTAGCAAATCTAATAAAAAGAGACCATAAACCCTAAAAAATAAAATATCTTTTCTATATACCCATGTATATATTTATGGAATATGCTTGTTTTGGGGGTAAAAATAAACCACAAAATTACTAAATAAACCTAATAAACTAAAGACTAAAGTTAACAAATCTATAATAAGATATATAAAGCATATAGATCTCATATAAAAGCTAAATTTATATTACATAAGATACAAATTATACTACCTATTGCTATTAATTTAAATAATAAATAAATTTTACTATTTTTCAACAAATTAGTAAAAGTATGTTCAAGTTTATGAAAACCAAATCGATCTTCTGCAAAAACAAGACTTCTGACTTTTGTTTTGTCTATAACAATATGGTCGGACAATTTACATATAAGTATATCTATAACTTTGTTAGTGTTAAACCCGGCATAAAAACCCAAAATAAATTGGATATATAGTTTTTTTAAGTAGAAAAATATCATAATAATAATATAAAGAACTATAGTGTATAAATATTTAAACCCCTAAATCTCTTATTCTTCTTAACATGAATAAGAGCTTTAGTGTGTTATTGTACTTATAAATAATTTATGTTCAGTAGATATAATTTATAAAAATTTCTTCTTATTTTTGTTCTTATTACTACGCTAATACCTATAGGTATTATACCTGATATTAGTGAGGTGCTCGAGATAGGACTTGAACCTACAACCAAAACAACTTCAACGTTCTGCTCAACCAATTGAGCTTCACGAGCTTTTTACTATATATAGGTTATATTTATATTTATAGATAAACTATATTTTTCCTATTTATACTGGAGATATCAGGAATCGAACCCGAGATAACAATATGCAAAATCGCAGTTTTACCAATTAAACTATATCCCCTTAGGTTAAAATCATTTATTTATATATTTATTTATTTATACGTAATATCTATTTTATAGATATATTTATATTTATATTTATATTTATATTTATATTTATATTTACACCACTATAAAACCTTGCTTGCATGCACAAGTATTTAACCAGATAATAATTATTATACATAAGCTGCTATTATTATAGAAGTAAAATATAGTACTTCCTAGTTTAAGTATTCTTTACTTTTAATGCAAATGCTTGAGAATTAGCAGATAGTTTTAATTTAGCTTCTTCTCATAAAGTTTTCCTAATTTATATGATGCACATATACTTTGTATGGTATATAGATATGTTCAAATTCGTAGATTGAGCCTGCTTTTAGTAAGTGTTATATTTTAACTAAAAGTTATCTAAATAGTATTGCTCTCGTTATCGCTCTAAATGTAATTATATACTACATATTTCAATAATATAGAATTTAAACCTAGTATAACTATATATTAATATAGTCTTATATACTGAGATATTCGTTTAAGTTCAGATATAATACGAACCTTACTGAAGTAATCTATATCGTAAATGAGCCTACATAACTTTTATTATAGATAAAATTAGTTAAAATATATACCTGTTTTATTGCTAATATCTCTATGTATTAGCTATATACATTCAAATGTATTGCTATAATAAGTATAAGTATAATTATAATATACTGGTTTTATTATACTTATATTTTTATATTTAATTTAAATTAGAGCTTGCGCCGTGTAAATAATTTACAGTTTATATACATATCCGAAAAAGGACTTGAACCTTTAAGACTAAAAGTCTACGAAGCTTAAGCTCGTTGTGTTTACCAATTTCACCACTCGGATGGATGGATGATCTCTAAAGAAATAGAGTTTCTATTTCTAATAAATCTAAAAAACATTTCACTGTCTACAAATTCCAGCCCTTAGGCCTTAATACAATATGAGCTTGCTTGCCCCGTATATTAGTTTAGTAAAAGCTTATTAAATTAAATAAAATAAAATAGTTTAGGGCTAAAGTGACTTGAACACTTATAATTACTGTTATGAGCAGTACACTTTACCTATTAAGTTATAGCCCTACGCGGGTAAAGGAATCGCACCTCTAACATTCGGGCATGAACCGAATATGTTACTGTTACACTAACCCGCTGTTTAGACTAGACAGGATTCGAACCTGCGATGGTAGCATTGAAAGAGCTATGTCTTACCACTTGACTACTAATCCTTAGGTTTAGCCCAGTACAAGTATCGCACTTGTTTCTATTGATTACAAAACAATTGCATTACTTTTATGCTAACCAGGCATATAATTTGATATATAGATATATTTATAAATAGTTATTTATGAAATTAGTACTTTATTCTTAAAAATCTCGTGATCAGTACGGATAAAGCCTATAATAATGCGAGTATCGCATTTTCGTAATAATATTTTACGCATATTTAAGAAATATCTTAAGATAAGCTTCGTGCCTATATGCTTTCAGCACTTATCCTTAACCAACTTAGCTTTCCTGCCGTGCCTATGCTATATATTTATCTTAGTGAGAGAAACATCCCTATGTATAAAAATACAGATATATACAAGCAAGCTCGTATATATTTAATATTTGGGCACATAGACAACAGGTAAACCATAGGTTAGTAACTATTATTTAACCCTTTTACAAGTTAAACTCTTCTTGTTCCTTTCGTACAAAAGTTAGTTCTTATTATATTCTAATTCCCCCTAGAAGATAGAAACCATACTGTCTCACGACGTATTTAACCCAGCTCATGTAACTTTTTAATCGACGAACA
>Ga0163162_10001796_pt1 | contig 20135 bp, 13 predicted proteins | sample S55metaG_FD_115310 | JGI IMG/M metagenome (GOLD analysis project Ga0163162, IMG submission 115310) | Switchgrass rhizosphere microbial communities from Kellogg Biological Station, Michigan, USA - S5-5 metaG | ecosystem: Host-associated > Plants > Roots > Rhizosphere > Soil | place: USA...
GGGGAGACGGCCGAGCAAGTGGTAAATCAGGAAGACGAAAACGAACTCGCCGACCTGATTTACGAATTCGGAGAGGAAAGGAGGTCGCGGAGAATCGCCAGAGCCATTGTGAGGGCCCGGCCGATAACTACGACGGCGGAGTTAGCCAGAGTGATATCGGCCGCGGCCCCATCAATGAAAGGCGACAAGATTCATCCGGCGACCAGGACCTTTCAAGCACTTCGAATTCGAGTGAATGACGAGCTGGGGGAGATCAGGACGCTGCTTGAGAGCGCGCCATCTCTGCTGAAACCGGGAGGAAGGCTGGTGGCGATCAGCTTCCACTCGTTGGAGGACCGGATCGTGAAGGACGCGTTCCGGGAGGCCGGACGCAACAAAGTATTTGAAGTTTTGACGAAGAAGCCGGTGATTGCCGGTGAAGAAGAAGAGAGACGGAATCCGCGATCGAGAAGTGCAAAGCTGCGGGCGGCAATGAAGGTTTGAGTACGGATTTTGTTCCACGTTGTAAGGAGCAGACAAGTGATCGGGCCGGGGTTGTCCTACCGTGCTTTCAGGCGAAAGACAACCCGTAATACAAAGTCCCTTCCTCATACAGCAACCCCGGTCCGGTTTCGCTTTGAGGCGTGGCAAGAGAAGCAAAGAAGAGTGAGAGGTGCGCGATGGCAACGTCGGCGATGGCAGGACACGAAATCGAGATGATGGGAGCGACGAAGCCGCAGCGGCGCACAGAATCACTGGCGGAGCGCAACCGCGCGTTGTTTGAGGCGCAGCGTAAGGCGCGCCGTGGACCGACGCCCGAGGTCTTCTTTGCCAAGCACATCGACAACACGCGCTTGGTGAAGGCTGACGATCCCGAGCGTCGGCGCGAGATGCGTCACTTCGCTGGTGTGATGAGCATGCTCTTTGTTCTGGTGATGGTCTATGTATGGCAGCACTTTCTGGCGATCGAGATCGGTTACAAGGTCGAGGCCCAGAAGCAGCAGGTGGAGCAGTTGCGCGAAGAGAACCGGCAACTGCGGTTGTCCGAGGCCCAGCTGACCGATCCTGAGAGGATCGACAAGATCGCCAGACAGCTTGGGCTCAACGAACCTCAGCCCGGACAGGTTGTACGTCCGGATGGAATCGAGTCGAGCGCCAGCGCTGCAGTATGGGCGGAAGCCAATGCACCGAAGCTGGTCGCACAGTAGCTAAGCGAGTCGGCAAGTCAGCAGGTTAGAAGTCAGCAAAGACAGGATTGAGATGAACAAGGCGCCACGGCAGACGTTGACCGCTCCGATCAGGAGAATCCGGTTCGTCTACGTGGCGCTCTTCTTTTGCTTGTGGACGGCTGCGCTCGGGCTGCGACTGGTGTGGCTGCAGGTGGTCAGGCATGGCGATTTCGTCGAGCGCGCGGCCAAGCAGCAGCAGCGGACCTTTGAAGTCGCGCCGCGCCGCGGAGTGTTGTACGACCGCAATCTGAAAGAACTCGCGATGACAGTGCTCGTCGACAGCGTCTACGCGGTGCCAAGCGAGTTGGGTGAGAATCGCGCATCGACTGCCGAAATCCTCGCTAAGATCGTCCACGCCGACCCGCGCGATAACTTCACCTCCCAACAGCAGATGCAGGCGCGCTTCAACGCCTCTCGCAACTTTGCTTGGGTTGCGCGCCGATTGGATGCCGAGACAGCGACGCGGGTGCGTGAGTTGAATTTGAAGGGTATCTACTTTCAGAAAGAGTTCAAGCGCTTCTATCCGAACAACGATCTCGCTGCTCAGGTGCTCGGCTATGTCGGCACTGATGATACAGGCCTGGGTGGCCTTGAACGCGAGTTTGACGACGCGATGCACGGCACTCCCGGTCATATGCTGACTGCAATTGATGCGAAGCGGCATGTTTATGGCAGCGAAGAGAACCAGCCTATGCCGGGTGAAAATCTGGTGCTGGCAATCGATGCCAATATTCAGTACATCGCCGAGCGTGCGTTGGACGCTCAGATGGAGAAGATGAAGGCTGCGCATGGAACGGTCGTCGTGCAGGACCCGCACACCGGGCAGATTCTTGCGCTGGCCATCTCTCCAAGATTCAATCCAAACGATCAGCGCCACATGGACGCGAGCGTGCTCAAGAATCTCGCAGTGAGCGATGTCTACGAGCCGGGATCGACATTCAAGCTGGTAACGTATGCGGCGGCGATTGATGGTGCTGGTGTAGAGCCAACAGATATTGTGGACTGCCAGGGCGGCGCCCTGACGATGTTCGGGAGAACGCTGCATGACGATAAGTCCGACGGTCACCTTGGACGAGTCACGGTGCAGTATGCGTTGGAGCGCTCAAGCGACGTGGGAGCGGCGAAGATGGCGCTGAAGCTGGGAAATCAGAAGTTCTACGACTACGTGCGAGCATTTGGTTTTGGCGACAGGTCGGGAATTGAGTTGCCGAGCGAGACGCGGGGACTGTTGCGGAATCCCAGGAAGTGGGATGCGACCAGCAATCTGTCGATTGCAATCGGGCAGGAGATCGGTGTCACGCCGGTACAACTCGTCACGATGGTGAGCGCCATTGCGAACGGCGGCGTGTATATGCCTCCCCATGTGCTGCTGCAATCGACCGATCAGATGAAGGGCGATCCCCGGCTAAAACCTGCTTCCTTCCGCCCTTCGAACCAGCTGCCGTCAACGCTGCCAGACGGAGCGCATCGCGTGATCAAAGAGATGACCTCCGCAAAGATGCGGATGATGATGCAGGGCATCGTGACTGAGGGCACAGGCAAGCGGGCGGCGCTGAATGGATACAGCACCGCGGGAAAGACAGGTACGGCGCAGAAGATCGATCCGGCGACGCACACCTATTCGCATACCAAGCTCGTGGCCAGCTTTGCGGGCTTTGCACCGGTCAGCAACCCGGCGATCTCGGTGGCTGTGGTGATCGATACTCCCACGGTCGGCTCGCGCTATGGCGCCGAGACAAGTGCGCCGGTATTTGCAGAGGTCGCTCAGCAGGTGCTTGAGTATCTCGGCGTGCCGCACGATCAGCCACTGAAGACAAAAAAGGAGCAGCTACTGTTGGCCAAGAGCGATATTGTCGACGACTCTTTGGATAACAATGGAGCTGATCTGAACCAGATGTTTGCCGATATCAACAGCTTGCCAGCAGATGATCCTCTGCGGGCGGCGACGAACGGCACAGCGATAGCTGATGAAAATCCAGTTCTGCAAAAGCCAGAAAGTTCTGCTCCCATCTCGATCAAAGGATCAAGTGTTGGCCAAGGTAAGGCTTCGCCGATTCTGAATGTTCTGCCTGAAAAGGTGATGGCTGCTTTTCGTTCGAGCGGGCCGAGCTCATCGAGCCAGCAGGATAACTCCGCCTCTGTCCAGGCACCGAAGGTCATTCCTGCCGTCCAGTCGCGTGGGGGCGGCGGGATCGTCGTGGATGCGGGCAAGCGAGTTGCAGTACCGTCGTTCCTGGGGTCGTCTCTCCGCACCGTAGTAGAAAGAGCAGACGGTGCTGGTCTGCGCGTCCAACCAGTCGGAAGCGGATTGGCGAAAGATCAGGCACCTGCGGCGGGGACAATGGTTCCTGCCGGCACTGAGATCGTGGTGCGATTCGGTCGCTGACCAGACACAGCTAAAATTAGTGAATATGGATTGGGGCGATGTGCTGCGCGAGGTGACGACGCTGGAGTGTGTTGATGCTCCTGTGACGGTCTCTGGAGTGCAGTATGACTCGCGACGTGTGGGTTCTGGTGACGTGTTCATCGCGATACGCGGAGGAAGTGCTGACGGAAGTCGCTATATTGAGGCGGCACTGGCTCGAGGCGCCTCGGCTGTCGTTACAGATTCAGTAGAGGCGTTTAGCAGACTACGCAAACAGCATCCCAGTTTGGGTGTAGCACTGGTGGAGCACGGAAGGCGCGCACTGGCGGAGGCGAGTTTAGCGGTATTCGAACATCCGCAAAAGCACCTCGCGCTAAGTGGCGTTACAGGCACAAATGGAAAGACAACGACGGCGTTTTTGTTGGAAGCAATGCTGCGTAGTGTCGATCGTAAGTGTGTCCTGATCGGAACGATTGAGACGCACGTTGCGGGCGAAGTGCGGGAATCCCCGCATACGACGCCTGAATCGCGCGACGTTCTCGAGCTGTTTGCAGACGGCGCGAGGGCTGGAGCCACTGAGGCCGTGATGGAGATGTCCAGCCATGCACTCGAGCAGGAGCGTGTGTGGAGACTGCCGGTGGAGGTGGCTATCTTCACCAACCTTACGCAGGACCACCTGGACTATCACGGAACGATGGAGCAGTACTTTGCTGCAAAAGCTCGCTTATTTGAAGGCGTTGGAACGCCCCCTCCGCGAGTGGCCGTTCTGAATGCCGATGATGCCTATGGCGAGAGGCTTGCGGTATCGATTGAACGCTCCCAGATTTTGCGTTATGGACTAGGTCCGAACTCAGACTTTCGTGCGGAAAACATGCAAATGCACGCAGGGGAGACGACGTTCCGCATGGTGACTCCTGTTGGTACTGCGGAGGTGAGATCTCCGCTGACCGGTCGCGTGAACGTGTATAACCTGTTGGCCGCGAGCGCGGCGGCATGGGCTCGCGGACTGAAGCTGGAGGATATCGTTCGTGCCGCTGCTGCAGGTGCGCAGGTTCCCGGACGCTTTGAAGTGCTGCCTTCGACGAATGGGGTGACGGTGGTCGTTGACTACGCCCATACAGATGATGCTCTCCGCAATCTGCTTGCACTGGCCCGTGAGATTGTGCGCGATCGCGGCGGACGTGTCATCACTCTTTTCGGATGTGGCGGCGACCGCGATAAGACCAAGCGTCCGCGGATGGGTCGCGCAGCGGGTCAGGGAAGTAATCTTGTTGTACTAACGAGCGACAATCCACGCAGCGAAGATCCCGGCACGATCATTGCCGAGGCGCTGGCAGGAGTGAGGGAAACAGGGACGGAGTGCATCGTAGAAGAAGATCGTGCTAAGGCGATTTCGCTCGCGATACGCGCGGCCCGTGGGGGAGATATCGTTCTGATCGCTGGCAAGGGGCACGAGAAGGTGCAGGTATTGAAAGACGGCGTGGTGCCGTTCGATGACGTCGCTGTCGCGTCTGGTGTGTTGAAGGAGATTGGATGAAGCTGACGCTGGGCCAGATTGCCGACTGGATTCACGCCGATGGAGATTTCGACACATCGCGCGAGGCCACGGGCTACTCGATTGATTCGCGTACGATCGCTGCAGGGGATCTGTTTTTCGCGGTAAAAGGCGAGCGGTTGGATGGACACGATTACGTTGTTGCCGCAATTGCGGACGGTGCGGTCGCCGCGGTGGTCAGCAATCGGTGGATCGTTCCGGCAGAGGTAGACGGCACGAAGCTGCTTCGTGTCGCTGAGTGCGACGATTGCGTCCTGCTCGCATTGCAAAGACTCGCTCACGCAGTGCGGAGCCACTGGGGTGGTCGCGTCATCGGCGTAACTGGATCGGCGGGTAAGACCACGACGAAAGAGGCCGTCGCGCAAGTTCTGGGCGCAAGGTTCAATGTATTGAAGTCTGCGGGCAATCTTAACAACGCCTTCGGCGTTCCCCTGCAGTTGCTGAGGCTTGAGCCGGGGCACGAGGTGGCGGTTATCGAGATGGGTATGAACCACGCCGGCGAGATCGCCGCATTGGCAAAGATCGCAGAGCCGAACTGGGCTGTCGTCTCAAACGTGGCCCCCGTACATGTTGAGTTCTTTCCCGATGGCCTTGCTGGAATAGCGCGTGCCAAGTACGAGCTGGTCGAATCCCTGCCTGCTGATGGTGTAGCGGTCCTCAATAAAGACGACGAGTACGTGAAGGAGTTCGGACGAGGCATGGGTGACCGTGCGGTTTTCTATGGTACGCAGCACGGTGCACACGTGCGGGCAGAGGCGATCGAAGAGGCGGGTGTCAACGGCATGCGCTTTGATGTGGTCGCCGATGGAGAGCGCGCCCATGTGCAACTGAGGCTGCTGGGACGGCATAATGTTCTGAACGCCTTGGCCGCAATTGCTGTGGGTTTGCGGAGCGGCATGACATTGCAGGAGTGCGCAGCCGCAGCAGGCGAGCTGACCCCCAGCGACAAGCGTGGCGAAATAATTACCTGGCGCGGAGCGACGCTGATCAACGACTGTTATAACTCCAACCCTCGCGCTCTGGATGCCATGGTCGATGCGTTGATGGCTATGCCGGGAGAGCGGCATATCGTGATTGCGGGTGAGATGCTCGAACTTGGCTCAGAGTCAGAAGCCCTTCATGCGGCGTGTGGGCGAAGGATGACGGAACGCAGTGTCTCGGCAATAGTTGGAGTGCGCGGTGCTGCTGAGGCTCTGGTCGCGGCTGCGCAGGAACATGGCGCGAGCGCACAGTTCGTCGCAACCCCTGAGGAAGCTGGAGCCTGGATGCGTGAGAATCTGCGTATAGGCGATATCGTTTTGTTGAAGGCCTCCCGCGGAGTTCGACTCGAGCGGGCTTTGCAGGTTCTCGGCACCTAAACGATGAGGATGCAGCTTGGTTCACATTTGAAAATGCCGCCAAAACCGATGCGCAGAGCCTGTTAATATACGTTCTAGCCCGCGGTCTGCCGCACTGACGGCAGCTGCCTATCCTGTGGATTCCATCGAAGGCGGACGTTTTGCTCTATTGGCTGCTGTATCAAAAGCTGTTTCCTTACTTTCGCCTGTTTCGGATCTTTCGCTACCTCACGTTTCGCACGGTCTTTGCGAGCCTGACAGCGTTGCTGATCGGCTTGCTGATCGGCCCGTATGTGATTGATCGCCTGCGCGAATTTCAGATCGGCCAGTACATTCGCGAGGAAGGCCCTCAGTCGCACCAGAAGAAGAGCTGCACGCCAACGATGGGAGGCGTCCTCATCTGTATTTCAATACTGGTTCCTACCCTGCTTTGGTCCGATCTGTCGAATCCCTTCGTGTGGCTGGTAATGCTTTCAACGCTCGCCTTTGGAGCCATCGGCTTCACAGATGACTACATCAAGGTGGTCCATCGCAGGAACCAGGGGTTGACTGCTCGGCAGAAGCTTGGCCTGCAGCTGATCGCTAGTGCAGGCGTTGCCTCTGCGCTTTTGGTCATGGCGCATCACGGCAACTATTCCACCCGGCTACTGTTCCCTTTTCTCAAACGCTTCCGTCCTGACATGGTGTGGAACTGGCTCGGCCATATTCCGCATCTGCATTGGCTGGCTTACCTCCCCTTTGTCGTTTTCGTGATGATCGTGATCGCGGGGGCAAGCAACGCAGTCAACCTGACGGATGGCCTCGACGGCCTAGCCATCGGCTGCACCATCATCGCGGCCGCCGCACTTACCGTGTTGACCTATGTGAGTGGACACGTCGTCTTTTCTGACTATCTTGAGCTTCAGCGGATGCCAATGGTCAGCGAACTCACCGTCTTCTGTGGGGCGATGGTTGGGGCGAGCATCGGCTTTCTCTGGTACAACGCGCATCCTGCGGAGATATTCATGGGCGATGTAGGAAGCCTTGCTTTGGGCGGTGCAATCGGGACGGTCGCCGTGGTCATCAAGCAGGAGCTACTGCTGCCCTTCATCGGCGGCGTCTTTATCCTTGAGGCGCTCAGCGTCATGCTGCAGGTTGGTAGCTACAAACTACGCAACGGCAAACGCATCTTCAAGATGGCCCCGCTGCACCACCACTTCGAGCTGCTGGGCTGGTCAGAGTCCAAGGTGATTGCCCGCTTCTGGATTCTGGCGCTTATCTTTGCGCTGCTGGCGCTGACGACATTGAAGCTGCGATAAAGACTGTGGTCTGATTGGGAACACTATGGATCTGAAGAACAAGCGTGTGCTGGTGGTCGGGCTGGGCAAGTCGGGACTTGCGGCGGCAATGTTTCTGCGACGGAATGGTGCGCGGGTGACGGTGAGCGATGCTCGCAGTGCGGTGGCGCTCGCAAAGGAGATCCCGACGCTTCTGGATGCCGGCATCATGGTTGAAAGTGGCGGACACGGTTTGCTGACCTTTCGGCGACAGGACCTTATCGTTATCTCCCCTGGAGTACCACTCGATACACCTGAGGTTAAGCAGGTCATCGGCTACGGGATGCCTGTGATAGGCGAGCTTGAACTCGCCAGCCGGTTTCTGAAGGGCCGCGTCCTCGCGATTACGGGTTCGAACGGCAAGACGACAACGACGACGCTGATCGGAAAGATCCTGCACGATGCCGGCCTGCCAACCCTTGTGGGCGGCAACATCGGCACCCCTGTCATTGACCTGGTGGCTGAGAGTGTTGAAGAAAGCATCGACGTGCTCGAGGTTTCCAGCTTTCAACTGGAGACGATCGAGCACTTCCATCCGTGGATCGCCGTCGTGCTGAATATCACGCCGGATCACCTGGATCGCCACGGTAGCTTCGAGAACTATGCGGCCATGAAGACTCGCATTACCGAGAATCAAGTGCCCGAGGACTTCCTCGTTCTCAACGGGGAAGACAAGCCTACGCAGATGGTTGCGGCAAAGACGAAGGCGCAGATCTTCTGGTTCAGCCCGAGGCGGCCTATCAAGCAGGGGGCCTTTGTGCACGGGGAGAGCATCGTCTTTGTGGCCCGCGAAGGCGCAAAGGCCGAGCCGATTATGCCGGTCAGCGAGATTCCGCTGAAGGGGTCGCACAATGTTGAGAACGTGCTGGCGGCTGTGTGTGCGGCGCGGCTTGCTGGCGTTCCAGCGGATAAGATTCGTGCTGCGGTGGCGAGCTTCAAGGCAGTCGAGCACCGGTTGGAGTTTGTGCGAACGGTGCAGGGCGTCGAGTACTTCAACGACTCGAAGGCGACGAATGTGGATGCTGCGATGAAGGCTGTTGCGTCGTTTCCGAGGGGAATTCACCTCATTCTTGGAGGAAAGGACAAGAACTCGGATTACACGCTGCTGAGTCCGCTGTTGAAGGAACGGGTGAAGGCTGTTTATACGATAGGTTCAGCCGCGGAAAAGATTGAGCGCGAGCTTCACGGAGTCGTGAAGATGGTGGGAGCGGGAACTATCGATGTGGCCGTGCGCGAGGCCAGCAAGGCGGCGGTTCCCGGCGATGTAGTGCTGCTGGCTCCGGCCTGCTCCAGCTTCGATCAGTTCGAGAACTATGAGCATCGCGGTCGGACCTTCAGGCAGATCGTTAACGGACTGAGCTAAGCGGCGGGAAGCGAATTGAGATGGCGAAGAGAGTAGGGGTCGACAAGTGGCTCTTCGGAGTGGTGCTGCTGCTGGTGCTGTTTGGCCTTGTGATGGTGTTTTCGGCATCGGCCGTGATGGCGAAGGCGCAGACAGGATCTCCCTACCCGTACATGCTGAAGCAGGGCGTCTGGGCGGTGATGGGCATGATCGCCCTTGCCGTACTGATGCAAGTGGACTATCGCCACTACAACGATCGTAAGGTTGTCTTCGCTGCTGTGGCGACCACGATGGTGCTGCTCGTCGGCGTCTTTGCGATGCACGACTCGCACAACACGCATCGCTGGTTTCGCTTTGGCGGTTTCTTTACCTTTCAACCGTCGGAGCTAGCGAAGCCTACGCTGGTTCTGTTTCTGGCGTATTTTCTGCAGACGCGCATTCACAAGATGGATGACTGGCACGGAACAGTGTTGAAGGCTGCGCTTCCTCCTCTGGTCTTTATTGCATTGATCCTGATGGAGCCGGATCTGGGAACCGCGATGGTGTGTGCGGCGGTGACGGCACTGATGTTGTATCTCGCAGGGATGCAGGTGAAGTATCTCGGGTTCGGACTGCTCGCTTCAATGCCCGTACTGTATTACCTGCTCTTCCGTGTGCCTTGGCGAAGGGCGCGTATGCTGGCGTTTATCAATCCTGAGGCGGATCCGCGCGGTTCGGGCTTCCATATTCTGCAGTCGCTTATCGCGGTTGGAACTGGCGGCCTGCGCGGGCTTGGGTTGATGGAAGGGCGGCAGAAGCTGTTCTACCTCCCGGAGCCGCACACGGACTTTATCTATGCTAATGTCTGCGAGGAGCTTGGGTTGATCGGCGCGGTACTGGTGATCGCCCTGTTTGTAGCGCTTGGATATCGCGGGCTGCGGGCGGCGTATCTCTCGACCGATCCGTTTGCGCGGTTTCTGGCGTTTGGCATTACCTCGACGGTGCTGATCCAGGCGTTCTTCAATATGAGCGTTGTGGTGGCTCTGCTTCCAACAAAGGGGATTACGCTGCCGTTTATCTCGTTTGGCGGAACATCTTTGTTTGTGATGCTGGCGAGCATGGGCGTTCTACTGAACGTGACTCGCGAGATTGATTGAGGTGGCTGCAAATTTACGAGTTCTAATAGCTGGCGGCGGAACGGGCGGTCACGTTGTTCCGGCGCTGGCGATTGCTCGGGAGTTGCGGGATGCTCAGGGCGCTGAGATCCGGTTTGTTGGGACGGCTCGCGGGCTTGAGACACGGTTGGTTCCTGAGGCTGGATTTCAGTTGGAGCTGATTAAGGTTGGTCAGCTTAAGAATGTGAGCCTTGCAACTCGCGCGCGGACTTTGCTGGATCTTCCCTTAGGTGTATTGCGATGCGTGGAACTGCTGCGGAGTTTTCGTCCGCAGGTTGTGATTGGCGTTGGCGGCTATGCCTCGGGGCCGGCGATGATGGCGGCGATTCTGATGCGGGTTCCTACGCTGGCGTTTGAGCCGAACGCGGTTCCGGGGCTGGCGAACCGGCTGGTTGGAAGGTTCGTGAGTGCTGCTGCGGTGAATCTGGCTGAGACAATGAAGTACTTTCGCAATGCGACGGTGACGGGAACGCCGGTTCGTCCGGAGTTCTTTGCGATTGAATCGAAGCTGGTGGCGCCCGCTCGGCGGCTGCTGGTGTTTGGCGCGAGCCAGGGGGCTCGGGTGTTGAATGAGACGCTGCCGAAGATCATGGAGCGTCTGATGGTTACTCTGCCGGAGCTGACGGTGGTGCATCAGACGGGCGCTCGGCATATTGAGACGACGATGGCTGCTTATGAGCGGCTTGGCGTTCAGTCGGAGCGGCTTATGGTGACGCCTTATCTCGACGATATGGCAGCGCAGTTTGCTGAGGCTGATTTGATTCTTTGCCGCAGCGGAGCTAGCTCGGTTGCGGAGGTTGCGGCTGCGGGACGAGCAGCGGTTTTGATTCCGTTTCCGCAGGCTGCGGACGATCATCAGCGGAAGAATGCTGAGGCGTTTGTTGCTGCCGGGGCGGCGGAGCTGATTGTTGAGAGCCAGTTGACGGATGAACTGCTGCTCTCGACTCTGCGCGTGTTGCTGGGCGACGACGTTCGTCGCGTGGATATGGGGAGGAAGGCGCGAGAGCTGGCTCATCCTCATGCAGTTCGGGAGATTGCTGATCTGGCTCTCTCCCTTACCCGTTGAGTAGGGGTACCCCCGTTTTTTTGTGCAAAGTCCTCAATCTATGCAAGTTAAGTCTGGACTTCACGCGCACGCGACGGGCCATTTGTCGTATGCTTTCCGCAAGTTTGAGGCTGATTTAAGTGTATCGAGTTAGAGGTAATTAATCGGCAAATCTATGTCCCTTGTTTTGTGTGGGATAAATGGTGGTGGGACTTGACATGCTATTTTGCTGAGATTTTTGAAGGATCTTTTCGGGCTCGTGCCTCGGCCCTCGCGTTCGTGGTCACTTCGTCCTTCGGACTTCGCTCGAGCCTTCGGCAGAGCGGTGCGTCGCTTCGCGGCGGCGTTTAGACGCGGGGCTGAAGCCCCGCTCTACCTAGAAGCGAATGCAGGTTACAAGGGCAACTGCAATATGGCAACTGTAACTTCAAGGGCACTGGAAGGGCGTCGGTGAATAGCAAAACGTTTGGTGATGTTGGGTGAAAAGCAATCTTTAGCCAGCCTGTTTGACATCAGATGTCCAACGATAAGAAACGACACTAATGAGCGGGCGATTCCAAGCCGTCGCCCACTCGGGCCACACCAGGGAGCGTCACCGGCAGCCTTCCTTTAAATGGAATTTCTCCTAACAGAGCTCGCACTGCGGCTCGCTCCGAGGTAGACACGGAACTAAACGCGCACACGTACGTCCGAATTTTGGGGTAGTCAAGAATGGGATAAGGACTCCCCATCGCAAGCACTGCGGTGCGATCTGCGGCGCCATCGAGGATACCCTGCAAAACTTCTGCGCCGGTCTTTGTATCCAGGCTTGTCTGTGATCCCACCTGACCAGGCTGCGGAACTGTATAAATTGCAGCTACCACACGTGTGAACCGAGGAAGCATCGCCGTAATGGCATCTGCCTCCAGAGGAGCACTGCGTCGATCGACGTAGATTACGGTCGCGCCAGGCATCTTTGCCCTGAGCTGCTGCTCGAGCGCTCGACCGTCGTCACCGTGCGGGTCGCTAACAAAGAGGACGATCAGCGTTGACTTACCATCATCTGGCTTAAGAGGCAGGATATGGTTGTCATCGCGGACCAGCGTAATTGCGTGTTCGGCCACCTCCTGAGCCAAGGCGTAGCTCTCAGGCTTCCCAAATTCCTGAGCCACCGTATCCGGGTTAACGAACTTTGTTGGGGTGGAAGTCAATCCCGCCTTCGCCTTCGCGATCAGAATTCGTCGAACACTTGCATCAATTTGCTTGCGCGAGATCTCGCCGGACTTTACTGCGTTCAAGAGACCGTTATAGGTGCCGTCAAGATCTGAAGGAAGTTCGAGGAAGTCTTGTCCCGCTTTCACCGTATCCACTGCCGCACGGCCGGCAGGATTGCCGTTGTTTGGCGGATACAATTTCGTCAATCCATGCATCTCCAATGCATCGGACACAATCACGCCCTTGAAGCCAAGCTGGTCGCGTAAGAGACCTGTGACAACCTTCTGTGAGGTGGTCGCAATCCTGTTCGGATCGGGTTCAATCGCCGGGAAAGCCACATGTGCAATCATCACGGCGTCCGATCCGGCGGCTATTCCGGCTTTGAAGGGAGGCAGCTCAACAGCGTTGAGCCGATTCATCGGCGCGTTGACACGCGAGAGTTGTAAGTGCGAGTCGGTATCTGTGTCGCCGTGTCCCGGGAAGTGTTTGAGCGTCGTCAACATTCCACCGGCATGAGAGCCTTTGATGTAGGCCGTTACCATGGCCGAAACCTCAGCCGGATCTTCGCCGAAGGAGCGCGTGTTGATGACCGGATTTCTGGGGTTGATCTGCACGTCCGCGAGTGGATAGAAGTTCCATGTGACTCCAATCGACCGCGATTCCTCAGCGATGACTTTCCCAAACTTCTCCGCATACTCCGGATTATGAGTAGCGCCGAACGCCATTGCGTGTGGAAAGTACTCCATCGCGCTGAGACGCATGGATGGACCCCGTTCGAAATCTGCGGAGAAGATGAGCGGCACCTTGCTGTGCGCTTCCTTCTGCAGCCGTCGCACGGTCATTGCCGCCTCATAAGGCTGCGCGCGGATGAGGAGTGGTCCATCTACGTCAACAGTCAAGTGCACCGCACCCAGATGATACTTTCTGATGTCGTCAACGAGTTTCAAAAACACAGGATCGTCGGCGTTGTAGAACCGCATGATTCCGCGCACTTCGATCATCTGCCCGATCTTCTCTTCGAGCGTCAACGAACGAAGCATGCGCGTCGCCCATCGTTCCTGCGTGGTTGTCGTTGCTCCAATTGGTTGGGGCTTGGTCGCCAAGTGGGGTTGCGCCGTTAATGGCATAGAGCCAAGGAACGCCCCAAGAGCAATACAGAAGAGACGATGCATTCTGTGATGCTATACCGCCTGCGGTCGTCAACGAGGTGGCGGGATTGAGGTGTCTTTGTCCTGAATCCCGCCGGCGCGTTAGAGCTTTTGGTGTTCGGGGTAGCTGGTACGCAGGGCTTCGAGGCGTTGTTCGAGGTGGGCCTGGGTGGTGGCGTGTTCGGGTTTGTTGTAGAGGTTGTTGCGCTCGGCGGGGTCAGCTTTGAGGTCGTAGAGTTCGCCTTCGGTTGGGTCCATGACGTAGCGGATGAGTTTGTATTGCTCGGTGCGGATGCCACGGTGCGGGGCTACGCGTTCGGGGTTGGGCCATTCGTAGTACTCGTAGTACCACTCCTTGCGGAAGCTGGGGTCGTCTTTGGCGGCGAGCGGGACCATGCTCTTGCCGTGCATGTGTGAGGGGGCGGGGATGCCGGCGATGTCGAGGAGGGTGGGGGCGATGTCGATGTCGAGGACCATCTCGTTGCGGACGGTGCCGGCGGGAACACGTTTGGGGTAGCGGAGCATCATGGGGACGCGGAGCGAAGGCTCGTGCATGAGGCGCTTGTCGAAGCAGCGCCACTCGCCGAGGAAGTATCCGTGATCGGAGGTGTGGAGGATGGCGGTGTCGTCGAGGATGCCCTTCTTCTCGAGGTGGTTGATGACGCGGCCGATGTTTTCGTCGACGGCGACGAGGCCGGCGTAGTAGTCCTTGGTCATGCCTTCGAGCGAGCCGCAGGCGACGTGGGATGGCGTAGTGCCGATCTTGTTTTCGGCATCGACGAAGCTCTTTGGTTTGCCGGGGTAGCCTTTGAGGTCGTCGTCGAAGGTGGCGGGCTTGGGGATAGGAACGCCGTTGTAGAGGTCGAGGTGGCGGCGTGGGCGGAAGAAGGGCTCATGCGGTGCGACGAACCAGACGAGAAGGCAGAAGGGTTTGTCGCCGCGGTCCTGGTCGAGCCATGAGATGGCACGATCCGTGGTGAGGTCGTCAGGGTAGACGTTGAAGTACTGCTGCTGAGGGCCGACTGTGCCGTTGCGGCCTTCTTTGAAGAAGGGGTCGGCGTAGTTGTTGCCGGGATCGTTGTGGCCGAAGTAGTAGTCCCAGTTACGGTCTTCGACGCCGTTGTGCATATGGACCTTGCCCAGGATGGCGATCTCGTAGCCTGCCTGCTTGAGGAGGTCGGTGAAGAGAGGAATGTCGGTAGGGAGAGGCTTGCCCAGATGCTCGTTGGAGAGTGCTCCGGTGGAGCGGGAGTACATGCCGGTAAGCGCGGCGGCGCGGGCAGGAGCGCAGAGGGCGTTGGTGCAGAAGGCATTGTTGAAGCGCATGCCTTCCTTGCCGATGCGGTCATGATTGGGGGTCTTGAGGAGAGGGTGGCCGGCGAGTGAGAGAGCGTCGGCGCGCTGGCCTTCACCGAGGAAGTAGACGAGGTTGGGGCGCTTCTGTTTGGACTGGGCCGCTGCGGGTATGGGATGAAGGCCAGTGGCGGCAAGGGTCCCGGTGGCGAGTGCTCCCTGCAGGAAATCACGGCGTGTGGCTTGGGTCTTTTCTGTGGCGAGCCCGTTCTCGTTCGGCATAAAACTCCCTTCGGATTGAAGGGATAAGAGTAGGGGAGTTTTGTGTGGAGATAAAGAGGCAGAGACGGAACGGGCCGGGATCGTTGGATCCCAGCCCGTTTCGCTGCGCGCAATAAAAGTGAAGCTTAGCGATGTCCTCCGCCGCCACCACCGCCGCCGTGGAAGCCTCCTCCACCACCACCACCGCCGTGGAAGCCACCACCACCGCCGCCGCCGAAGCTGCCTCGCGATCCGCCGCTAAAGCCTCCGGAGTTTCCACCGCCGAAGCTACCGCGGTTGCCGAAGCTCTGGCTGGGCGCGGAGTAGGCGCGGTTGCCGCCGAAGCTCTGCGAAGGAGCAGAGTAGCTGCGGCCCTGCGATGGCATGGCGAAGTTGCGTGGCGCGCTGTTTACGCTGCCATTATTGCCGCCGTTTTTCCAGGCAAAGTTTCCGCCGTTGGAATTGGGCTGCGAACCGAAGCCGCCGTAGCTGCTGCGTCCCTGTGAATTGCCGTAGTTGCTGCGTCCTTGCGTATTGATGTTGCGATCCGCAGAGACTGGCATCGTTCCGCCACGGTTATTGCCCTGGAAGTTTCCGGCAGAGTTGCCGCCATTCCTTGAGGCGAAGTTGCCGTTGCGAGTGTTGTTGGCGTAGTTGTTTCCACTGTTGTTGTAGTACGAACCGCGGTTTCCGTTGGCGTAGTTATTGCCAGCGTGGTTGGTCCAGCTAGAGCCGCCAGGACGTCCGTCAGAGTGACCGGCGTAGGGATGGTTATAGACGTAGCCGCCATTCTTCCATCCGGGGCCAAAGTGGTTGTAGCAGCTGTTGTAGTAGTAATGGCCGCCGCCCCAGTATCCGCCGTAGAAGCCTACGCCGAAGTAGCCGAAGCCGTAGTTAATGCCGCCATAGTAGCCGACTGCGGGGCCCCAGTAGCCAGCGTTCCAGAGGTAGCCGCCTGTGCCGTAGCCCCAGTATCCGGGGGTCCAGAGAGCGCCGGTGTAAGGCGGGAGCACCCATGCGCCGTCGACCCACTCGTAGCCTTCACCAGTCCAGGCCCAGTAGCCGGGGGTCCAGATGTAACCGGGGCCGGGGATAACGGGCTGAGCGTAGACGGGGATAGCCGGAGGAGCGATTGCTACAGAGACGAAGACACGGGCCTGAGCCTGGACGGGAGCGAAGAGCGTCGCGCCTGTAAAGACAGCTGCGCCGAGGATGGCGGCGCTGATGGAACTGCGGAGAATGCGGGAGAGGTTCATTGCCTGCCTTTGCCGGCGATCCTTCGTTTGCCCGAACGAAAGTGGGCTTCGCGGAGCGCCGACTGAGGTTCCTGCCCGCTTTGCCATGCGGATCAGGCACTCGGTTAATTAGACACAATGTACAGCTTTTTGTTGCACGCGGATGAATGATTATTCAGCTCGTGTGGAATGAAGGAGTTGGGTGGTGCTTTTTGTGTGGGATAGTGGTTGTGTCTGATTGAGGAATCTCGACCTTATGCTTCTTCGTGATCGTTGTTTCAGCGCTGTCTCGACAGTCGCACTTGCCCTTGCGTTGTTGCCGATGGCAGATGCACAGTCCAGCTCTCCGGGTGCGGGATCTCCCACTCCTAACGCGGCGGGTGGATTCATTCGCGACTCGCGCAAGAATCCTCGGGAGCCTTCGCGGGACAATGCGTTTTCGATGACGATCAACAAGTATGGGATTGCGGCGACGCTGCAGACGCTGGCCTCGCAGGCGAGTGCCACTATATTGGCAAAAGGTGGCAATGCAGTCGATGCGGCGATTGCGGCGAACGCGGCGGTGGGGGTGATCGAGCCGATGATGAACGGCATCGGCGGAGACTTGTTTGCCATTGTGTGGGAGCCCAAAGAGAAGAGGATGTACGCCATTAATGCCAGCGGGTGGTCGGCGAAGGGCGAGACGATTGAGGCGATGAAGGCGAAGGGCGTGACGAAGATGAGCGGGAGCAGCATCTACTCGGTCACGGTGCCTGGTGCGGTAGCGGGGTGGGAGGCGCTGCACAAGAAGTTCGGCAAGCTGCCGCTCGCGGTCGATCTGGCTCCAGCGATTGCTTTGGCGGAGAACGGTTTTCCGGTTACGGAGATGGATTCTGCGAACTGGCAGCAGTATGGGATGCCCTTCAAGGACAGAGCTGCGTTTGCCGCTGTCTTTCTTCCGAATGGGACCTATCCGAAGGTGGGGCAGATGTTTCGCAATCCGGAACTGGCGAAGAGTCTGCGGATGATTGCAGCGAAGGGGGCGGATGCGTTTTATCGAGGGCCGATTGCGGATGCGATCGTGAAGCTTTCTGACGGGAACAACGGGTTTATGACGAAGGACGATCTGGCGGAGTACAAGCCGGAGTGGGTTGAGCCGGTGTCGACGACGTATCACGGGTGGAGGGTGTATGAGACTCCCCCGAACACGCAGGGAATTGCGGCGCTTTCGATGCTGAATGTGATGGAACTGTATCCACTGAAGGAGTGGGGGCACGATTCGGCAAAGACGCTGCATATCGAGATGGAGGCGAAGGCGCTGGCTTATTCGGACATGCTGCACTACGTGGGGGATCCGAGGGTGGCGGAGATTCCGACGAAGCAGCTGATCTCGAAGGCGTTGGCGAAGCAGCGTGCGGCTGGGATTACGGACAAAGCGAACTGCAAGGTGTTGCCTTCGGACCGCAAAGAGCAACTGGATAAATTGCAGAGCGACACGACGTATCTGGCGACGGTGGATCGCGATGGGATGGTGGTGTCGTTTATCCAGTCGAATGCGGGGAACTTTGGCTCGGGACTGGTACCGGAGCATACAGGGTTTGTGCTGCAGAACCGCGGCAGCGGGTTCTATATGGAGCCGGGGCAACCGAACACTCTGGACGGGCACAAACGGCCGCTGCACACGATTATTCCGGCGATGATGCAGAAGGATGGCGTGACGTTAGGGTTTGGAATTATGTCGGGGTTCAATCAGGCACAGGCGCACGCGCAGTTTGTGGCGAACGTGGTGGACTTCGGGATGAACATCCAGGCGGCGATGGATGCGGCGCGGTTCAACAAGGGAAACTCGGGCTGCGGAGTGAATGTGGAGGACGGGTATCCGAAGGAGGTCTTCGAGCAGCTGGCTTCGCAGGGTCACCAGGTGACTGTGGTTCCGCGCTACTCCATGGTGATGGGGCGGGGAAACGCGGTGATGCATGACGATGGGCTGGGGGTGAACTTTGGCGCCTCGGACCCACGGGCGGATGGGCAGGCTGTGCCGGAGCAGCCTCCTTATTAGGGAGACGATTTCCTACGCGATTGGCGTGGATTGGCGCTGCTAGAGTGGGTATATGCCTGTTTCTTTAACGACTCCTGCCCAACTGTTTCTGGCTCCCTCGCAACGCATTCATTTTATTGGGATAGGCGGGATTGGTATGAGCGGGATCGCGGAGATCCTGCTGACGATGGGGTATGCGGTTTCGGGGAGCGATCTGCGGCGGTCTGCGGTTACAGAGCGACTGGTGGGGATGGGGGCGCGGGTGTTTGAGGGGCACTGCGCGGCGAACGCTGCGGCGAGCGATGTGGTGGTGACGAGCTCTGCCGTGAGTGCCGACAATCCGGAGGTGGTGGAGGCGCGGACGCGGAAGATTCCTGTGATCCAGCGGGCGGAGATGCTGGCTGAGCTGATGCGGTTGAAGTATGGGATCGCCGTTGCCGGGATGCATGGCAAGACGACGACGACGAGCATGGTGGCGGCGGTGCTAGGCGCGGGAGGGCTGGACCCGACGGTGGTTGTGGGTGGGCGGGTGAATGCGCTGGGCTCGAATGCGAGGCTGGGGAACTCGCAGTACCTGGTGGCGGAGGCCGATGAGAGCGACCGGTCGTTTCTGAAGCTGTCGCCGGTCTTGGGGGTGGTGACGAATCTCGATCGCGAGCACATGGACTGCTATCGGGACATGGCGGATGTGGAGGATGCGTTTGTGGAGTTCATGGATCGGGTGCCGTTCTATGGGGCTTCGACGGCGTGCATCGACAATCCTCTGTTGCGCGCGGTGCTGCCGCGGGTAAGGCGGAGGCTCTACACCTATGGCGAGAGCGAGGACGCGGACTTTCGTGTGCAGATGCTGGCGCGCGAGGGTGAGCGCTTCTCACGGTTTGAGGTGAACTACAAAGGGCTCGTGTTGGGACCGTTCGCGCTGCATGTTCCGGGACGGCATAACGTGCTGAACGCGACGGCGGCGGTGGCGATAGGGGTGCAACTGGGTGTAGCTCCAGAACTGATTGCGGTGGGGCTGGATAGCTTTCGTGGGGTGGACCGGCGGTTTCAGATCAAGGGCACAGTACGCGGCGTGACGGTGGTGGACGACTACGGGCATCATCCGACGGAGATTGTGGCGACACTGAAGGCCGCCAGGGAGTGCGGGTACGGGAGGGTGCTGGTGCTGTTCCAACCGCACCGGTATACGCGGACTCGCGATCTGATGCCGGAGTTTACGGCGGCGTTTGGCGATGCGGACCGCGTGGAGGTGCTGGACATCTATGCGGCGAGCGAGGAGCCGATTGAAGGCGTGACGGCGGGGGCCCTAGTGAAGGCGATTGGGCGGGACGGGGTTCGCTATGCCGGCAGCGTGGGGGATGGGGTGGAGGCGCTGGTGAAGGATGCGTGTGAGGGGGATGTGATTCTGACCCTAGGGGCGGGGAGTGTTTCGCAAGTTGGGGCTATGATGCTGGAGCGGTTGGAGAGTGCCGTGGGAGCTTAGTCGGTCGCTGTCGGCTTCTGTCTCTTGTCGCGGTAGATGGTGAAGATGGATCGTGCGAGCAGCAGCATCCAGAAGCCGACGAAGAATCGGTCGATGCCATAGAGCGGCGCGTGGTTCGGTTTCAGATATTGCCAGATGTTTATGATGCAGAAGGAAAGCATCATCCCATCGACCAGCCAAAA
>Ga0163162_10001798_pt1 | contig 20123 bp, 18 predicted proteins | sample S55metaG_FD_115310 | JGI IMG/M metagenome (GOLD analysis project Ga0163162, IMG submission 115310) | Switchgrass rhizosphere microbial communities from Kellogg Biological Station, Michigan, USA - S5-5 metaG | ecosystem: Host-associated > Plants > Roots > Rhizosphere > Soil | place: USA...
GCAGCAAAAGCCACGCAAGCTATTGCCACCGCCGCGGCGCTCGCCGACCAGGCTCGCATTCCCCCATTCCAAAACGATATGCTGGCGCTTTCGCTCGTTCCGAACGGCAGCACCAGTGCCGGGATCGCCAGGATGAGCAAGATGACGTGCACCTTGTTCTCCAACCCCAGCACACAAAGGCCGGCCGCAGCGGCCAGCATAAGAGGGCGCAACAGCGAACCCCGTCGTCCGGCGATAATCAGGATCATCAGTGCGAAGATACAGAAGCAGCCGGCGATCATCTCGGTGCGCAGAATGCGCAAATGCATTTGAACTCCGCCGGAAAGCGCGAATACAAAAATGCCGCAAATGGCCACTCGACGATCCGTCACGATGTGACGGGCCAACCAGGCGAAGGTGAGCACCAATGCGCCCGCCGTGAGCCCCGCCACCATCCTGGCCGCGCGCACGGCGCTGGTCATTGCGAGATCGAACGCCGCCTCGTTCGATCCAGGCGGAACGGCGGAAAGTGTCCAGGCATCGAGGAGATGCAGTTGATGGAGTAATCGGAACCAGGCTTCAACGGAGAGAATTGTCAGATAGCCGGGGTGATCGAAAAAAGTGCGCTTGGCCCCATCGTTCAGGAGGAACGCATTGTAGACGACCATGAAATCCATGTCGGCGTTTCGCCAGTAAATGACGAAGTAGCCGCACATCAGGAAAGACAGCAAGCAAAAGGCCAGGATGACTATCAGCCCGCCGCGAAAGCCGAATGGTGTCAGTCGATCGAGAGCATCTCCACGTGCCGGATTCGTTGGCAGACCGGCTTGATCGGCTGCCACAAATGCCCCCCAAAGCTTCAAATCAACCTCGCCCTGCAACAGCTTGAATTTTAACGAACCCTATCACAGAGATCTCGCTCGGAGGAAGCCTGCGAAAGCGTTGCAGGCATGGTCGATGGGCTGCGACTCGAAGAAAGCGGGAAAATTTACAACTCAGACCTCTTCGTTTAAATAGGCTCCCCTTTTGCCGAGGCTACGATGCAATCAAGTCCGTCCGACGCTGCTGCTACGCTGGAGCTATCCAGCCAGCGCAAGCGCGATCTGCTCGCCCATTTCGAGACCAATGTCGACGAGCTCGACCGTTGGCGCGAATTTAATGCCGCCTATCATGCCGACGACCGCAAGTTCATGCAGTTTCTGATTCCGCCCGGCAAGCGGGTGCTGGAATTGGGCTGCGGCCACGGCAATCTGCTGGCAGCGTTGAAGCCTTCCTACGGCGTCGGAATCGACTTCGGCGCCGCGACCGTCGCTCGGGCCAAATCCCTCCATCCCGAACTCAATTTCGTGCTTGGCGATACCGAGGATCCGGGCACACTTGCGACGATAGAGGGCCCCTTCGACTATATTGTCATGGCCGACACGATCGGCTTGCTTGAGGACATAGACGGTACCTTACGGCTGATCCATCAGCTTTGCGCGCCGTCGACGCGGATCGTCATTTCCTATTACTCCCATCTGTGGGAACCGATACTAAAAACTGCCGAAGCGTTGCACCTCCGCAGCAAGCAGCCGAAAATCAATTATGTCGCCACGGCTGACTTCTTCAACCTGATGGATCTGGCGGATTTCGAAGTGATCTCCCGGGAACAGCGGCAATTGCTGCCGCGTTACTGGCTCGGCCTCGGCCCCTTCATCAACCGCTTCATCGCGCCGCTGCCCGGCATTCGACATTTGTGTCTGCGCACCTATCTGGTGGGGCGTCCGGTGCGGACGTTTCCGGACCGGAAACTCTCCGCCAGCATTCTGATTCCCTGCCGCAACGAACGTGGCAATATCGAAAATGCGATCAAGCGAATGCCGCGATTTGGCTCGGCGCAGGAGATCCTGTTCGTCGAGGGCAATTCCAGCGACGGCACATTCGAGGAATGCGAGCGCGTTCGCGACGCCTACAGGGATATCTGGGATATCAGGGTTCTAAAGCAGGACGGCAAGGGCAAAGGCGATGCGGTGCGAAAGGGCTTCGCCGCAGCGAAACACGACGTGCTGATGATCCTGGATGCCGATTTGACAATGCCCCCGGAAGCGCTGCCGAAGTATCACGCGGTGATCGAGAGCGGCAAGGCAGAATTCGTCAACGGTACCCGCCTCGTCTATCCGATGGAAAACGAGGCGATGCGTCCACTCAATTTCATCGCCAACCGCGTCTTCGCCTATCTCTTCAGCTACCTCGTCAACACGCGTTTGACCGACACGCTCTGCGGCACCAAGGTACTGCTCCGCGACAATTACGAGATACTGGCGCGCGAGCGCGACTACTTTGGCAATTTCGATCCGTTCGGCGATTTCGACCTGATCTTCGGTGCCGCCAAGCAGAATTTGAAGATCATCGAGACGCCAATCCACTACAAGGCGCGGACCTTCGGCGAAACCCAGATCTCGCGCTTCCGCGACGGCTGGCTGCTGCTAAAAATGGTGTGGTTTGCCTATCGGAAGCTGAAGGCGATTTAGGCCGACGGCGCATCCAGCCGTCGCGCCGCTCGACCTGATAAGCCTACCTGAAGGAAATTTTGACGTTGGTTACGTTTGCTGAGAATTCCATTCCGGCTTTCGCGCCTCTCAGCTCCATTCTCACACCCTTTTTGTTCTGCAAGTGGACAGCGCCGATGCCGCCAACCAACGCACCGCCTGCACCGACGGCATCGTAGTGACCTGCGAAGTCGCCTACCTCGCGTATGCCGAAGGCCTCCCCTTCCAGCCTGTTGAGCGATGCTCCCACAGAAACCCCGTAGCTCAGGCCTGAAACCCTGAACGGATACTCGCGACCGCGAAATGTCAGAATTCCCCGGCCGCCGCCGGTTCCCAACACCAAAGCCGCCTTGGCCATGGAGATGCGAACCGTGCCCATCTCCTGCGCGAGCGAGGGCGTAGCGAAAGCGGCAGACGCGAGCAACGCCAGCAGAGTTAGGCGCCTGGCATAGCCTGCCATGAGAAAAACTCCCTCGCTGCGATAGGCAACGCAATCGCCGCCGGGCGAATGATGAACGAGCGCCGCGCAACTATCCAGCGCTCAGGGCTTTGCTGCATCGACTTTCTTCCAGGTCTGGTCTGGATCAAACACGGCGACGCGTTTGGCGACGAAGTCGGTCCGTATTCCCAAATCCTTCTGGTAGACGGTGCCGCCATGATTGACCAAAAAGGTCATGACGCCGGAATTGCCGTACTCGGCAGGCCAGGCGATCAGCGCAAAACCGCCGATCATCTTGCCCTTGACGACGTAGTTGAGGGCGCCGCCCGGCGCGTCAGAACCCTGCCCTTTTAATATCCGGAAATAATATCCGTGATACGGCCTCGGCCCACCTTCGGCAGCCTTGTATCCTTCGGCTGAGGCCTCCGCCGCCAACGCGCCGAGCGGGCTCGGGTCGGCGTCGTCGCGCCAGAATAATCCGTCCTTCTTGCCGGGAGTCGAGACGATGCGCTGCGCGTAAACGCCTGCGCCCTCGCCGCGATCCTTGTCGGCATATTCATTCTGTGCATCGACATAGGCGAGAGAGGTCTGGATCGCGTCGAGCTCATTGCGCCCGATGCGGCGATAAAGCACCTCGATCCGTCCCGCGCTCATATCGAATTCCCAACCGGTCTTGGTATTGACCAGAGGGATCGGGAACGGGAAGTCGTCCGGGCCGAGCATCAGCGTGGCCTTCTTGTTGCCCTCCGCCTTGATCGAATGCTTGGCGCCGTACATGGAGGTGAATCGTTGACGTGCGTCGGCGTCGGCGACCTCATCACCGGATGAAACAATATCGTCGGCGGCCTTGCCGAGAACCTTAATGATATCGCTCGGGCCGCTCTTGACCGCGGTGGCAAGCGCGGCGACTGCGTCCTCCGGTGTCGGATAGGATTGCTGTGCCTGTGACGCCGAACCCAGAAGCGCAAGCGCCATGATCGCCGGCAGGCCCGCGCGACGAAGCGACTTCAGACCGATCATGGCGAGACCTCCGCAGGCATCCGTGCGCCGTCGGCGAGCCAGTCGCTGTAGGTACGGAACTTCAATCCGAGCTTCTCATAATAAACCCGCAGATAACCGTCGCTGCCGCGGGTCACGGCTTCCGGCTTCACGCTCTCGACTTCCTGCGCCATGACGCCGACATAGGCCTTGTGACTGCCGAGATAGCTGAAGCGATAATAGCCGAGGCCGTTGGCGAGATGGCCGAGCAGCACAATGTCGTGCTTCAGCGCGATGTCCGAGCGCCGGCCACCACCACCGCCGCCACCGCCGCGGAAACCGCCGCCACCACCGCCACCGCCACCACGGAAGCCACCGCCTCCACCGGCAAATGCCGCACCGCCTCCGCCACGCGGCATGCTCGCCATGCTCGACCGTCCTCGCGCGGATGCCGCGGCCGCCGCCCGGCCGGACGACACATTCATCGCGCCGCCGCGATTGCCTCCACCACCACCGCGATTGGCTGCCGTGCCGCCGCGGTTGGCGGTCTTGGCGCGATCTCCACCACCCTTGGCCCGATCGCCACCCTTGGCACGATCGCCGCCGCCCTTGGCACGATCCGCCGCGCCGGCACGATCGCCGCCGCGATCTCCAGCCCGATCACCTGCGCGATCGCCAGCACGATCTCCTGCTCGATCTCCTGCACCCCCGTCGCGGCCGCGGAAGTCCATCCGATCCGCTGCGCCGCCTTTCAGATTGCTGTTGCCGAAGCGCTGCGCAACGTTGGCGTTGTTGTATCGCACGCCCTGGCGATGCGCCGCATTATGCTGCCAGCCGTTTCCGATGTTCGTGGTTCGGTGATTGACATAGACGTTGCGGTTGCCCCAGTTGAAGCCGCCGCCCCAATAATTGCCCCAGCGTCCAATGGCCCAGCCGGCGCCGAAGGCGAGACCTGCCGCAATCACTCCTGCGCCGATATAGGACGGATAGCTGAAGTAATATGGCGGATAGTCCGCATAGGGCCACGCTCCGTAGACCGTGGCCGGATCATAATACGGCACATAGACGGTTTCGGGATCGGCCTGCTGGATCACAATCGCCTGCTTGCTTTCCTGAGTCTGGACGCTGACCTTCTGCTGTTTGGTGGTGAGAAGCTTCTTGTTGTCATAGGCCTTGGTGCGCAGCCGCTGCACCGCATCCATCACGTCCGGCTGCTGGGCGAGCACGGCATCGCCGAGATTTTTGGACCATTCGAGCTTTTCGCTCATCATGGCGAGGACGTCCGGGGTGCTGGCCAGCGCCTTGACGCTGTCATCCCAGGTCTGCTTCTCGACCTCGGTCTTGAGCGCGTCGCCCTTGAGCGATTTGTGCTCCTTTAGCCAACGATCGGCCTGCACCACCTCCAGAGGATAGGTCGATGCCGCCAACACATTGGCCAGCAGCTCGTCAGGATAGAGCGCGATCGGCGCAACCAGGGCTTCGAGCTGCTCGGGCTTCAGAAGCTCTGCACTCGGCGGCGTCTGGCTCGCCGGTTGCGCCTGCGCCGCCAGCGCGGCCGGCTTATCGGCCGTTTGGGCCGAGACAGCGAGCGGAATCGCCATCAACATCGCGAGCGCGATCAAGGTCTTGCCGCAACGGATCATCACACCCTCCTCTGGGCTTCACCGCGGCAAGCATCGGTCGGAGGCAAGGTCGTTCGTTGATAAAGATCAAGGAATCGACCAGCCGCGATGGTGCTAAATCACAGCGCAAATTCAGCGCGTCCGCATTTCGGCCAACAGCCGCCTCGACCACGCCGACCTCAACAGCGCGTCACGACCTGCCCGTAGGCATCCACGACCTGCACGCATGAGCAGCCATAATAAGCGGCGCCCGCAACACCGGCCGCGGCCCCTACCGCAACGGCCCGGCGCGTCGTCCTGCGCGCAACGCCAGCATAGCTCATCGGCGTCAGCGGTCGGCCGACCCTTGCCTGAGCCTCGGAGAACACGCCTTTGGTGATGACGTTTCCGCCGTTCCAGGACAGCCCCGCTACCAAGGCCATGAGCGCCGCCGCCACCATGATGACTTTTCGTGTTGAGATCATTTCTTTGCTCCTGAAGGTGTACCGGGAGGAATCTCATCGAATTCCACCATGACGGCGGAATCCAGATCGACCTTGGTCACGCCGGAAGGCGGCTTGAACACGAACGTTTCGGCATCGGCAACGGCGTCGGTCTTCCAGTCCTTGATCCTGAGCGTGTATTGCGGCGCACCGGCGAGCGTCTTGCTGGTAATCACGTATTTTCGGGGTACTGGCCGCGCTCCGCTCTCGATCCAGATTTGCCAATCGGTGTCGGCACCACGGAACGCAAGATGCTCACATTCGACGCCGTCCACCACCCCTTGCCCTATATGCTGACTCTGGGTGACATTGGACATCAACTCGTCATAGGCATTGGTCAACAACAGGTCCGTACCTGGCATGGCCGCACCCGATTTTGTCTGGATCAAGTCGACCAGTTGATCGACGGTACCGGCGAGATCGGCCTGCACGTAAGACTTGGCATTGTTGCCATAGATCGAAACCGTCTTGCCATCATAAACCAGCTGCACGTCGGCATAACCGCCGGTGCGGCTGACCCGCAGCTTATCCGGTCGCGCGAGCTGCAGTTTTCCAGAGCTCGTAAACTGGATTTTCTCCAGCGCGGGTGTCACGACCTCGATGTCGCTGTCGAAAGTCGCGGAGATGGATTTCTGCGCGGCGGTATAATCGGTCATCGTCTTGAGTATTTTCGCCGCATCGTCCGCATGCGCCGACTGGGCGGTAAATGAAACGAAAGTCGTGACCAAGGCCACACTCGCAAGGCCTTGGATCAGCGCGCTTATTCGTTGTCTGTTATTCATGGTGTTTCTCCATTGATCGACACCATTCAGTCCCATGCACCGCAATGTCTGTTGATCCAGGTCAAGCTCTGCCGAACAGGCATTCGCGGGCGAGGACCGGGTTTCGAAACATAATCATCGGACCTCTATCAGTGACCGCTCAACACCAGTGTCTTGATCGGCAACAGGAGCGCCTGGATGCGCAGCAGAAGTGCATGCACGAGGCCGGTGGCATCGACGACATGCAGCGCGATACCTTTGAGCGTGCCGGTCTTCGGATCATCGATCACATCATGGTTGCTGGTATAGGCATTGACGATGCAGCTACTGCCCGGCGTAACCCCCTCGAGACCATCCTTGTAGAGCGGCTCCAGGAAGACGAGAATTGAACCCGGCCTTTGCAGGTTCTGCGGATCGACCAACATCTCGGTGGCGCGGAACTGGCCGGCGGCGATGAAATCCTGCACGTTGGTGATGACCAGCGGAATGATCCTCCAGGGTTTCGAGATGCAAGTGGCTTCCGCGACCATGCCGGGCTTCATCACCTGGGCCTCGATCTGCCCGAATCCGGCTTGCAACCGGTTCCGGCCCGCCTCGTCGGGTATCAGGATTCCGGCCGGCCGCATGATCTGCGCGACGAGGTCGCCGGGGCGAACGAGGAATTGCTCAACGCGGCCATCGACGCCGGCACGCACGAAGGTCTTGTCGAGATCCACTTGCGCCTCCGCCCGTGCGGCCTCGGCACTTGCCTTCTCGGCCGGCAACAGCGTGGAGACTCGCAACGCTAAAGATTCCCTGGCCGCCGTGGCGGCATCGACGCCGGACTGCCGCTGATCGACCATCACCTGCAGCTTCTCGATGTCGCGTTGCGGCACGATGCCCGGATTTCTGCGTTGCAATTCGCTTTTCACATCCAACTCGTCCTTGGCCTGCTGCAAGGACGCTTTCGCTTCCCCGATCTGGGCCTCCGCCTTGACGATGTCGGATCGCGCCGAGATCAACGACGCATCCACCTCGGCGCTCTTTAGCTTGGCCGTCTCCAGTGAGGCGGTCTGCTTCGAATTGTCCAGCCGGAACAAAACGTCACCCTTCTTCACCTGCTGCGTGAAGCCGACGTTGACCTCTGCGACGCGGCCGGAGCCTTCGGGCAGGATCGGCACCGTCCTGAAATAAATTGCTGCGGAAGTGGTCGACGGATGGAAATAGAAGATCATCGTGATCAGCGAGATCGTCAGCATCAGGCAGGCGGTGAGGCCCCACCTCAGTTCGTACCAGACCGAGAAAAACGTGATCTCCTTGCCGAACCGCTTGCCCTGTCGATAACGACGGTAGAGGTAATCCGGCAGGATCGTTACCAGCGAGCAGAGCATGAGCTCAAGCATGGTTGTGCACCCCTTCCTTCACGGGCGTCTGGGCACCGGACTTGCCGTGTGCGGTTTCAACTTCGGGCCCGGCAGGAGGTGCGCCGGGTGTGGCCTCGGCAATACGTTCGACAGAATCGGCAATGCTGCGCATCGGCGTGCCGAAATCCGGCAGGTCGATCAGGGCGAGCAACAGCCCCGCGACCCAGAAAATATGCATGTGGGTAAAGAGCGATATCAGCCCGAGCACTGCGACAAACTCGAACTGCAGCTTCTGGGATTTGTGCGCCATGCGCTCCGGCAGGCTGTGCAGTTTCCAGTACAGCGTACCGACCCACAGGACCGTCGCCACCAGGAAAATGCCCATTACCACCATGAGGGTGTCCGACCCGTCAGCGCCGGGAATGAAAAACGGCAGATGATGGGGGGCCGCCGGATGCATCTGTTCGCTCAAATTTCTTCTCCCCTCCGGGTAGCTGGGTGCTCCGCAGCCGCGTTCTGCAGCGTGCCTTCAGGCGCCCCGGTTTGCTTGATTTGGATCAACGGAACGTGGTCGACCGAAACTAACCTCATGGCAGTGCTGAAGCCAGCAATAAGGAGCCATCAGCCATGCCTGACAGCATTGATGATCTCATCCCCAATGCCACGCAGATCCGCAAGGTGGCAGCCCTCAAGGAGGCCGAAAAGGCGGATGAATACGCGCGCACGGCCGCCGCCGCCGATGCCGAGAAGCACGCGCTGATCGAGCGCCTTACCCAGCCATCCGGCAAGAGCGAAGCCGAAAAGATCCAGCTCGCCTCAACCATCATCCAGCGGGCAGTACGAAACGGAATGACGGAAGTACTGGTCTACCGGTTCCCGAATACGCTGTGCACGGACAAGGGCCGCGCTATCAATCAGATGGAGAAGGGCTGGGAGAACACCCTGACCGGCATTCCGAAAGAAATCTTCCAGCTCTGGACCGACTACCTGCAGCCGCGCGGCTATCGCATCGCCTATCAGATCATCGATTTTCCCGGCGGCGTACCAGGCGACGTCGGCATCACGATTTCCTGGGGAGATTGAACGCCGTTCGGCCACATTTGGGCCTTGCGCAACGAAAGGATCAACATGGCAAAGGACGACACCGCCGAGAAGATGAAGCGCAAAGACTACGAGAAGGAGCTGGAAAAGCTCCAGATCGAGCTTTGCCATCTACAGGAATGGGTAAAGGCCGAGAAGCTCAAGGTGATCGTCCTGTTCGAGGGGCGTGACGCCGCCGGCAAGGGCGGCACCATCAAGGCCCTTACCGAAAAGGTGAGCCCGCGGGTTTTCCGTGTCTGCGCCCTGCCCGCGCCGTCCGACCGCCAAAAATCCCAGCTATTCATGCAGCGTTATATGGAGCAATTTCCGGCCGGCGGCGAGATCGTGATCTTCGACCGCAGTTGGTACAACCGCGCCGGCGTCGAATATGTAATGGGTTTCTGTAGTCCGGCGGAACACAAGCGTTTCCTGGGATTATGCCCGCAAGTCGAGAAATTCGCCGTAGACTCCGGCGTCATCCTGATCAAGCTGTGGCTCGAGGTCGGGATGGAAGAGCAGGAACGCCGCTTCCAGGCACGCATCGAGGACCCTCTGCGGCAGTGGAAGCTGAGCCCGATGGACACCGAGTCATTCGGGCGCTGGTACGACTACTCCCGAGCGCGCGACATGATGTTAGAGGCGACCGATACGAAGCATGCGCCGTGGCGTCTGATCCGCTCCGACGACAAGCGACGGGCACGGCTCAACGTCATCTCGCACATCCTCAAGACCATCCCGTACAAGAAGATCGCGCGGCAAAAGATCAAGCTGCCGAAGCGGACCCACAAGGGCCGCTACAACGATCAGGCCAGCCTGCACGGGATGAAATTCGTCGAGGAGCGGTACTAAAGCGGCTTGCGTGAAGGGAGCCGCGCGAGGCGGCTCCCCGTACCCATGATCATTGCATGGTGATGGTGACGCCGCCCACGGCCGCCGACGCTTCCAATCCAACCCTTGGTCCGCTGAGCTGCAGGATCACGCCATTGGAATTCTGCAATTGGACGCCGCCGGCCCCCGCTGCGAGCGCGCCGCCGGCCCCGCCCGCGGCGTAGCTGCCGGCGAGATCGCCCGGGCCGCGCAGGTTCAATGCCCTGCCGACAAATTTGCTGGTCGAGGCGCCGATCGTGAAGCCCACGCTCATGCCTGACACCGTGAAGGGATATCGCTTGCCGCGGAAGGTGAGCACGCCCTGCCCGCCACCGACACCAACGATGAAACCACCCTTGGTGAACACCACGGCAACCTGGCCGGTTTCGGCTTGCGATGGTGTGCTGAAGCCGGCGATGCCAGTGAGCAGAGCAGCGAGAGCGACCAGTGTAGCAAACTTTTTCATGACTTACCTTCCTCTGAAGTGTGACACAGATCTATTGAGCAAGCAGCATGGCAAGATATCCGAACACGGTAAGAATGCCCGAGTCAAATCATGTGGGCTGCTCCGGTTGTTCCATTGATCCAAGTCAACGGTTGCGCGCGATATGACCCGCGCGCTCAACACGGCGCGCCACCTCTCCTTCGCAATGCAACAGGGCAATAATGATCGATTGGGAGGCACTTCAAAAGATCGGAGCGTTCTTTGGGCGTCATTTGGCCCGACTGTCGCCAAGCACGCTGTCGAGCGACCGCAGCCATTGGCCGCTATCGGTCTTTTCTGCGAGCCCCTCTGCAAGCAGCAGGTCGCGCAGTTGCCCATGCGCACCGACGATGCAGAACGTGACATGGCGAGACGCCAGCTCCTCATGGAGATCACGCAACATGCGCGCACCCGCCAGATCGATGTAGGGGGAGGCGGAAAGATCGCACGCCACAAGCTTGATTTCAGATGATTTCTGAAGCGCGCTCAAGACCGCCTCCAGGATCGTCTCGGCATTGATGTAGAGCAGCGAGGCTTCGGGACGGAACGCGATAACACCTACCAGCGGTTCCACGCCCTCATGCCTTGCAGTGTCAGAGTAGCGGCCGCTTCCCGGGAGTCGCCCAAGGAACGCGACATTCGGGTGCGAGGCGCGCACGAGCAGCAGGAAGATGGATGCGATCGACGCAAGCAGAACGCCTTGCAGGATTCCGAGCAGCAGCACAGAGACCAGCGCAATTGCTGCAGCGTAGAAGTCGATCCGGCTGACCCGCCACATCCGCACCAAGGCACGAATATCGACCAGCCTGTATACGGCGGCAAAGACAATGGCAGCGAGCACCGCTTTGGGCAGGTTCGTCAACAGCCCCGTGAAGAACAGAAGGCACAGCGCAAGCGTCACCGAGCAGACCACCAGCGCAAGCGGCGTTCGCGCGCCGGCGCTGTCATTGACGGCGGATTGCGACAACCCGCCGGCCACGGGATAGCCATGACCGAACGCCGCGGCGAGGTTCGCAGCCCCCAGCCCCAAAAACTCCTGGCGCACATCGAGGGCGTAGCCATGTTTGGCCGCAAAGCTGCGGGCCGCGGAGACACCTTCGATGTAGGCCAGTAGCACGCAGCCCGCGGCGAGCGGAAAGAGATCGTCGAGTTCCAGCAGCCCGAACGTCGGCAACCCAAGCGACGGCAATCCTTCGGGGATTTTCCCGGTGACCGGTACGCCCCGGGATGGAAGACTCAAGAGTGTCGCCACCACAATCGATAGCGCCACAATGGTAATGCCGACCGGCTTGCCCGGCAGAAACCGTTCGCCGAGCAATAGAAGCAGAAGCGCAACCGCACCGATCGCCAGGATGAGAAGATTGATGTCGCCGAGCTGACCGGCAAGCCGGATCACGCGATCGAAGAAATTGTGACCGCCTCCGGCAACGCCGAGCAGGCTCGGCAACTGGCTCATGATGATGGTGAGCCCGGCACCCGCCTTGAAGCCGACCAGAATGCTGTCGCTGACCAGGCGGACGAGAACACTGAGTTTGAACAGCCAGGCGATGAAACAGAGAACCGCGACAGCGCAGGCCGCAAGGCTGGCGATTTGCGCGTATCGTACCGCATCTCCGCCGGCGAGCACGCCGACGGTGCTTGCAATCATCAAAGAGATCGCCGAGGTCGGACCGACCGCAAGCTGGCGCGACGATCCGAGCAGCGCGTAACCGATGCCACCAAGCAAGTAGCCGTAAATGCCGACCTGCGGCGGCAAGCCGGCCAACGCGGCATAGGCGAGCGACACGGGGATGGCGTAAGCCGCCAACGTTACCCCTGCGATCGCGTCAGACGGCAACCACTCCCTGCGATACGCAGCAAGCCAGCTTGAGGGCGGGAAGAACCGCAACCAGGCCATACGCTGCTCGGGCGACGGATTCATGTGCGGTGGATTCATGTTAAGGCCTCGCGACGTTGAACCTCGCAGCGCAGCAAGACGATGATCCCGGTGCAGGCGTCGATGCAACCGCCGGCGAACGCCAACAACAGCGCCAACAGCACCGTGTTATCACGGCGCAGCGACGCGCGCGCGGCAATATCCAGAGAACTCATGTCCGGGACGTTGGGTGTCGCAAATCCTGCATCGACCGATGGATGATCGCAATGATTGTCAGGGGATTGATCTGGATCAAGACTTCTCCCTGTTCCCAGGCTGAACTCCGCATCAATCGAACAGCGTTGGAGGATGCGGTACCATGGACACCGTCAGGTGGTCATTTCCACCGCTCCCGAAATCTTGTCGTTCTAACGGTGCTCGGCCCGATCATTGTGGCCTGCACGTTTGTTCGCTGAGGGAGACTCCAGATGCAGCCGCGATATGTTCTCATTCGAAGACCGCTGGCGGCAGCGCTGCTCTTTGTCGCCGCCTTGATCGCGCCGGCATGCGCCGAGGACCAGAATTCATCGCCTCGCATTCAGGAGGAACTCTGGGCGCTGCCGCTGCCGTTGCCGATGTTCGCCTATCTGGTGCGCCCGGTCGGTGACGGACCGTTCCCGCTCGTGATCATGAACCACGGCGTCTCGCTCAACCCAACCGATCGCAGCTTCTTTCCGCTCGTCGAATTCCGCGACGCCGCCAAATGGTTTGCGAAGCGCGGTTATCTCGTGGTAGCGCCGGTCGGTACCGGCTATGGCGCTGCCGCCATCGACATTCCCGAGCACGGCCTCTATGGACCGTTCTTCTCCAAGGTCGGCAAGTGCACCAATCCCAATTTCCACGACGCCGGACTTGACGTTGCCAAGGTCGATCTCTGGATCATCGACTATTTGACCGCCGAGAAACGCATCGTGCCGAAGGACGTCATTGTCGTCGGGCAATCCGCCGGCGGCTGGGCGTCCATTGCGCTGTCGAGCGTGAACCCGCCGCAAGTGAAAGCGATCATCACCTTCGCCGCCGGCCGCGGTGGCCGCGTCGGCGGCAAGCCGAACAATAATTGCGCACCGGACAAGCTCATCGAGGCAACCGCGGATTTCGGCCGCACCTCGCGGGTGCCGATGCTGTGGATCTATATCGAGAACGACACGTTCTTCGGCCCGGCGCTATCGAAGCGCTTGCATGAGGCCTTCACAGCTGCCGGCGGCAGGGCCGAATATCATCTGGTGCCACCGTTTGGCAACGACGGGCATTTCTTCATCGGCTCTCCCGATGCCATCCCGATCTGGTCACCGCTCGTGACGAAATTCCTCGCTGAACAGAAATAGGCAAAGCCGAAACCCGGAGGCAGAGCCATGCCGTGCTCACATCGTACCGATTGCAAGACAAGTTTTGAGAGGCCTTTTTTCGCGGCGCTCCTGCTGGCAACAGTCGCGAGCATTGCGTGCGCCCAGCCAGCCGCGTCCCAACAGCGCCCGGACGTCGCGCCCACAGGGTCCGAAATTGCACCCCGCGGGCAACGCGACGTGAAGGACGTCACTTATGGCGATTGGAAGAAACTCTGTTTCAAGCCAGGCGGCGCAAAAATGCTCTGCCGGACCTCTATCACCGGTACGTTCACGACCGGTCAGATGGCAGTCCGCCTGGATATCGTCGAGCGCGAAGGTGATGACGCCAGGCGGCTACAGGTATTCTCCCCCGTCGGCATGTATCTGCCAAATCCGGTCAAAATCACCGTCGATCAAGGCGAGCCCTATCGCGTGCCTTATACCTGGTGCCTCACCAACGCCTGCATCGCGGGCACCGTCGCCAATCCGCCGCTGATCGCGGAAATGAATAAGGGGCAGGCTCTGCGGCTGGAATTCGTGGATTCGAATCTCTTGTCGCTCACAACGTCGGTACCGCTTGGTCAGTTCGCCGCCGTCTACAAGGGTGCGCCGGCGCAGACGCTTGAACAAGACATCGATGAATGATCAGAGATCGCCTAGAGCGCGATGACTTTTCTTCGAATCGTCATCCCGCTCTATCTTTTTGTTTGAGCATGATCTCTTTCGGAAAACCGGCACCCACTTTTCCGGATCATGCTCTAGGCGGCGGCGCGCGCTTCTTCAACTGGTTCAATGAGCGACTGCGCCGAAAACGGCTTGGTCAGGTAGGCAAGGCAACCCATCTCGGTTACGGCAGCGCGGACCGCTTCACTGTCGTTGCCGGTGATAAAGATGACTGGCAAGCTTATGCCCTTGTTGGCAAGGCGCCGGCACACTTCGATGCCGGACTCGCCATTCAAGTTGATATCCATGATGACGCAAAACGCCCCATCGAAATCACTATGCCGAAGGATGGCATTGGCCGAATCGAACAATTTTGAATTGAAGCCGTGCGCCCTCAGCAACCGCATAATGCCCGTGCGCATTGATGGGTCATCTTCCACCACAAAAACTGAGTTGCGCGTCGGCAAATGGGGCTCTCTGAAATTCAGCAAATTTGCACTTCCGCGCGTCGTTTTGACACACAGTCATCAGATCTTCATATTGTACTTAGGTGCACCTGCAGGGAACGCAAAGGATACCCTGGTTTCAGCAGATCCGATCACGCTTCGTGATCGAGCAGGTTGAGCCGCTCCGCAATTGAAACCAGTGCGGCGAGCGAGTTCACCTGCATCTTCTCCATCACTTCGTGACGATGGGCTTTCACGGTTCGCTCGGTGGTTCCCAATTCATAGGCGATCTGCTTGTTGATCTTGCCGCGGACGATCAGGCCGAAGACCTGACGTTCGCGTGGCGTCAGGGTCGTCACTAGACCGCGAAAAGCATCGAGTTCGCTGCGTTGGTTGGAAGCGGACTCGAAGCGTACCATGGCGCGTTCGATCGCGCCGATCAGCTCCTCCGACGACGCTGGCTTGGTCAGGAAATCCTCCGCGCCCGCCTTGATGGCTCGTACCGTCGTTGGCGTGTCGGAATGTCCCGTGACGAAAATAATCGGCAGGAGCGAACCACGCTCGGCCAGGCGACTTTGCAGTTCGAGCCCGGTCAGTCCCGGCATCTGTACGTCGAGCAGGATGCATCCGGGCTTCTCGACGTTCGGCAAGCGATCGAGCAGTTGTTGGCCCGACGAATAGGTTTCGACTTCATAGCCTGCAAATTTCAGTCGACGCTCGATCGCCGTCCGAAACGAAGCATCATCGTCTATGACGTGGACGAGGCCGGACAATGCTCCCTCCTAGTCGTAAAAAGTTCGATCACACCAAACAAATATTACGCGAAGCTTCGCAGATCGGAACACCATGCGTCCGAGCCGGACGGCCGGGTCGGTATCGCGCTACGGGTACCTGTCCTTTGGTACAATGCACCTTCAGACACTAGTTCATAATGCGACCTTGGTCGAAAATAAACTAAGGATTTGCGGGTCAGGGGCGGGCAAATCCTGCGCGCAGAAGATTGCAAGACCATCTCTTCAAGGGACCATCTTCGATCATCAGCTCAGGAGTTGGCTATGTTCGTCCGTATCACGACAGATCCGGCCCCCCGTTCAACGTCTCTCGGCGACCTCGGAATAGAGAGCGATTCAAATCCAAAGATCAGTTTAAACGAATTTACCTACAAGAAAGGGACCGAAATCTACGGCGAGAAGGAGCCGGCAGAGTACGTCTATCAGGTCAAGACGGGCGCAGTGCGAAGCTACAAGCTGCTTTCGGACGGCCGTCGCCAGATCGGCGCGTTTCACCTCGTGGGCGACATCTTCGGGCTGGAAAACGGCGCCGAGCATCGGTTTACGGCAGACGCGATCGTGAACACGACGGTGCGCCTGATCAAGAGGCGCAGCCTCGAGATCGCGGCTGAGAGCGATGCCATGGTTTCGCGAAACCTGCTCAGTATGACGACGAACAATTTGCAGCATGCCGAGGACCACATGCTGCTGCTCGGCCGCAAGACTGCGCTGGAGCGGGTTGCCGCGTTCCTGATCGAGATGGACCGACGGCTTACGGCGGCCGGCGTCATGCCGCTGCCGATGTCACGGCGCGACATCGCCGACTATCTGGGACTTACGCTGGAAACCGTATCGCGCGCGCTGTCTCGTTTGCACGAACTGGCGATCATCGGATTTATCGGCAGCAATCAGCGCCAGATCATACTTCTCGACCGGCAGCAACTGGCTAACCTCGACCTGGGGGACTAATCGACTCCCGGAGTTCGAGCGCCTTGTACAGCACCTCGAACAACACGGCGTGATATCTCCGTAGCCCAACGTAGTGTAATTCACGAAGGCGAAGTAAAGCAGATCACTATCCGCGGGCGCTGCGCCGACGGTCGCGTAATCATCGCCCAAACCAAGACCTCCAGTGTGTGCGCCACCATCAGCGACGTCGCCGCCCCGCATGGATCACGATGCTGATCACGCTGGCAACACCGCCGATGAGGAATTGAAGCAACATTAGCCTCCGAACCAGGCGCCGAAATAGCCTGCATAGAGCGAGGGAAGCTCAAGATTCATGGAATGCCCTATCCCGGGTACAACCACAAGCCGGCAATCCGGCATTGCCGCAGCCATCGCCCGGAGATCGCCTGGCTGAATCCAGCCGTCCCACTCACCCCACAGCACCAGGTGGGGATGCCGGATATCCGGCATGCGGCGCTCGAGTTCCCCGCTTGCCCTCTCGCGCGTGAGATTGACCGGTGTCCCGATCCAGATCCCTTCGGAGACGCTAAAGGTCTGCTCCAGAATCCGCTCGAACAACGCCTGAATTTCCGCAAGCCCTTCGCGGAAGCGCGGAAGCGCGTTTGGCGCCATGCTTTCCGGCACGAACAACGAAGAGGCTGCCGTTGCCATCACAGCTCGCGTCAATTCCTTGCTCGACATCATCGCCCGAAAAAGACCGATCTGATCGGCGTCGAACGACATGCCGAGCGGCGTGACCGGATCGAGCGCAAACACCCGCCCGAATCGTTGCGGCTGCATCAGCAGCATCCGCGCGGCGATGATACCGCCGGTCGAATGGGTGGCGAGATGGCAGAACCTGATATCTAGCGCATCAAGCGCAGCCAACATGTCCTCGGCGTGCTGCTGCATGGAGTAGTTGGAGTAGTCGCCATTCGCCGTTGGCCGATCGCTGTCACCGCAGCCGCGCCAGTCGATCCCGATAACGCGCAGGCCGTTGGGGAATAGCCGTGCAGCGAGTTCGATCCAGTCCTTGCTGGCGAGATTGCCGTGGATGAAGACGACGGTAACATCGCCTTCGCCCCATTCTCGCCAGCCCAGTTGGACCTCGCCCGCCTGCACCCTTGGCATGAGGCGGCCCTATTTGTTCAGGCCAGCCGTGGGCGCAGCGCCGGGCGGCGTCGGAGCCACGGGCAGCGACGATGCCACGGCACCCCTGATCATGCGGTCTGTACCAACCGGCGAACTGGTGTCCACCATTCCCTTGGTCACGAAGTCCACCACATCGGCGGAATATTCGACCGGATTATCCGTGTGGATGAAGTGTCCGGTCTCCGGATAGATCTTGAGTATCGGACGATTGCCGGCATTGGTCATGCGCGACATGAACGGCGTGATGGCATCACGTCCCAGGTCGGTCAGCCCGTTGAATGCCGGCGTCGGGATGAACGGCTCCTTGTCTCCAAACGCCAGGAAGATCGGTGCCTTGATCTGGGTCAGCCGTTCGTAAAGGTTCTTCGGATCATCCTGCTGCAACTCCGCCCCAATCGTATAGACGTCGAAGATGAAGACGTTGCACCACTGCTCAAGTTCCTTCGGATTGCCCTTGGTCAGCCCGACGCGCTGCTCGGTGTGGAAGCGGGCATACTCGCTATCGCCAAAGAAATAGCCGCTCTTGGCCGCCGACACCGCACCAGTGTCAGGGTCTCGCTTCTTGAAATAGAAGAAGTCCCGGATGTTCTGCTCATCACGCGCCTTCTCCGCAGCCAGGATGCCGGTCTGGTCCCAGGTCTGCTTCCACTTGTCGAAGTCGCGGCCGAAGGCTTCGTCGAACAGGCGCGCTTTCTTGTCTTTGGCGATCGTGATGTCGCGCGGATATTCTTCGAGACCTGACGGCGCTTCAAGCGCGAGGCCCTGCACCGCATCCGGCCAGGTCAAAGCGTAGCCCATCACGAACTGACCGCCGAGCGAGTGGCCGAGATAATACGCCTTCTTGACCCCGAGCTGATTGACCACGAGGTCATAGATCACCTCGCGCATGTCCTGCATGGTGCGCGCCGGGCTCTTGTCGAGATTGCCGGGCCCCGACATCCCGTAATGCGGCAGATCGGGAACGATCACGCGCACGCCACTGCGCAGGGCGTATTGCATGATGTTGCCGTAGTGCCCGCCGAACGCACCCTTGCCATGGATGATGACGAGAACCTTGGGATCCTTGTCGGTGCCGGCATACTCGTCCATGTAGCCGATCTGCCAGGAGGTACCGCGCTTGTCCTTTGCGTCGGCGTATTTCACTGGATAGGGATAAGTCACGTAGTCCTTCCAGAACGACTTGGTTTTCTCGATCTTCGCGGCAACGCCGGGAACACGATAATTCTTGTCAACGAACTTCTGCGCGCGGTCGAGGCTCGCCACGTCGTCCATGAACGCGACGAACTTCGGATCGTTCTTGCGGTTGTTAATGATCGGGAACACGCCGTAGTGGGCGACCGGGCTCTCCTCGGCGATGAGGTCCGCGCCCGGCACGCGATCGACGGCCTTCTGGGCGAGCTTGAAGTTCAGCCAGAGGTCGTTGGTGATGTGCATCACCAGCGTGCGTGCCTGGATGCGGCCGAGATAGGGATTGACGTTGTGGGTCTCGCCGACGCGGTTGCGCCAGACCAGATCGACCGCGTCATATAGCTTGGAGCGGTTCATGACGTTGAGACCGGCCTTCTCGTTGGGCGGATCCCAATAGAAGACCTCCGGCTGCACCGACGCGAAGCTCTGGGTCGTCCTGTAGCCAAAATCATAACCGGTCAGACCGAGCACCGACCAGCCGAACGCCATACCGGGCAACGGATGCTTTTCCTTGGGTAGCTTGTAGTAGTCACCCTTGGTCGATTGCCAGACGGGGTCGGACTGGATCGCCGCCGTCATCAACTGGAAGGTCCAGTTGCCGACGGGGTCCTCGGCGTCGGACTGCGTGGTGCCGCCGATCGGCATCAGCCCGCCGATGAACTCCGGATGCATGACGCCCCAGACATAGGTCTGCGTACCGCCCATCGAAACGCCCGTGACAAGCGCCGCGCGGGCGACCTTCAGACCGTCGCGCAGCATGCGGTAGTTGGCCTGCACCATGTCGTAGTAGCTGTATTGCGGAAACTTGATCCCGAGACCATCGGACGGCTTGCTCGCACCCCAGGTGCCGAGCGGGTCAACCATGATGACATAGTAGCGGTCGGTATCGATCGGCCGGCCTGGACCGATGATCGGCACGCCACCGGACAGAGCAGCCCCCTTGACCCACTGCTCGTACATGTCGGTGGAATCGCCGGAATAGTAGGAGTTGATGATAACAGCGTTGGTGATCTCGCCGGCCGCATTGCGCCTCGCCGTACCGACCGCGACATAGGCCGTGCGCAGTTTGCCGCCACCAAGCGATTCCAGCGTCACGCCGCCCTCGCCGCCATTTTCCCACTTCGAGGGATCGTTCAGATCGTACTTTCCACCC
>Ga0163162_10001800_pt1 | contig 20113 bp, 13 predicted proteins | sample S55metaG_FD_115310 | JGI IMG/M metagenome (GOLD analysis project Ga0163162, IMG submission 115310) | Switchgrass rhizosphere microbial communities from Kellogg Biological Station, Michigan, USA - S5-5 metaG | ecosystem: Host-associated > Plants > Roots > Rhizosphere > Soil | place: USA...
CACGTTTTTTGAAATGTACACTTTGTAAGAAGATGATGATTCCCCCGATGAAAATAATGCTTTCGATGACGATCGTGGCCACCTGGTGATCCCACAATCGTAAGCCGACTTTATAGTCACTCCACGGTGCAATTGGAAGATCCGGTACATGTGTAATGTAGTCAAGGATCCAATGGCTGACTACTAGAAATCCGAGTAAAAATGATGTGCCCTTGCGTTTTGTCCGGGCGTAGAAAACGATCCCGAACAGGATTCCCCAAACCACTGCAAAAAACAGGCTGTGTGAATAAGGATATGAAACGAAATTAAGATTTTCAAGAGGCGGTCCATTTGGAATCGGTTCGGCTTTTTCCCAACCAAGTATTAAAAAAATCGGCCATAGTAAGTCCAGAAATTGTGCAGCCAAGAAATATGTGCCGAGTGAAACGTAGCGATCCAGTTTTTTTGCTGTTAAGCCTAGGCCGAAATGCCCAATAAACATAATTGCTAATTTTATCCTGAAATGTTTTATGCGTTTATCTCATGCAAAGATAGTTGTCTGAATTTGCCGACGATGTGAAAAGATTAACCACTCGAAAATTAAATCTTGAACGATGGCAAGTTTGGGAACCAACTATATTTGTGATGAATTTATTTGCATATAAAAAATGGACAAAAGAGTACAGTTTGATTTCGAAATTGAATTTACCAATGGCGGCGGCATACAAGGCCGGGATTTCAGGTTGGATATTAATGGAGATGACATTTCAGACAAGGAACTTGCCGATCATATCGTGCATGATATGCGCCTGCTGATGGTTGGAAAGACGAGCATACTGAATAAGAAAATCATTCGCGAAGCACATAAAAGAAAATCGAATAATGTTGGAAATGGCCAATATTTGGTTGATCTGAGTCATACCATTGAAAACGGGCTTGTTACCTACAAAGGGTTGCCTGCACCCGTTATATGTGATTACCTGAGCCGCGAGGAATCGAAAAAATTTTATGCGCCGGGCACTTCATTCCAGATTGGAAAAATTGAAATGGTTTCCAATACAGGAACATATATCGATTGCCCTTTTCATCGCTACGAACATGGGAAAGATTTATCTGAGGTAGAATTGAAATCTTTTGTTGATCTCGACGCGATCAAAATAAGCGTCCCCTATTCGACAACATTGTCCATCACGATCGAACATTTGAGGGGACATGAACTTAGAAATCGCGCCGTGTTAATTCATACGGGTTGGGATAAATTCTGGAACACTGGAAACTACTACGAGAATCATCCGTACGTGACAGAAGAGGCGGCCGGATATTTGAAAGATTGCAATGTAAAACTGGTCGGTATCGATTCACATAATATTGACGATACGCGGACAAATCGCCGTCCCGTTCACAGCACGCTATTAGGGGCAGAAATATTAATTGTAGAACACCTTTGTAATTTGAGTGTTCTACCTTCTGATAACTTTTTATTCACTGCTGCGCCTCCCAAGTTCAAGGGTGTGGGTACGTTTCCGGTGCGTGCAATGGCTAAGATTAAAAATGGAATTTAAGAATATGCTTCATCCGTTGCGCGTTTGCACCTTGGCGTGAGAATATCTCCTACAATGGAGCAAAGGCGCAAAGGAAGAAATACCATCACAATTACTATCAATGCAAATCATTCCAAAACCACCTGTTGAAGAGTACACGACACATGCAGCGATGTATATCGATTTGCTCCCTGACGATGGAAATTTGCTGGAGCACATGCAAAACAATTTTCTTATGATCAGGGATTTTATCCTCGCGCTGCCAGCGGAAAAATTGTTGTACCGGTATGCAAAAAGCAAGTGGACCATCAAGGAAATGCTGGTACACATGGTAGATGATGAACGCATTTATGCATATCGGGCACTCTGTTTTGCAAGAAATGAAAAAATTTCTTTGCCCGGATTTGATGAAAAGCATTATGCGTATTATTCAAACGCGAATGAACGTGATATTCAAAATATCTTCGAGGAGTATGAAGCGGTTCGCAAATCAACCATAGCGTTGTTCAATGGAATTTCTCCTGACGTTTTTACGCGGACAGGTATTTCGGATTCGAGGCATGCATCAGTCAGGGCAATGGCTTATCACATTGCCGGCCACGAGCTCCATCATTTCAACATCATCAAAGAAAGGTATTTGAAACAGGCCTAATTAAAATTCAGGACAAGCAGATTCTGGCAAACCTGCAGGCTAAAAATCGTTTTATTTTTTCCATTGAGTACGACGACCATTGACTTATCGAAAGGTTGCAACTCCTTTATTTCAATAGAAGATCCAAGTGACAAGTGCAATGAATCAAGCATTTTCAAAAATGAAGTTTCATGATTCAGCACACCACTCAGTTTGTATTTTTTTCCGATCGTGCAAGTTGACAAAGGAGATGCTTTATATGTCGGTAGTTTTCCGTGGATATCAGGAATTGGTTCACCATGTGGATCAAATTTCGGATGGCCAAGCATTTCATCGATGCGATTGAAGAAGCGATCGGACTGTATATGTTCAAGTTGTTCTGCGATATCATGTACTTCTTCCCAGCCAAGGCCCATGACTTCCTGCAGAAATAATTCCGTAAGCCGGTGCTTTCGCAGGATGTATAAAGCAAGCTTCCTACCCTTCTCTGTGAATTCAATGGCTTTGTATTTTTCATACCGGATCAGCTTTTTTTCGGAAAGCTTCTTAACCATACTGTTTACCGTTGGCATTTTGATTTTCAACTGGTCAGCAATGTCCTTAACGGTTATCTCATTCTTTTCGAGTGATAGCCGGTATAGCGCCTTAAGATAATTCTCTTCTGTCAGGGTCATGCCTGTAAAATTATGGATTTAGATAAAATTTTCACTTTATTATAAAATTTGTAACTTAGATGAATCTAACTTATTACTTTTGCGCATAAAATCAAAATGAAGAGATTTGCCGCGATATGGATTTTTACTTTGACAACAGTGGCTGGTTTTAGCCAGGGCAGAAATATACGGGGAACCGTTCGTGATGGTGTGACTAAAGATGTTTTAGGCGGAAGCTCGGTGTTGATCATGTCGACGACATCGGGGACAACCACGGATACATACGGGAAATTCTCTTTAACGATTCCCGATCAAAAGCAAATCCGTGTTGTCGTTTCATTCGCAGGATACAATACCGATACCACAACTATTAGTGATAGTGACGCGCAGGTTATTCTTCTGCTCTACCCTGTTCGGGACGTGTTAGACGAAGTGATCGTAACTACAGGTGTTGCAAGAGCAACGATCGTCAAAGAAAATCCGGTCTCCATTGTAACTGTATCAACCAGGAAAATTGATAAGAATATCGAAAGCAACCTGGTCGACGTGTTGGTGAAAAATGTGCCGGGTTTGAATGCCGTAAAGACTGGTCCAAATATTTCCAAACCGTTTATTCGTGGGTTGGGATACAATCGCGTGTTGACGTTATATGATGGCATTCGCCAGGAGGAGCAGCAATGGGGAGATGAACACGGCATCGAGGCTGATGCATACAATGTAGAAAAGGCAGAAGTGATCAAAGGTCCAGCCAGCTTGCTTTTTGGTTCTGATGCATTGGCAGGTGTAGTGAGCCTGTTTCCGTCATTACCAAACAACAGGGATGGAAGAATTCACGGAAAATATGTTTCCGAGTATCAGGGAAACAACGGGCTGGTCGGAAACGGAGTTCGGATTCATTCCGGTAATGAACATTGGTTGTGGTCGGTGCGCGGTTCATACCGTATCGCAAGAAATTACACAAATGCTGTTGACGGAAGAGTGTACAACACGGGCTTTCGTGAAAAGAATTTTTCCGCGCTGGCCGGATATGTGTCAGCAAAAGGTTATTCCCATTTAAATTTTACACTGTATGATAATTTACAGGGAATCCCGGATGGCAGCAGGGATTCATTGACGCGGAAATTTACAAAGCAGGTTAATGAGGCGGCAACGGATGACCCGGCTGCGCGTCCGTTTGTATCGCAATCGGAGTTGGATAGTTATATATTGAGCCCATTGCATCAGCACATACAGCACTACCGCGTATACACGAAGAATCATTATGAACTAGGAAAAGGACTGATTGATGTATTATTTGGATGGCAGCAAAATATCAGAAGAGAATACAATCATCCTACAGCGATTACTCAACCAGGATTATTTGTAAGATTGAATACGTTCAACTATGGATTAAATTATTCATTTGATTTATTGGAAAACGTCGAAATCAGCACCGGTGCAAACGGAATGTATCAAAATAATAAAAACCGCGATGCGACAGCGTTCCCCATTCCTGAATACAACTTATTTGATCTGGGTTCCTATGTTCATTTAAAATGGAAATATGAAAAATGGACCATCAGTGGTGGAATTCGATATGATTCGCGCAGCCTTCACGGCAAAGATTTATTTGTTCGGAAAAATGCAACAAGTGGTTTTGACCAACAGGTTATCCTGCCAGACACGGCCAATGCAAGAATGCAGTTTGCTGCGTTTGAAAAGAAATTTACGGGAATTTCTTTGAGTGTCGGCGCTACATGGCAGGCAAATGAACACATCAGTCTGAAAGCAAATATTGCGCGGGGCTACCGGTCACCAAGCATTACAGAACTCGCGTCAAACGGACTTGACCCGGGAGCACATATTGTTTATCTCGGCAACAAAAATTTTCAACCGGAATTTAGTCTCGAGCAGGATATCGGTGCACTGGCCGAGTACCGGGATATCAGCGCAGGCATCAGCATCTTTAATAACAATATCCAACATTATATTTATTTGTCGCAGCTTGCAGACGCGCAGGGTAATCCAGTGATCGATGCACAGGGAAACAAGACATTTAAATACCAACAGGCTGCTGCGTGGTTGTACGGTGTCGAAGCATCGGTTGACATTCATCCGGCATTTTTGAAAGGTTTTTTGATCACTAATAATTTTTCGTTTGTGCGCGGATTTAATAAAAATGAAGAGTTTAAAAACCTGGGCACGCAAGGCGAATATCTCCCGTTTATCCCACCGATGAAATTGCTGACCAGTATTTCGCAGGAATTTAAATTGTCATCAAAACAATTTAGCGCAATCAATGTCAAAGCCGAAATGGAGCATAGCGCGAATCAAAATCATTACCTGGGTTTATACCATACGGAAACCTATACACCCGGCTTTACGATATTCAACATCTCGGCAAGCACGGCAATCAATTGGCCGAAAAAGTCCACAATGCAATTTCAAATACAGGTCAACAACGTTTTTGATATCGCGTATCAATCCAATCTAAGCCGGTTAAAATATTTCGAATACTATTCTGCAAGTCCGAATGGAAGATCGGGAATTTATGGAATGGGAAGGAATATTTGTGGGAAAGTGATATTGAGTTTTTAAAAGGCCGCCGCACCCTGGTGGCGGCAACTGACAGCTGAGTCTGTCAACTGCCAACTGCTTCGTACACCACATGCCTGCACAACCTGTTACCCTTTTCAATAAACGGATGGTCAAACTCTCCTATTTTTTTCATGCCGATTCGCTGCATTACCGTTTCAGATTTTAGATTTAGCACCGATGTGAATGATAAAATTTTTTCAAATTCCAATTTTTCAAATCCAAATTGAAGACACGCGGTTGCAGCTTCTGTCGCGAAACCATTTCCCCATTCATCTTTCTTAAATCGCCACCCGATTTCTATACACGGAGTAAAAAAACTGTCGAATGATGGAATGCCAAATCCCGTAAACCCAATAAACTCTTTGGTTGATTTTTTTTCAACTGCATAGAATCCAAATCCACTCTTTTCAAAACGTTGGCGAATTCTGCTGATCATCGCCATTGTTTCCAGATCAGTCATCGTTTCGGGAAAGTATTTCATAACCTCCGGATCTTTGTTCATGTCAATACACGCGGAAACGTCTTCCTCGATCCATTTCCGGAGCCCAAGTCGTTTTGTAGAAATAATATAATTATCCATTATAGAATTAATCTGCAGTTATTGGTTGACGACCGGTATCAGTATTCTTTTCGTAAACAAAATACTTCTTAAGATTTAAAAACGGTTTTTCAATAATCTTCCATGACAACCAGGATATTGAAATCAATACCAGGAAATTTCCACCTTTGATCAGCATCTCAAGCCATTTTGGGGAATGGATGTCTTCGGTGTGAATGTTTGCGATTCGGTAAACGAGCCCGTCTGTTAATTGGGGAACGACAAGATGGTAGAGGTAAATAGCATAGCTTATTTTTCCGATAAAGATCATCCAGGAATTATCAAAGAGCCACTTCAAACGCAGTCGGTTGTTGTCGTGGTTGTAGACGACATAGGCAATAAGCCACATTGCCATGATGGAGACGTTTGTTCTTGCCGGGAGTAACAGCAATTTCTTATTGAACAACTCTGCCAGCCCTGAAATCAACGCCAATAGCGCTGCAATAGACAAATACTTAAAAAATTTCTGCTGTATACCGGGCTTGTATACACGCTGCCAGGCAAGCAGCGCGCCAAACCCAAAAGAATCAAAACAGTTTGTAGTGAGCACATCAGCCATGATATTGTCGATGAAAATATATTGCATGGCAATTCCTGTTAAAATAAAAACAATGATCGCGTGCAAGAGATATCTCGCTTGTATGAAAATAATTACCCAGGGCCAGAGCAAATAAAATTGTTCCTCGACCGACAGCGACCACAAGTGAGATAACATTCCATCCCATTCCTGGCGGATAAAAAAATAATAGTTGGATGTATACGAGACAAAATAAGGAAACGCCGGTTTGATATTTGTCCGGGTATGGTTGTGAAAAATAAGCAGGAGAAAAATGAAAATATAGTAGACGGGAAATATTCTTAACACCCTGCGCGCATAGAAGTTTTTTAGTGTTGTTGATTTCGTATGGTGATGCGCCTCTGCAAGTTTTTTGTTTTCGAGCAAAATACTTGTAATCAAAAATCCGCTCAATACAAAAAATACATCGACGCCAATTGCACCATTGGGAATATAATTGATCAGGCTGTATGGAGAGAACCAATGCGATATAATCACCAACAAGACTGCAATCGCACGTATGCTATCCAATTGCCGTATATATTTCATGAAACGTTGTTGGTTTAGTCTAGGTTCAAAGTATTAATAACGCAATATTCGGATATCTATTGGCTTTTTGTATCTTCTATGTGCCTACTGTGCCTATGTGGTAAAAAAATATTACCACATAGGCACAGTAGGCAGATAGGAATGCACTATTAAACCTTCTCTTCGCTTACATAAGCATCATCCACAAATGAGATTGGTATTCTATTTTGTGCGCACCAAACTGTGCATGAATCGGCATACATCTTCCATTCATCTTTCGCCCAGGCAGGCGCGGCGACTGCCCATCTCGATTCTGTTGGAAAATATACATGCAATTGCCCCATCGTAATTTCAAAAATTAATTTTTTGTCTGAAGTGACTGCTTCTAATTCTTCGCGCCAGCGTATGTTGAATTTGATCTCGCTCATTTATAGTCCGAAGTCAACATATTAAATAATAAAAAAACCAGCGCGAGTATCCAGGGTCCAAATCCAATCAAGAACCCGATCTTTTGGTTGCCCTTAAAAAGAGAAAAATAAAATCCCGCGATCCCCATTCCCAGGAATAGGATAGTAAAAACAACTGTCGCTGTTTGTGAATATTTACTGGTTTGCAGTACGCCGATTACATTCAGGAATCCGCGGAGTCCAAGGTAGACATTGATCGCAGAAATCAGCCAGACGATAAATTTCATGCAGTATAGGAGTTTAGTTGGGAGATTAGAAAATAGCCGGCTTTAACTCGTCCCCAATGTAATATTAGTATTTTGGAGGTGAAAATCCCGGGTACTCTAGTTTTTGCCAATTCTTTTTTTGAGCGGTAATTTTATTTCCCGTGGTTTTTGTAATCTCGTGCGTTCATTTGAACGCTTAGGGAAACGGAAATAATAATTCTAATACACATATGCTCACAAGACTCTTTCTCGCTACACTGTTCACTTTATCATTTTTTACGATCATTGCACAGGAAAAGCCCAAATGGGATGTAAACAATAATGGCTCACCTTCCAGGGAAGTGTCCTTCACCGTGAGTGAAGGAACCTGGATGAACCTCGATGTATCTCCGGATGGAAAGGAAATCGTATTTGATCTGCTGGGTGATATCTATTCGATGCCGATCAACGGCGGCGAGGCCAGATTGCTCAGACAAGGACCCGCCTTTGAAGTGCAGCCAAGATACAGTCCCGATGGAACAAAAATATCTTTTACTTCCGATGCAGGTGGCGGCGACAATATCTGGATCATGAATCGCGACGGTAGCAATGCAAAACAAGTCACCAAAGAAACATTTCGATTGTTAAACAATTCCGCCTGGTTGCCAGATGGGCAATACCTCGTTGCAAGAAAACATTTTACATCACAAAGATCCGCGGGCGCCGGCGAATTATGGATGTATCATATTAGCGGCGGAGGCGGTTTGCAGTTAACGCCGAAGAAAAACGACCAGCAGGATTTAAATGAACCGAGTCCTTCTTCGGATGGAAAATATATTTATTATTCAGAGGATATGTCGCCGGGCGGAACTTTCCAATATAACAAGGATGCCAATGGAAGCATATTCGTCATCAAACGTTTTGACCGCGTCAAAGGAACCAGCGAAGTGGTGACGCAGGGACCGGGAAGCACCGTTCGTCCACAGATATCACACGACGGCAAAAAGCTGGCTTTTATAAAACGCGTTCGTACTAAAACGGTCTTGTATATACGCAATTTGGAAACAGGTGAAGAATGGCCCGTGTACGATCAGTTATCAAAAGATTTAGAAGAAGCGTGGACCTTGTTTGGCATCTACACAGGTTTTGCCTGGACCCCCGATGACCAACAAATAGTAATCTGGGCCAAAGGAAAAATCAGGAAAATTGCATCAGGAGGCAAACACGAATCATCTGAAATCCCATTTGCCTGTAATGTCCGGCAACGAATCACAGATGCCGTTCAATTCAAACAAGATATCAACCCCGATGAGTTCAATGTGAATGTTATCCGCCATGCGAAAACTTCTCCTGATGGAAAGATTTTAATTTTTAATGCAGTGGGTTATCTCTGGAAAAAAAATCTTCCGGAGGGGAAACCTGAGCGATTGACAACATCGGTTGATTTTGAATTTGAGCCGTCTTTCTCTCCAGATGGAAAATGGATCGCATATGTAACCTGGAACGATACCGAGACAGGTTCGATTTATAAATTGAACGTCACAGACAAATCGAAACCTGTTAAGCTGACCGTCGAGAAAGGCATTTATCGCACCCCGTCTTTTTCTCCTGACGGTAAATCGATCGTATATACAAAAGAGAGTGGAAACCTTGATTTGGGGAACGCCTTTTCAGTCATGCCGGGAGTGTATATTATGTCTTCCGCCGGTGGAAAAGGAAATTTTGTAAGTGATAAGGGAGAATTTCCCAAGTTTAACGCTGGCGGAGATCGGATTTACTACCAAACTGGCGGGAACATTTTCGGCGAGCTGAATAAAACTTTCGGAAGTTATAAGATTGATGGTACAGACGATCACACCATTTTTAAAAGCATGTATGGAAATCAATTTGTCGTTTCTCCAAATGAGAACTGGGTAGCTTTTGTTGATTTGCACGAAGTATACGTTGCGACCTTTCCACATACAGGCAAAGCAATTGATTTAAGTTCATCAACAACCGATTTTCCTGTGAAGATTGTATCGAAAGATGCAGGGATCAATTTACATTGGAGCGCCGACAGCAAAGAACTTCACTACACACTCGGTGACCAATATTTCACAATTCCCTTGGCCGAGCGCTTTGAATTCATTGCAAGCAAACCGGATTCACTGTTTAAAGCACCCGAAAAAGAAACCGCCATTGGGTTGAAATTAAAAACGGATAAGCCATCCGGACTTGTTTCGTTTGAGCATGCACGTATTATTACAATGAAAGGTGATGAAGTGATTGAAGATGGAACAATAGTAGTAGAAGGCAATATGATCAGGCAGGTTGGAAAATCATCCGACATCAGCGTTCCTGCTAACGCAAAAAAGATTGATTGTTCCGGGAAAACGGTCATGCCCGGATTCATAGATGCGCATGCTCATGGACGTAATTTCCAAACCGGCCTTTCGGCGCAAAAGGAATGGGCATATTACGATAACCTCGCTTATGGAGTTACAACGAATCACGATCCATCTGCTAATAGTGAATTTGTTTTTGCCGAAAGTGAATTGGTCAAAGCGGGTGCAACGGTTGGTCCCAGGATTTTTTCAACCGGCACAATTATCTATGGTGCTGATGGAGATTTCAAGGCAGTAATTAATTCGATCGACGATGCAAGAAGCGCTTTGCGCAGAACAAAAGCATACGGTGCATTCAGCATAAAAAGTTATAATCAACCCCGAAGAGATCAGCGTCAGCAAGTGATACAGGCTGCCCGTGAGCTCGGAATGGAAGTCGTGCCCGAAGGTGGATCTCATTTCTTTCATAACATGAGTATGATCCTTGACGGGCATACCACAATAGAGCATAACATTCCGGTCGCTGACATCTATGACGACGTGGTACAACTCTGGAAGAATTCCAAAACAGCATACACTCCCACCCTGATTGTTTGCTACGGTGCAGTCAGTGGTGAATATTACTGGTACCAACACACGAATGTTTGGGAGAAGGAGCGATTGCTTGCATTCACTCCGCGTGCGATCGTTGATCCAAGAAGCAGACACCGGACGATGGTCCCCGAAGAAGAATATGAAAATGGACATATTCTCGTCTCTAAATCAGTCAGGAAATTAAGTGATGCAGGCGTGCGGATCAACATGGGAGCGCATGGTCAATTGCAGGGATTGGGTGCTCATTGGGAAATCTGGATGTTGGCGCAGGGCGGTATGACGCCATTACAAGCCCTTCGGGCAGCAACAATAAATCCGGCGATCACACTCGGATTGGATCAATATATCGGTTCACTCGAAGTAAATAAACTCGCGGATATCATTGTGCTTGACAAAAACCCGTTAGAAAGTATCCAAAACACCGAGTCTGTAAAATATGCGATGGTGAATGGAAGACTATATGACGCTGCAACGATGAATGAAATTGGAAATTACAATAAGCCAAGATCTAAATTTTTCTGGGAGATAAATGGAAATTCCGAAGCATTTCCATGGCATGAGGAAAGCAAGAGTTTTGAATTGCCGGGTGCTGACGGAGAATAACCGTCTACAATCGAAGTGCATTTTCTCCTTTGCGCCTTTACGCCTTTGCGAGAGATTTATTTCACGCAAAGGCGCAAAGGAGAGGCACGAAGAAATATCTCCCCGAGTTATCGGCATTTTTTTTTATCCGTTCTTTTGTCAACTACCCATTAATCCTGCATTCCACTTAGTTTAACTAACACGGAAAGATGACACAGTATAAATTTGAAATATAAATTCTAGTAGACTTAATAGCCATAAATATTAAGGCAAAGCACAGTTGTTTGAAAGGGCTTTTTTCCAAAAGCCCTTTGCTATTTTTGCCACCAAAAACTTTTATTGGATTTACACACTTCTACGTTTGATTCCGCTGCAGTTTATTTAAAAACATTTCTTTTCTTGTACGCGAAACATCGATTGTTTGCCCATCACTCATCAACACATATCCTCCTTCACCTTTGTTATATTTTTCTACCTCATTCATATTTACAATATATGAATTGTGCACACGAACAAAAAAATCAAAGTCCCTGAATTGCTCTTCCATTTCTTTCAGGGAACGGCATGCTAGTACTTTTCCGCGCGACTTTGTAGTGATATGAGTATAATTGTCGTCAACCTCGCAGTACAATATCTGGTCAGCAGGGATCAATTCGAAACCAGAAGAAGTTGGGATCGCAATTTTTACAAATCTCGTTTCAACGCCTTTCATTCTCTCGACAAGCATGTCAATTTGTTCTTTAAATGGAAGGCTTTTTCGTGCCACCACTTTTTGCACGGCAGCAACTAATTCTTTTGATATAATTGGTTTTAGTAAATAATCCAGTGCGCTGAAACGCATGGCCTTGATCGCATATTGGTCGTAGCTCGTAGTAAAGATGATTGCAAAATTGATATCCTTAAATTGTTCAAGCAATTCGAATCCATTCATAACTGGCATCTCGATATCAAGAAAAATAATATCAGGATCTGATTTGATAATTGACTTAAGTGCTTTTTCCGCTGAATTGCATTTATCAATCACCTTAACATCCGGACAATATTTTTCGAGCAACAGGCTGAGCGTCGCTATCGCATGTTCTTCGTCATCAATTAGAATCGCTGTCAGCATATATCAACGGTATTTTAATGATTACTTCGGTTCCTGCAGGTTCACCATCTGCATCTACCAGGTCATTGATGAGAATGGGATGTTCGTTTGTTTTTGATTTTTTTAGTACGGTAATTCTCTCGGATGTGATTTTTACTCCAAGCGGTTTGAATCTTGTTGAAGATTTGCCTTCAAACGAAGAAGCCTTTTTTCTTCCGATTCCATTATCAAGTATCGTATAAATCAGGAATGAACCTTCTTCGTGTATATTAATATCCAATCTTCCTTTTTCTTTTTTTGGCATCAGCCCGTGCCAAATGGCATTTTCAACAAACGGCTGAATGATCAACGGGGGAACCCGCAGCAAAGATTTGTCAAGATTTCCATCCATGATAATATGATATTCAAAATGGAAATTAAAACGCAACGATTCAATTTCAAGATACAACTCAAGTGCATCCAGTTCATTCTCCAGTGATACAAGGGAAGATTGTGAATTTTGCAAGATCATCCTGATCAGTCTTGAAAATTTGGCGAGATATTCCGCGGCCTGCTCACTGTCGTTTTGCAAAATGAAACGATTGATTGAATTCAGCGAGTTGAAAATAAAATGCGGATTCATTTGTGCGCGAAGCACCTTCATCTCTAGTTCTGACTTCTGATTTTGAAGTTCCGTATATGCAATTTTACTTTCCATTTTTTCCTGTTGCAAATCATTTTCGGCAATTCGGCGCAAATGATCTGCTGTTTTTCTTTTCAATATAGTATTGCGCATGATCGCAACGCATAACAGAAAAAGTATTATGGAAAGAATAATAATATACGTTGTCTGCCTACGATTATCTTTCAACTTCTGCTCTCTCAATTTATTTTCATCGTCTAAGTGCGCAATTTTTTGTTCATACGTGTAGGCAGTGATCCGCCCCTTAACCTTATCGTTAAGCACGCTGTCCCTTGTCGTGATAAATTTATTGTAGTATGTATAAGCGCTGTCGAGTTTATTCAATCCAAAATAAGAAGCATGAATAACGTCATAGCTATTTAGAATGACCTGCTTGGAGTTTGTATGCATTGCCATATTCAAACTGAGCATTCCATAATGCAATGCATTGTCAGGTTTTTTCAGACCGAGGTAAGCATTGCCAATGTCAACCAGTGTTCTCATTACTTCATTCCGGTCATTTCTTTTTTCATGCATGATCAATGCCTGGTTCAAATATTCTAATGCCTTTCCATATTCCTTTAATTGCAGGTAGAACTCCGCCTTGCTGACGAGAAATATCCGGAGGTCCTTTTCATTTTCATGTGCGGGATCAAACTGATCATAAATTTGCAAAGCAGAATCATATCTGTTCAGGTGCCAATAGATTTCTGCAAGCTGCATCTGTGGCCACAGGCTAAAATCATTCTGGTTGTTTACATTCGCGGCCTGCGATTTTTGCTGGCTCATTTTGAAATAGTCCAGCGCAGTGCGATAGTCCTCAATCTGCATATAAATCCTTGCAAGAACCCGCATCGAGATCCCAATCTCTGTGTTGTCGTGAATGCGTTCGGCGGCTTGTAATCCGTTTTGAGCAAGTACAAATCCTTTATCATAATCACCCTTTTGGATGTACATGATCGCAAGTATGTTCACCGCATTTGCATATTCCTTGGGCTTATCGTTTCTTCTAAAACATTCAATCGCTTTTTCCTGATAAGGAATTGCCTGGCCATAACAACTTTGCGCGAACAATGAGAACGAAAGGCGTAAATAGGCAGCTGCTATGTTTTTCTTATTCGCGGTTTTTGAAAACCAATCCAGCGATTCAAGCGCCAGTTCTTTTTCAAGCAGAAAATTATCATCAAATCTTCTTACGATTTCCGCTTTAGTAGAAATAGCTTCTGCAATACCATGCACATAATTTCCGGCACTGGCAGTCCGATACGCGAGGTCCTGGTAAAACATCGCGGAATCCCTGTTTGACGTTGCAATGAAATGTTGGCTGATCTCATTCAGACAGTCAACCTGTGCCGTGTCCGTACGTGAAGTCAATGCTTTTTTCAGGCTGTCCAGGTTTTTTTCCTGCGAGAATGCGTTTGCGGTTGCGAGACACAAAAAGAATATTCGGGAAATAATTTTCATTGACCTATTATAAATGATCTTCAGGCTATGGAATACAGCGAGAAACGTCGAAGCAAATTAAAATAAAATGAACAATTCTTCTGGTAATTATGTTCAGAATGACAACTGGTCATTATTGATGGGTAACTTGCAAAGAAAACGGGTAATCTGCAGTAATTTTGTATTTGTTTTTTTGAATGTACCTTTAAAACCTTCACTTTAAGACGATGAGCCGTAGATGAAAGTTCGAGTAAGTGTCCGACTATCCTATATCATTTTTTTGCTGACCAATAATTAAATCACCGTGAACAAAAAGTCAGGATCGAGCTTTTACTTGTATGGTTCAATTATTCTCCTCGCCATATTTACGTCCTGCGGAAACAAGAAGGCCGAAAACGTAGTTGCAAGGCCAGCTGGCAGCAATCAGCCACCTCCTACCCAGGTTGAAGGTTATGTTGTAAAAATTGAGTCGCTCGCATCAAACGTCGAAGTGCCCGGGAATTTGATCGCAAACGAATCAACAGAATTACATCCACAAATTTCGGAAAGAATTGTACAGCTTAATGTGAACGAGGGCCGCATCGTTTCCAGGGGAACACTCATTGCAAAATTGTACGATGCCGATCTGCAGGCGACATTGAAAAAACTCCAGGTTCAACTCGAGATCGCGAAACAAAACGAAGAACGTTCCGGTAAACTTTTAAAAATACAAGGTATCAGTCAGCAGGACTATGATGCGAGTCTGCTCAACATTAATAATATCAGGGCGGATATTGAAATCACACAAGCAACGCTTATCAAAACTGAAATCAGGGCTCCATTCACAGGAAAGGTGGGTTTGAGAAATATCAGTATCGGCGCTTTCGTGACGCCAACAACGGTTATTGCATCCATTCAGCAAACTGACATATTGAAATTGGATTTTTCTGTTCCTGAAAAATATACTTCGCGCGTAAAAATCGGGCAACCTGTAAACTTTACAGTGGAAGGTGGTTCAAAAAAATATACTGCTAAAATAATGGCGACTGAATCCGGCGTTACACAGGATACACGCAGCCTGATGATCAGGGCAATCGTGCAGAATCATGATGCGAGTCTTGTTCCGGGTGTATTTGCGAAAGTGGTGCTCGATTTCGATCCCGACCCAAATGCAATCGTCATTCCAACCCAGGCTGTCATTCCGCAGGCACGCGGAAAAAAAGTAATTGTGTACCAGGCAGGGCTTGCAAGGTTCCAGGATGTGACAACAGGCGTCCGCGATTCGTCTTCGATTCAGATTACAAGTGGATTGAAAGCTGGCGATACCATTGTTACGACCGGGCTTCTTAGTGTAAGACCCGATTCAAAAATTGAAGTAACCAAGATCATTAACTAACCAAATACATTCACGCATGAACATTTCTGAGCTCAGCTTGCGAAGACCGGTACTTGCCATCGTGATGAACATCATCATCGTTGTATTTGGAATCATTGGATTTAAATTCCTCGGTATTCGCGATTATCCGGCCATCGATCCCCCGAATGTAAACGTGCGAACTTCTTACGCCGGTGCAAATGCTGATATCATCGAAACGCAGGTAACCGAACCACTCGAGAAATCTATCAATGGGATAGCGGGTGTCCGTAATATCACATCTTCCAGCAGCAGCGGAACCAGTAGTATCAATGTTGAATTTGATTTAGGCATCAATCTCGAAGCTGCGGCTAATGATGTCCGTGATAAGGTGTCGCAGGCGCAACGTTCTCTCCCACCGGATATCGAAGCACCGCCGGTTGTTTCAAAGGCCGATGCAAGTTCTGACGCGATTCTCGCAATGACGGTTCAAAGCAACACAAGAAATCAATTGCAGATCACAGAATTTTCCAATAATGTTTTGGTAGAAAGATTGCAAACCATTCCAGGTGTAAGCAGCATCCAGATATGGGGTGAAAAACGCTACGCAATGCGCATCTGGATCGATCCTTCAAAACTCACTGCGTATGGACTGACTCCCGGTGATGTACAAGCGGCATTGGTAAAGGAAAATGTAGAACTTCCGTCGGGAAAAATTTCAGGGAACGCGACAGAATTAACCGTCCGGACATTTGGAAGATTGAATACGGAAGAAGAATTTAATAATATCATCATTAAAAATGTAAACAATGCAGACGTTCGCGTGAAAGATATCGGCGAAGCGTTGCTGGGTCCCGAAAACGAAGAAACAATTTTAAAAGAAAGTGGTATACCAATGATCGGCCTCGCCCTGGTGCCACAACCCGGATCAAATTATATAGCCATTTCAAATGAATTTTATAAAAGACTCGATAAAATAAGAAAAGACGTTCCATCAGATATCAAGCTCAACATCGCGTTGGATCAGACGAAGTTTATCAAAAAATCTATTTCAGAAGTTGAGGAAACTTTGATCGTTGCGCTGTCACTTGTAATCCTGATCATTTATTTATTTTTCCGCGATTGGCTAATTGCAATTCGCCCGCTCATTGATATTCCCGTCTCTTTAATCGGAGCTTTCTTTATTATGTACCTGATGGGGTATACCATCAATGTGTTGTCATTGCTTGCTATTGTGCTGGCGACGGGTCTCGTTGTGGATGATGGTATCGTTGTTACGGAAAACATTTATAAAAAAATGGAGCGCGGAATGAACAAGTGGCAAGCAGCATTGGAAGGATCGAAAGAAATTTATTTTGCCGTTATCGCCACTTCCATCACGCTGGCTGTTGTGTTTCTTCCAATCATTTTTCTGCAAGGTTTTGTCGGAAGCCTTTTCCGCGAATTCGGAATCGTTGTAGCCGGTGCCGTTTTGATTTCCGCATTTGTATCTCTTACGTTGACACCTGTGCTGAACGTAAAAATGACAAGAAAAGGAGGTGTACATAAGCATTCCTGGTTCTACAATAAAACAGAACCATTTTTCCGGTGGATGGAGAGCAGCTACCAGGCAGCGTTGACAAGATTCATGAAGGTTCGATGGGTGGCGTTCATTATTATTGGGGGTTGTGCCGCGATTATTTATTTTATTGGTGGAGGTCTTCAGTCGGAGCTTGCGCCTTTGGAAGACAGAAGTCAATTTCGATTAGCAGTGGTCGGTCCCGAGGGCACTTCATTCGACGCGATGGATAAATATATTGAGCGATTATCGAACCTGATGATCGATTCTGTTCCTGAAAAAGAAATTGTACTCACGGTTACTTCTCCCGGATTTACAGGATCAGGTAATTCCAATACGGGTTTTGTTCGTGTTACATTGATCGATCCAAAACTCAGGCAACGATCACAAGCGGATATCGTCAAAATGATCAATCAGAATCTTGGAAAATATAATGAGGGTCGTGCATTCGCAATACAAGATGAAACGATCCAGGTAAATCGTCGCGGCGGACAAGCAGTTCAATTCGTAATACAGAATAACAATTTTGAAAAATTACGGGAGATCCTTCCCAAATTTTTGGAGGAGGCAAACAAAAGTCATGTGCTGCAACAGGTCGATGTGGATTTGAAATTCAATAAGCCCGAATTGCGAGTGCAGATTGATCGTATCAAAGCAGCAGAGCTCGGTGTAAGTGTCAATGATGTGTCTGAAACGTTACAACTTGCTTATAGCAATCGTCGCCTCGGATATTTTACGAAAGAGGGAAAGCAATACCAGGTGATGGGACAAGTTGCGCGCAATGATCGCGATGACCCGAATGATATGAAAACATTGTTCGTCAGAAATAGTCGCGGTAGCATGATCAGTCTTGACAACCTGGTTAAAGTGGAAGAATCAAACACGCCGCCGGCCATTTATCACTTTAACCGTTACAAATCTGCAACTATTTCTGCGGGCCTCGTTCCTGGTAAAACCATTGGTGATGGCGTGAAGGAAATGGAAGGCATTGCGGCTAGACTTCTGGATGAATCATTCACTACATCTTTATCCGGCTCTTCACGCGATTTTGTAGAAAGCTCGAGCAATACAAGCTTTGCATTGTTATTGGCGCTTGGCTTGATCTTTTTAATTCTTGCGGCGCAATTTGAGAGTTTCGTCGATCCATTCATCATCATGTTTACCGTGCCGCTTGCTTTTGCGGGTGCAGTCCTTTCACTTTGGACATTCGGATATACGCTAAATATTTTTTCACAGATTGGAATGATTATGTTAGTCGGCCTTGTAACTAAAAACGGTATCCTCATCGTAGAATTCGCGAATCAAAACAGGTTAAAGGGAATGAAACGAAGAGAAGCTGCGATTTACTCCGCAACACAACGTTTGCGGCCAATTTTAATGACGAGTCTCGCGATGTCATTAGGTGCACTGCCGCTCGCACTCTCTCTTGGTGCGGCAGCGACGAGTCGTATTCCATTGGGAATTGTCATTGTTGGTGGAATTATGTTTTCATTGATACTAACATTATTTGTAATCCCGGCGATGTATTCCTATCTCTCGTCGGCAAAGAAAAGAAGCGCGTTGGATTCGTTAGTTCCCTCGACGACAAGTCCAACATCAGAAACAGGCGCGGCGCTGGCCTAAAATGAACAACATGATTACTATCAGGATACTACTATTGCTTTGTTTGATATGCCCGGGATCGATCCTGCATGCACAGCGAAAATTGACATTGGAGGAAGCTGTTGCTACTGCCCTTCAAAACAACTATGATATCAGGATCGCGAAAAATGATTCGATGGTTGCTGCAATCGATTATTCCTTCCGGTATGGTGCTTTTCTCCCACAGCTCAATGCGTCCGTAGGTATTTTGTGGAATGAGAATAACCTCAAACAAACACTTGCAGATGGCAGTAAAAGGGAGCAGAATAATATCAAGTCGAATAACATGATCAGCGCACTGAGCCTGAATTGGGTTTTGTTCGATGGATTAAAAATGTTCGCAACGCTTGCAAAAGCCGAACAATTTGTAAAGCTTGGTGAACTGACTATAAAGAACCAGGTTACAAACACAGTGGCTGAAGTGATCAATAATTACTACCTGATCGCTGCGCAAAAACAACAATTGAGAGCGATCAGGGAGGTGATGGTTGTAAATGAAGAACGCGTAAAGCTTGCACAAAATCGGTTAGACATTGGCGTGGGTATCAAGCCTGACCTGCTCCAAAGCAAAGTCGATCTCAACGCACAGAAGGCAAACATCCTTACACAGGAAACACTGATTGCACAATTAAAAGAACAACTCAATCAAAAAATGAATGTTCCCACACGAACGGAATACGATGTGTTGGACAGTATCCCGATCACATATGATTTGAGCCTGGGTGAAATAGAAAACAACATTGAATCTACAAATCCACTTTTACGAGTTGCACAAAAAAATATCGACATCGCCGGAATCACTTTGCGCGAAAGAAGGGCTGAACAGTTCCCAATTCTTTCTTTTAATTCAGCGTACAATTATAATGTTACCAACAACAAGGCCGTTATCAATAATTTTTCATTGTTGTACAATCAAAATCATGGATTCAATTATGGATTTTCACTGGCAATCCCCATTCTGAACAACCTGAATACACGACGATTGATCAAACAGGCTAAACTTGATATCAGCTACCGGCAACTGCTATACGATAATCAACGTTCGTTACTAAGCCTCGGTGTCACAAATGCGTTTATTGCTTATGAGCAACAGAAAAAAGCGTTAGCCTTAGAGGAAGAAAATATTTTACTCGCAAAAGAAAATGTGGAGATCATTGTTCAGACTTTACGTC
>Ga0163162_10001806_pt1 | contig 20093 bp, 20 predicted proteins | sample S55metaG_FD_115310 | JGI IMG/M metagenome (GOLD analysis project Ga0163162, IMG submission 115310) | Switchgrass rhizosphere microbial communities from Kellogg Biological Station, Michigan, USA - S5-5 metaG | ecosystem: Host-associated > Plants > Roots > Rhizosphere > Soil | place: USA...
CAGGCCGGTAACTTCCAGTCGGTAACTCTCCGCCTCCACCGTCGGCGCTTCGTCGATGCCGTAGAAGGCGTTGAACGGAAATGGCCGGGTGATCATCGATTCGGGATAGGTCGGTGCCATGGCGTTGGGATTGAACAGCCAGCCCTGCACCCGGTCGTTGAAGCGGGACATGGCGGACAACGCGGTGTCGACGTTTTCGTTGTCGGTGATGTTGCAGCCGGACAACATCGCCACGCCGCCCAGCGTCAGGCCACGCAGCAGGAACGAGCGACGCGAACGGTTGGCGATCTGCGGGGCGAGGATCTTCCGGGCGTCTGTCAGGATCGACGACTCGTCCAGCCCGGTACTTTCGATGCGCTTTTTCATACCGACTCCTTGCGACCGACGATCATGGCCCACAACGTTTTGGGGACCAGCGCGACCATCACCAGATGCACCGCAACGAAGGCCACCAATAGCGCCATCGCGAAGAAATGCACCCGTCGCGCACCTTCGTAACCCGCCATCAACTCGCGCAGCAGCGGGAACTGGACGGACTTCCACAGCACCAGCCCTGAAACCACCAGCAGCATGATGTCGACCATCACGAACAGGTACGCCAGCCGTTGCACCTGGTTGTAATGACTCAGGTCGGCATGCCCCAACCGCCCTCGCAACGCGGCCCATACGTCCTGCAGGACACCTTTGGGCGAAACCGGGAAGAAACGGCGTTTCAGACGACCGCTGAACAGGTTGATGGCCAGATAAATCAGGCCGTTGATGGCGAGAAACCACATCGCCGCGAAGTGCCATTGCAGGGCGCCCCCCAGCCAGCCGCCGAGCGTGATCGATTTGGGGAAGCTGAAATCGTAAATGGGCGATGCGTTGTAGATCCGCCAGCCGCTGGTGACCATGACCAGAACCGCCAGGGCGTTCAGCCAATGGGTCAGCCGCAGCCAGCGCGGATGGCTGCTGATACGGGGTGAAGCAGATAGCTGCGACATGTCCGGCTCCCGGCAGTTGATCGATGGGGCCGAGTATGTGAGCGGACAGATCGCCAAATCCTCACGTAAAGTTAAATTAAACGTGATAACTCTCGACGCGTTGCCACGCGCCTTACCCTGCAATTGTGGTTAAAATGCCGCCCCCTCAAATTGCCGACCCTGCCCGATGAACCCAGACGCGCTCGCCACCCTCCACGCCCATTTGCTGACGGCCCTGGCAACGCCCCCCGCAGAAACCCGCCGTTTGTTCCACGGCCGTGGCCGCTGCTGGCCGGGCCTGGAGCAGTTGACCGTCGACTGGCTTCAGGGCGTGGTGCTGGTCGCCCTGTTCAAAGAGCCGGAAGCGTCGCAGCTCGAAGACTTGAAACAACGCCTGATGCTGATCACGCAGTCGCCCGAGTGGCAGCAATCCGGCGCGCATACTTTGTTGCTGCAACATCGCTACCTGCTGCAAAGCACCACCGAGTGGCTGCTGGGGGACGTGATCGATGAAATGACCATCACCGAGGGTGGCTTGCGTTACCGTGTGGACCTGGGGCGCAAACAGAACACCGGCCTGTTTCTCGACATGCGCTACGGCCGCGACTGGGTGCGGGCCAATGCCGACGGCAAGCGTGTGTTGAACCTGTTTGCCTACACCTGCGGTTTTTCGGTCGCGGCCATCGAGGGCGGCGCCGAGCACGTGGTCAATCTGGACATGTCCAGCCCGGCCTTGAGCCGTGGGCGCGACAATCACCGGCTCAACGGGCACGATTTGAGCAAGGTCAGCTTTCTCGGTCACGACCTGTTCAAGTCCTGGGGCAAGGTGATTGGCAAAGGTCCGTATGACCTGGTGATCATCGACCCGCCGTCCTTTCAGAAAGGCAGTTTTTTGCTGACCAAGGATTACCAGCGCGTATTGCGCCGCTTGCCGGAGCTGCTCGGCCCGCAGGGCACGGTGCTGGCCTGCATGAACGACCCGGCGTTCGGCCCGGACTTCCTCATCGATGGCGTCATGCGGGAAGCGCCGAGCCTGCGTTTTGAACAGCGGCTGGACAATCCACCGGAATTTCCGGATGCCGATGAGGCCTGCGGATTGAAGGCGCTGGTGTTCAAGTTGGGCGAGTAAACCGCCGGTATCAACGCGGCTGCAGCACCAACGCAAACAACTCGCCGTGACCATTCACGTTGAGCTTGTGATACACGTTGCGCCGATGCACTTTCACGGTCTCCGGTGAAATGCCCATCTGCTGGGCGATGGCTTTGCTGGAGAAGCCCTGAAGAATCAGCCTGGCCGTTTCGATTTCCCGCACCGACAGGCGCGCGTCGAAGCGATCCAGCAACAGGGTGAGATCGCCGGCCACAGGCTCGGCGGTCGCGCCTTCCGGCGGCATCAGTTGCAGGTGACGGCGCATCGCCGACAGCACCCAGTCGCGCACGCACAACAGACGGCCCTGCTCCTGGAGGGTAAATCGCGTCGAGCGCCCCAGCGACAAGCCCAGCACGGCGCCATCGAGGTTGATCATGAACTGCAACTCGTCGGCGCCCACGACCGAACGGAAATAGCTCAGGTAGTACTCGCTTTGCTGGAACTGGTCGGGAGCCACCGATTCCAGGCTGTGCAGGCCATCGGCAATGCCGGCGCAAGCGGCCTGGTAGAAGGGATCAAGCAGGTACATGCCGGCGCTGTAGTCCGCCAGTTCTTCATGCTCGGCGGCATCGCCTTTTGAGTCGAAATCAATCAGCAACCGCGGCACCCGCCCCGCGCCCATCACCGCGACCAACGCATTGTCCAGCGGCACCAGCAACCGCAAGGTGTCGACCAGCGCCCGCCAGAAACCGTCCTGACCCAACGCACCAAACACCCGCGCCAGCCCTTGGTGCACGGGCAACTCTTTCAACAACGCGTCCACGCACTACCCCTTTCGAGTAACCCATGATGGGAATGGGTGAGTCCCGCGCCTGCCGATACGCTGCAAGCACCTGTTCATCACCGGCCTGCAGCAGGCCAGGAGTGCCGCATCATGAGTCGTCACCGTTCGCATATCAATCTCGGACTGGGCGCCTGTTTGTGCGTCTCGCTGTCGGCGATGGCCACCGACGCACCCACGGTCCATGTCTACAACTGGTACGACTACATCGGTCCCAACACCCTGCATGACTTCAAGCGCGATACCGGAATCGAGCCGGTTTACGACACCTTCGACAGTGCCGAAGTGCTGGAAGGCAAACTGCTGACCAGCCGCAGCGGCTACGACGTGGTGGTGGCGAGTAACTTCAGTTTGCCGACGCTGATCAAGGCCGGCGCCCTGGCACCGTTGCCGCACGCGCAAATGCCTGATTTCAAGAACATGGACAGCGACCTGCTGGCAAAACTGGCCAACAACGATCCGGGCAATCAGTACGCCGTGCCGTATCTGTGGGGCACCAACGGGATTGGCTACAACATCGACAAGGTCCGCGCCGCGTTGGGCGACAAGGCGCCCGTGGACTCCTGGGACCTGGTGTTCAAGGAAGAGAACCTCGCCAAGCTCGGCCAATGCGGCGTGGCGATGCTCGATTCGCCATCCGAAATGCTGCCGGTCGCCCTGCACTATCTGGGCTTGCCACCTAACAGCACCAACGCCGAAGACTACAAGAAGGCCGAGGCGCTGCTGCTCAAGTTGCGCCCGCACATTGCGTACTTCAATTCGTCCAAGTTCATCAGCGACCTGGCCAACGGCAACATCTGCGTGGCGGTGGGCTGGTCCGGCGCGATGCTGGAAGCCAAGACCAATGCCGAGCAGGCCAACAACGGCGTGAAGATCGCCTACAGCCTGCCCAAGGAAGGTGCGCCGGTGTGGTTCGACACGCTGGTACTGCTCAAGGACGCCCCGCATCCGCAACAAGGCCTGGCCTTCATCGACTACCTGATGCGCCCGGATGTTATCGCCCCGGTCAGCGATCACCTGAACTACCCCAACGGTAATCGCAGCGCGACGCCGCTGGTGGCTGAGGCGACCCGCACCAATCCTGCCGTTTATCCGTCGGCTGAAGCGCTGGCCACGTTGTTCACCCTCCAGCCCCTGCCGCCCGCCACCGAGCGGGTGCGGACGCGGATCTGGAGCAAGGTGAAAAACGGTCAATAACCCCCGGTGACTCTGTAGCAGCTGGCGAAGCCTGCGTCCGGCTGCGAAGCAGTCGTAAATCCGGCTCATGCGGCTTACCTGAAACACCGTGCGCTCTGACTTTACGACTGCTGCGCAGCCGGACGCAGGCTTCGCCAGCTGCTACAGGGAATCGGTCATCCAATAATTTTGTTTAACACCATAAACATGAGAAAACCCATGAAACCACGTGCCCGCGACTTGAACATCCAGTTCGGCCAACTGCAACCCGGCCCTCTCAACGCCATCACCGACGTGCCCGGTGTGCGCGTCGGCCACAGTGATGTGCGTGGCCGCACCGACAGCGGTCGTGACATCCACACCGGCGTCACCCTGATCGAACCGCGCGCCGGTTCCACCAATCAACAACCGTGCTTTGCCGGTGTGCATGTGCTCAACGGCAACGGTGACGCCACCGGTCTTGAGTGGATTCGTGAAGCCGGCCTGCTGACCAGTCCGATCGCCTTCACCAACACCCACAGCCTGGGCGTGGTGCGCGACGCGCTGATTGCGCTGGACCGTGAGAACCAACCCGATGACGGCCGGCTTTACTGGAACATGCCGGTGGTGCTGGAGACGTTCGACGGCTTGCTCAATGACATAAACGGCTTCCACGTCAAACCCGAACATGTGGCCCAGGCCCAACGCAATGCGGTGGGTGGCCCGGTGATCGAAGGCGCGGTGGGCGGTGGCAGCGGGATGATTTGTCACGAGTTCAAGGGCGGCATCGGCACGTCCTCGCGACGCTTGAGCCCTGCGCAGGGTGGCTGGACGGTCGGGGCGATTGTTCAGGCCAACCACGGTATTCGCAATGAACTGCGCGTCGACGGTTACCCGGTCGGACGCTATATGGAACAGGTCGACTCGCCCTTCCTCAAGGCCTCGCTGCCGTTTCCGGGCATGGGCTCCATCGTCGTCTGCCTGGCCACGGATGCGCCGTTGCTGCCGCACCAATGCACGCGCCTCGCGCAACGTGCCAGCCTCGGCCTCGCCCGCACCGGTGGCGGTAACGAAGACCACAGCGGTGACATCTTCATTGCCTTCGCCACCGGTAACCAGCACGTACCGCCCGCCGCCTATGAAGGCAAAGGCGCGCCGACGTGCGACAACCTGAGCATGGTCAACAACGATCACATCAGCGAGTTGTTTCTGGCCGCCACCGAAGCCGTGGAAGAAGCCATTATCAATGCCCTGTTGGCGTCCGATACGGTCGAAGGTAATGGCCACACTGTGCCGGGGCTTGATGCCGAGACGCTGCTAAAAGCACTGCGCCAGGCCGGTTGGCCTGGGATTCAGCGATAAAGCGCTAAACAGAAATGCCCGATGCCATGCATCGGGCAATCACTGATCAGTGCTCCAGCACCAGCAACGGCGTGCCTTTCTTCACGATGTAGGTCGCCAGCTCAGACGCTTTGCCGCTACCCACGTTCTTCGCCAGATGCACGGTGCCCGCCGGGATGTACAGCGAATCGCCCGCCTTCAACGTGATCGGTGCCCGCCCCTCCAACTGATACTCGAAGGTGCCTTCGATAACGTAGGCGACCTCGACTCCAGGATGCGAATGCTTTGGCGACGTCACGCCCGCGTCGAAATCGACACGCACTTGAATCACCTCGCGGTCGGCGACGTCCAGGTCCTGGCGCACCTGGTCTGTGCGGTGAATGCCGGCCTGCCAGTTTTTAGCAGGTTGTGCTTCAGGGGTGGTCTCGCCCGCCTGGCAAAAGCTTGCAAAGGCTGCCAGTGAAACAGCGGCAAGGGTGAAACCGAGCCGGCCAGCGGTGTTACGGGAAGTGATACGGGACATCGTCATTCTCCAGTGATTGCCGCCGATGCGGTGACACCATTTGGAGGGACCGGTGTATCTCGCGTGTGTCGCACATCCCTTGGTTTTGTATGCAAAGGTGGCTGCCGGCACCGGGGATACGTTGCGATACAAGCCCCCGTCCGCTCCGACCGACCATCCGAAGAAATGTCCTCTGTCACCACACAGCTAAAATTGACAGGGGGGATCACTTCAACGCGTCCTTACAAGCGGGAGTTTCACGATGAAAATCGTATCTTCGCTGGCGTTGGTGGTGGCGGTCGGGTGGCTCTCCGGGTGTTCGACGGTGCCAGACAGTCAGATCACTAACGTTCCCCTGCACGCTACGTCCGTCAACGGCGGGAATATCGCCCGGCCCATCATGATGCCCAAAGGCAATGCAACCGAGTTCTGGTTTGCCGTCAGCGGCGAAACCATGGGCAGCGCGTTACCCGGTCGCTTGATGGCTTATATCTATTCCGGAAGCTGCGCCCAACTGGGCTCTACGCCGGCGTATGACCTGAACGACGGGCCAAATGCACGGTTTTATTCATCGGCATCGATGCAGTACTTCTGGAAAAGCGCACCCGTGCCTGTCGAGACACTCCGCGCCGGCGGCTATGTGCTGGTGGTGCGTGAAAGCCCGGCCGATGGCCATCAAAACATTTTCTGCGGCAATCTGAGCTGAAGCCGTTGCCCTCCTTCGTTCCCGCGCGCTGCGTGGGAACGCTTTTCTCACGGTATCGCCGACGCTCGTCTACTGATCCTGAGCCGCCGCAACCGGGTCCGCCCCGCGCGCGCCCTTGAACGCATCACGCCGTGCCTTTCGTTCTGCGGCATAGGCCTCGCTGGGCGTACTAATCAGCTCTGCACGACGCAACGGCTCGCCGCAATGCGCACACAACGGCCCCAGCCCGGCGGGTTGGCCACAGGTGGCGTGGGTGTAAACCACCGCCAGCCCCTCCTCCTCTGACTTGCACCAGGTTTCCCCCCACGCTCGCAATGCCAGCACCACGGAATAGAACGCGTCCCCCTTGGGTGTGAGGTGGTACTCGTAACGCAACGGCCGCTCACTGTAGGGGCGGCGGGCGACCAGTCCGTCGGCCTCCAGACGCTTGAGGCGGGTGGCGATCATTTGCGGGGTCCCGGCGGTTTGCGCCTGGATCTCGTCGAATCGATGGCTGCCCATGAACAACTCGCGCAGCACCAGGACCGTCCAGCGGTCGCCGACGACAGATTCAGCCCGGGAAATCGGACACAAGGTTTCGGGAACAGCGGTGTTTACCGACATGCGGCCTTGCCTCTTTCACAGTTACTATGATTATCATATCAACATGATGCACGGGCAAGCCCGACGCACCGGTCACTCAATTTCCTGGAGAAACAGCCATGTCAAAAGCACTCTATCCCCTCGACAGAACCGCCTACCTGTTGGTCGATCCTTACAACGATTTCCTTTCCGAAGGCGGAAAAGTCTATCCGCTTATCGAACCGATCGCCGAACAAGTCGGCCTGCTCGACAACTTGCGCGCACTCGACCGCACCGTCCGGGCCCTCAAGATTCCGGTGGTCATCGTACCGCACCACCGCTGGGAACAAGGCGACTACGAGGATTGGGATCACCCAAGCCCCACCCAATGCAAGATCATGCACATGCATCACTTCGCTCGCGGGGAATGGGGCGGCGACTGGCACCCCGATTTCGCGCCCAAGGCCGGTGACATCGTTGTTCAGGAACACTGGGGCTCCAGTGGTTTTGCCAACACCGACCTGGATTTTCGACTCAAACAAAAAGGCATCACTCACGTAATCATCGTTGGCCTGCTGGCCAATACCTGCATCGAGGCCACCGCCCGTTACGCGGTGGAACTGGGTTATCACGTCACCCTGGTGCGCGACGCGACGGCCGCCTTCAAGCCCGAAATGATGCACGCGGCGCATGAGCTGAACGGTCCGACGTTCGCCCACGCCATTGTCACCACACCAGAGCTCATCGCCACCCTGACCCGAGGTGAACGCCCATGACACTGACAGGCAAACTGATGATCGGCGCCAGCGATGTGCCCGGTACCGAAGGGACGATGAGGGCGCTCAATCCCGCCAGCAATCAGTTGATTGAACCGGCGTTCGCCCTGGGTGGCGTAGCCGACGTCGACAAGGCCGCGACCCTCGCCGATGAAGCGTTCGATGAGTACAGCCACACCTCGCTCACCCGGCGCGCGGCGTTCCTCGACAGCATTGCCGACAATCTCGACTCGGTGCGCAAGACGTTGGCAGCAAGGGCAGCACTCGAAACCGGCCTGCCCGAGGCGCAACTTGAGGGTGAAGCAATAAAAGCTGCCACTCAGTTCCGCCAATTCGCCGAGGTCGTGCGCAGGGGGCGCTTCCTGCAACTGGCCATCGACCCGGCGCAGCCTGATCGCCAGCCACGCCCGCGCATGGACCATCGACTGCAGAAGATCGCCCTCGGTCCGGTGGCGATTTTCGGCGCGAGCAATTTTCCGATCGCGTACTCGGTCGCCGGGGGCGACACCGCTTCGGCACTGGCCGCTGGCGCAACGGTCATCCTGAAGGCACACAACGCTCACCCCGGGGCGTCGGAAATTCAGGCGCAGGCGATTCGCAACGCCGTGCAAGTACACGGGCTGCCCGAAGGCGTGTTTTCGATGGTGCGCGGTGGCGGTAATGCAATCGGTGAAGCGCTGGTCGATCATCCGTTGATCAAAGCGGTGACGTTCACCGGCTCGGAACGTGGCGGTATGGCGCTGTATCGCCGTGCGCAACTGCGCCCCGAACCGATTCCCGTGTTCACCGAGATGACCAGCATCAACCCCACGTTCATCCTGCCCCACGCACAGGCCACTCAAGGGGCGCGGATCGGTGACAGCTTTATCGAACGCATGGTGGTGAACGTCGGGCAAGCCTGCCTCAAACCTGCGCTGTTGATCGCCATTGACGGGCCGGGCTTTGAGGCGATGCGCGCCGCGATGATCGAACGCGTCAACCAGACCTCGGCGCGACCGATGCTGACACCGGGCATTCACGCGGCCTATTTGAACGGTCTCGGCTTCATGGAGAACGCCGGCGCCCAGCGCATTGCCGAAGGCTCGGCAGCCAGTGCCGCGCTGGAAGGCGCCTCCGCGTTGCTGGAGGTCGACGGCGCACATTTCCTGAACGAGACGCTGCTCGCCGAAGAAGTATTCGGCCCTTCAGCGTTGCTGGTGAAGGTCCGGGATGAGGCTGAGATGCTCGCCGTTGCGCGCTCGCTGCGGGGTCAGCTGTCGGCGGCCCTGCACCTAGAGGACGATGATTTGCCTTTGGCACAGCGCTTGTTGCCGGTATTGGAACGACGCACCGGGCGCATCGTCGTCAATGCTTTCGCGCATCCGCAGGAAGTGACCTTTGCCACCGTTCACGGCGGGCCGTTTCCGGCCACGTCGGACAGCCGCTTCACCTCGGTCGGCATGACGTCGATTGAACGTTTCTTGCGTCCGGTGGCTTACCAGGGCTTTCCTCAAGCGCTGCTGCCCGAGGTGCTGCGAGACCTGAACCCGTCGGGATTGCCTCGCCTCATTGACGGTGTCTAGAAAGGGGGACGGGGTTCAATGCCTGGACATCAAGCCATGCATCACCCCGAACCTCAGTCCACCTTCGGAGGGCGTCATGTGCGAGATACCAAAGACCTTGAACGCGGCCAACATCACCACCAGGCCACCGGGCAAGGAGCTCAAGCGATGGTTTTGCAAGCCGGCCAGTTTGAGCTGTTTGACGTGCCCCACTTCCAGCAGGCGCAATGACAGGCGCAGCAGGCCGCTGTAGGTGATGCCGCTTTCGCCGTCGTCATTCATGCCGTTGGCCTTGAGCACTTTGGCGAGCATTCGCGCCGTTCCCGACGAGCCGATAGTCTGCTGCCAACCCAAGGCGCGGTAACGCCGCGCCACTTTTTCAAACTGCAGCGTGGCCACCCGCTCGGCTTCCAGCAACGCCGGGGCGGTGATGCAGCCACCCGAAAAGTAACGCGCGCCAAACGTGCCGCTGCCGATGGCAATGCTTTCGGTCAACAACGGTTGGGCGCCCTGCCCCAGAATCAGCTCGGTGGATCCGCCACCGATGTCCACAACCAGACGCAGACTGGCCGGGCTGGGGATCGAATGGGCGACGCCGGCGTACACCAGATTCGCCTCTTCATGCCCCGAGATGACATCAATCCTGAACCCCAGATGCCGCTCGGCGCTGGCCAGAAACAGTTGCGCATTGTCAGCTTCACGCACCGCGCTGGTCGCCACCGCCCGCACCCGGCCGGCTTCAAAACCGCGCAATTTTTTACCGAATCGCGAGAGCGCCTGCCATCCACGGTCCAGCGCCATCTCATCCAGCGCGCCGCCCTGAAAACCTTCCGATAAACGGACCGGTTCACGCAGGGTTTTCACTTCCTGGATCATCCATTTCTGGTTCCGTTTGACCGGCTGGCCAATCATCATGCGAAATGCATTAGAGCCCAGGTCAATGGCTGCAAATAGCGAGGCGTCTCCTTTCATGGTGCGGATTCCTGGCAGTTTCATTGGCCCGCGAACGCAGTCCATCGAAGCGTTCAAGACGGTTTGCGAGGATCCTGCCATGGGTTAGGTGACACCAAGATGACACCGGCCTTTTTTTCACCACGCCACAACCGTCACTGGCCCGTCACATCCACAGGCCTAGCATGACCACTTCCACCTTCGTCGGGAGTTATGGCCATGCTTTTAGACAACGACACCCTGATTCAACGTATCCATCGCGAGCTGCTCGATCACCGCGACGAAGAGCTGGAACTGGAATTGATGGAGGACGGCCACGACCTCAATGCGCTGTTTGATGCGCATGAGGGTGACAGCAGTGCAAAAGAACAGAGACGACGCTATTTCAGCGAGCTGTTCCGCTTGCAGGGCGAACTGGTCAAGCTGCAAAGCTGGGTGGTGAAAACCGGGCACAAAGTGGTGATTTTGTTTGAAGGTCGCGACGCGGCGGGTAAAGGTGGGGTGATCAAGCGCATTACCCAGCGGCTCAATCCACGGGTCTGCCGGGTCGCCGCCCTGCCCGCGCCCAACGACCGCGAACGCACGCAATGGTATTTCCAGCGTTACGTCTCGCACCTGCCGGCTGCCGGGGAAATCGTGCTGTTCGACCGCAGCTGGTACAACCGCGCGGGCGTCGAGCAGGTCATGGGGTTTTGCAACGCCGACCAATATGAAGAGTTCTTCCGCACCGTGCCAGAGTTTGAACGGATGCTCGTGCGCTCCGGTATCCAGCTGATCAAATACTGGTTCTCAATCTCCGACCAGGAACAGCACCTGCGCTTCCTCAGCCGCATTCATGACCCGCTCAAGCAATGGAAACTCAGCCCGATGGACCTCGAATCCCGCCGGCGCTGGGAGGCCTATACCAAGGCCAAGGAAATCATGCTGGAACGCACCCACATCGCCGAAGCCCCATGGTGGGTGGTGCAGGCCAACGACAAGAAACAGGCCCGCCTCAACTGCATTCACCATTTGTTGGGGCAGATGCCCTATGAAGAGGTCGAATACCCGGTGATTGAATTGCCGGAGCGTGTACGGCAGGAGGACTATTCGCGCAGTCCGACGCCGGCGGAATTGATTGTGCCGCAGGTGTATTAGGGGGATGGCTTGAATTAAATGCATATTGGCACAATAAGTTAGCAAACACGGAAACAGGAGCCTTCAATCCTCGTTACCCTGATTTTCATTGGGTGCCGAGCGTAGTGCCCAATCGGGCTCCTGGATTCACGTGATGCTTGATCTTGAAGCTTCTCACCAGGTCTTTACCACCTATCACCAACGATAGAGCCATCTGAGCGGTAGGGATCACCGTAAATCTGTGGGAGAAGCACAGGATGAACACGAAAAAACTGAGACACATTCTTGCCGGTTTAACGCTGTCATTTGGCGCTGTGCATTCGCACGCCGAAGAAGCCAAAAAAGTCGATGTATTGCTGATCGGTGGCGGCATCATGAGCGCGACCCTGGGCGTTTGGCTTAATGAGTTGGAGCCAGGGCTCTCGATGGAAATGGTCGAGCGCCTCGACGGTGTCGCCCTGGAAAGCTCCAATGGCTGGAACAACGCGGGTACAGGCCATTCGGCTTTGGCCGAGTTGAATTACACGCCGCAAGACGAGAACGGAAAAGTCACGATCTCGAAAGCTGTTGAAGTGAATGAAGGCTTCCAGTTGACCCGGCAATTCTGGGCTTGGCAGGTCAGGCAAGGCGTGCTGAAGAACCCGCGTTCGTTCATCAATTCCACCCCGCACATGAGTTTCGTCTGGGGCGCTGACAACGCCAGCTTTCTGAAAAAGCGTTACGAGGCCTTGCAGGCCAGCCCGCTGTTCCGCGGTATGCAGTACTCCGAAGACCCGGCCGTGATCAAAAAATGGGTTCCGCTCATGATGGAGGGGCGTGATCCGAAGCAAAAAATTGCGGCCACGTGGAACCCCAATGGCACCGATGTCAATTTTGGAGAAGTGACCCGCCAACTGATCGGCTATCTGCAAACCTCGCCGAAATTTGCCCTGAAGCTGTCGAGCGAAGTGCAGGACATCACCCGAAACGAAGACGGTAGTTGGCGCGTCAGCTACAAAAACCTCAAGGACGGTAGCGAAACAGCAACCGATGCCAAGTTCCTGTTCATCGGTGCGGGGGGTGGAGCGCTGAAGCTGTTGCAGAAATCGGGAATTCCCGAGGCCAGGGAATATGCAGGCTTTCCAGTGGGCGGCTCATTCCTCGTGACAGAAAACCCGGCCATCACCGAGCGGCATCTCGCCAAGGCCTACGGCCAGGCTTCGGTGGGAGCGCCGCCCATGTCGGTTCCACATCTGGATACCCGCGTACTGGACGGTAAGCGCCTGATCCTGTTCGGTCCATTCGCAACCTTCAGTACCAAGTTTCTCAAACAGGGCTCTTTTCTGGACCTGCTGAGTACCACCACGACAGACAATGTGTGGCCGATGACTCGCGTCGGCATCAAGCAATATCCGCTGGTTGAGTACCTGGCGGGTCAGCTGATGCTGTCGGACGAGGATCGCCTCAATGCGTTGAGGGAATACTTCCCCAACGCCAAAGCCGAAGACTGGCATCTGTGGCAAGCCGGCCAACGCGTGCAAGTGATCAAGCGTGATGAAGCGGCCGGTGGCGTCCTGAAACTGGGCACGGAGATTGTCACGTCCCAGGACGGCACCATTGCCGGCTTGCTGGGTGCATCTCCGGGCGCGTCGACCGCAGTACCGATCATGGTGAGCTTGCTGCAGACAGTTTTCAAAGACAAAGTCGCGACGCCCGCCTGGCAGGAGAAACTGCATCAGATCCTCCCGAGCTACGGTACCCAACTTAACAACGATCCGGCAAAAGTGGCTGAAGAGTGGGCGTATACCGCCAAGATACTTGAACTGATGCCCCCACCGGCAATCAGTCAAGTCGCTACGCCGATGGCTGAAAAAGAGGAGAACAAGCCGGCGAAGGAAAAGGCACCGGCTGACATCGCACTGTGACCAGACGTCCACTCCTTCGCAGTGCTCGATGTAGCTGACCTGGAAACAAAAGCCCGCTGGACGTAAACGGTCAGCGGGCATTTTCTTCACCATCAGCTGCGGGTCGACTGCGCCCCTTCGCGACGGGTAGCAATCGGCCAGAAGGAGACATTCGTTTGCGTCGGGATGTGCCACATCCTCGAAGGCACCGTGCGCCTGACCGATGCGGACGGCGTGGTGAAGAAACACGTTCCAAGGCCGGATACAAGGGGTATAACTATCAGAACAAAAGGCGGATCACCCAGAATAGGCCCTCCCAAGGCAGCGCCCGGGCCAGGCGCCCCAGGCCTGATCGGCGTCTGCGGCGCGGAGCGATGTGATGAGTTCCAGAGCATGGCGATGGGCTCGCAAGAGCCTTCTTGGCTGTATCGAGCTGGCCTTGCTGGTCGCGCCACTGTGCGCCAGCGCCATGTTCAAATGCCAAGCCAACGACGGAGCCATCAGCTACACCAACCAAGCCATCGCCAGCGCCCGCTGCACTCGCCTGAATGGTATGGCGGGTGTCGGCGCCAAGCCAATGGCCCTGCCACGGCTTGTGCAGGACGACAACTCAGGCGCGGTGCGGATTCGGGTGTTTACCTTCATCCACAGGGGTATTCGTCAATATGTGAGCCGGCGCCCCGTCGGGATCTCCGCACGGGTCGATGTCCTTGAGCTCTATGTCATCAAGGGCTGCTATCTGTGCAGGGTGCCGAAGGATTTCAAGGTCGCCTCACTGCGCCTGGACCCCCATTCCTATCAGCGGGAGATCGAAGCCGCTTCGGATCATTATGGTGTCGACAGGGCGCTGATCCGCGCAGTGATACATGCCGAATCGGCGTTTCGCCCCAACGCCATTTCCGAAGCCGGCGCCCAGGGGCTGATGCAGTTGATGCCCGCCACCGCCGAGCGCTTCGCCGTGGACAATCCGTTCGACGCACGACAGAACATTCGTGGCGGCGTGCGCTACCTGGCCTGGTTGCTCAAGCGCTTCAATGGCAACCAGGTGCTGGCGTTGGCAGGTTACAACGCCGGCGAAGCATCCGTGGTCGAGTACAACGGGGTGCCTCCCTACGCCGAGACGCAATCCTACGTCATCCTCGTGCAGTCCTTGACCGAACGCTATCGCAACCATCGCTAGTACCGTAGGGCGCATGCCGTGTCGAACACAATAACTCGTCGGGATGAATTACTCCCCAGATTGCAGACGCTCTATAGCTTCGAGAAGCTGGCCGTCGAAGTACTCGGTTCCATCTCGTTCCTGTTCTTCCATGCGGCGCTTTGCCTCGATGAGCAGGTGTTTGGTCGCGATGTTCTGATTCAAAAAAGTGGCGACCATAAGATCATTCAAACTCTCTAGAGGTGTGTCCCATGCTTCCCTGCAGCGCTGCATTAGCCCTGTGTGGTCATCCCCACTCCATGGACCTAAAATATTCGAGACTGCCAGGGTGAAGGTCATGAGTCTGCCTTTGAGAGAAATTGAAGGGCTGGTAATTTCGCACGCTCGGGAAATGTATGAATAGCGAAATTGAATGCCCGCGTCTGGTCGCTATCCGCCCCACAGCTGACCTTCGGCTTTCCTACAACCGTTGACGGTTTCTCTGCTGTTTCACCTTATACATCTCGCGGTCTGCCAGCTTTGTGGCCTCGTCCACAGTCATGCTGCCCGGTATCACTGCCACTACCCCAACACTCGCGCCGGTATATTGAATATCACCAAGACCGTGGCCCAGCTCATATCGCCCTATCGTCGCTTTGGACAGGCGATCCTGAAGCAGTTCGGCGGCATGTCGCATGTCGTTCGCCGGGTCGGTGTGTTCGGAGGGTGTGCCCAAGGCGATCACGATGAACTCATCACCGCCAGTACGCCCGATGATGTCGCTGGCTCTAAGGTCATGCTGCAGTTTTGCGGCCACGCCGCGCAGTAGCTGGTCTCCTGCCAGGTGGCCGCGGGTATCGTTGATGAACTTGAACCCATCCAGATCGATGACACCTATGAGTATGTACTTGCTCTCCCGCTGGGCCAGGGCGAACAGGCGCGCAGCATCGTTTAGGATGGCACGCCGGTTAGACAGGCCGGTGAGTGGATCTGTCAGGGCCAGTTTGGTCAACTCGGCGTTGGCAGCCTGGAGTCGCTCAACAAGCAGCCCACGTTCAAGGGAATACCCCAGCAACCCTGACAGCAGCATCAGCAAGGGTTCCACGTCAGCAGAGCGGGCCACTTGATCCGAGCTGGCAGCACATACCGTTCCCAGCACTTGCCCATCCTGGGATCTGATTGGCGCACTCACGTAGGTTCTGATGCCCAAGGCCGCGGCGGCCTCCGAATCACCCCAACATTCGGCAACATTGTCCGAGTACATGCGATTCTCATCCAGCGCCCGCTTGCACAGAGTATCTGCCCAAGGCACGACCAGCCCTTCAGGAATTACCATGTCACCGACGTTACGTGCGAACTCGACACGCTGGACACCCTCGTCGGTATCAATGGTCGTCAGGTAGGTCGACTCCATACCGGTTATCTTACTGAGCAGGGTCAGCAAGGGACGCGTGAGCTGCTCCAGGGTTTGGGCTTTGGGAATGGTATCGGAGAGAAGAGAAAGAATCTGATCCATTTGGGCGTGCCGATAGCAAAGGGGTATTTCAATTATCGACTAATCGGCGGATTACTGAACAGCGCAAGGCTTCACCTGAATAAGACGGCTAGAACCATGGAGCAATCGCTTCTGGCCGATTGCTGCCTGTCACGACCGGCTGAAACCGACCCAATATAGGGATTTTGTTGGTGGCTACCCCCCTTCCGACTTCAGCTAAGGCCCGCATCGCACGCACCTTCGCGTATTTCGAGAGCCCAATTTTGATGCCCACCAGCACAGGCGCGGCAACCACAAACAGCATCGCAACAGCGTAAAACGCCGTTTCGAAAGCAATCACCGTCGCCTGACCTGACACAACTTTGCCCAGCAGACTCGTCGCTGCCCGCCCGGCGGCGACTTGATCCACGCCCTTCCCCGCCAGCATCACCCCCGTGGTGGTCAGCCGTTCGATGAGCGCGTTTCCCCCAGGGGTGACGTTGGCGCCGAGGACCGTGCCATTGATGACGACATGATGTTCGATCAGCGACGCACAGCAGTTTGCCGAGGGTCTTGCGCTTGTTTCGCCGCGCCACGACGGCAGGGGTTGCGGGGCCCGAGTCAGCGGCAAGGGCGGCAGAAGCCTGCCACCCGGCTGTCGAACTTTCATGAGTGCGTTGACCGGCTCACTTTTTGATCGGTGTGACGAGTTCCTTTTCGGTGGTGTCGAGGACGAACACTGCCAGCAGGCGTGCAGGCTCGGTGTCGCTGGCGTTGGCGCTGACCAGGTGCACGGAGCCCGGTTCCTCTACGAAGTTTTCGCCGACGGTGTAGATCTTTTCCGGCTGGCCTTTGACGTGGATGCGAAATGAGCCTTCCAGGACGGTTGCATAGATGAAGGCCGTTTTCGGATGGGTGTGGGATGGCGACGCAGCGCCCGGCCCATACTCGACGACCACGCCTTTCATGCTCTTGCCGGGAAGATTGGGAATGGGACGGTCGAATACGACCGTCACCTTGCCGTGGGGCGGCTCAGCGGCGGACGCTGCGCTGATCGAGAGCGCGGCGAAGACGGCGGCCATCAGGATTCGGGTAACCATGGGGTTGCTCCTTCGTGGATAGGGATGTGAGGGTGCGAGCCGTCACCGGCTCGCCGACCGAGCGATCCAGTCTTCGAAGCGGATCGCGCCCAGGCGTGGGTTCTTGCCAGGCACCAGCGATTGATCGTTGAGCACGGCACCGAAGTAACGTGCGTGCACGTCCGGCAAGACCTTGCGGTTGTCCCGGGTCGCCCGCAGAAAACGCCGGGCCAGTTCGTCGATCGGCATGGCTTCCGGGCCGCCGACTTCAACCGTGCCATTGACCGGTGCTGCCAGCACCACATCGACCAGCGCCGCCACCACGTCGTCGGACGCTATCGGCTGGATCAGCGCCGGCGAAACACAATATTCCTCGCCGACGGCGAACGACTGGACGATGCCTTCGACAAACTCGAAGAACTGCGTGGCACGCAGGAGGGAGTAAGGAATGCCGGACGCCTTGATCAAGTTTTCCTGCGCGACCTTGGCCCGGAAATAACCGCTGTCGGGAAGCCGTTCGCTGCCGACGATCGACAGCGCTACGTGATGACGAACCCCGGCGGCCGCTTCGGCAGCCAGCAGGTTACGTGTCGATGTTTCGAAGAAATCGAGTACGGCCTGGTCCTCCCACGACGGCGCGTTCGCCACGTCGACAACGATGTCAGTACCATCCATCGCTGCGGCCAGGCCTTCGCGGGTGATGCTGTTCACGCCCGTGCTGGGGCTGGCGGCGACCACGTCATGGCCGCGCTCGCGAAGGATGTTCACAAGTTTCGATCCGATGAGGCCGGAGCCTCCGATAACTACGATCTTCATGGCTTTTCTCCACTTGTCGACTGCAATCATTGCGTCGGTGTAGAGAGGTTGCGCGCGCGTGCACGGCAAGTCCTTGCAGCAAGCTTGGATTTACCTTCGTGAACGCTTGGATTTGCGTCCAGAGAAGCGGTTATTCGTCCATCCTCACCGTGGACCATGCAGGGGGTTTCGAGCTGACGTATTATCAATCTCAACTAAAATATCGCCAGCGGCCTGGGACACGGAGTTGAAGGCGCTTTGCCAGGGGAAGCCCACTTTGCAATTCGCGTTTGAAGATTTCGTGCTCGATCAAGAGCGCCGGGAATTGACCTTGCGTGGGCAAGCCGTGGCCGTCGGGCCACAGACCTTCGATCTATTGCAGTATCTGGTGAACAACCGCGATTGCGTTGTCAGCAAGGACGACCTGCTCAAGGCCGTGTGGAGCGGCCGGATCGTCTCGGAATCGACGATCACCAGCCACATCAATGCGGTGCGCAAGGCCATCGGCGATACGGGCGAAGAGCAGCGCCTTGTCCGCACGGTTGCCCGCAAGGGTTACCGTTTTGTCGGCGAGGTAGAACAAGCGCGAGCGCCTGGCGAACCAGGCATCGGCGAACACACGCCCTTCACCCCCAATGAACTCCCCCCTGCCGTGCTCACCCTTCCGGACAAGCCCTCCATTACCGTCCTGCCCTTCCAGAATCTGAGCGGCGACCCAGAGCAGGAATACTTCGCCGACGGCGTGGTAGAGGACATCATCGCCGCCCTCTCGCGGATCCGCTGGCTGTTCGTCATCGCGCGCAATTCGAGCTTCACCTACAAGGGTCAAGCGGTGGACATCCAAGGCATCGGTCAGACGCTGGGCGTTCGCTACGTGCTCGAAGGCAGCGTGCGCAAGTGCGGGAACAAGGTGCGCATCACCGGGCAACTCATCGACGCGACAAGTGGTACGCATATCTGGGCGGAACGCTTCGAAGGCCTGCTCGACGACATCTTCGAGCTGCAGGATCAAATCGCCGAAAGCGTCGTCGGTGCAATCGCGCCGCAACTGGAACGGGCAGAAATCGAACGCGCCAAACGCAAACCCACTGAAAGCCTCGACGCCTACGACTATTACCTGAGAGGCATGGCAAAACTGCACAGCGGCACCCGTGAAGCCATCGCGGAGGCGCTGCCGATGTTCTACACGGCCATCGAACTCGATCCGGAATTCGCTTCGGCCTATGGCATGGCCGCCTGGTGCCACTTCTGGCGCAAGCTCAACGGCTGGATGACCGACCGGCCGGCAGAAATTGCCGAAGGCACACGGCTCGCGCGCCTGGCGGTGACACTCGGACGCGATGATGCCGTCGCGTTGACCCGCGGCGGGCATGCGCTCGCTCATCTGGCCGGTGATGTCGATGGCGGCATTGCGCTGCTCGACAGGGCGCGCCTGCTCAATCCCAACTTCGCCCCCGCCTGGTTCCTGGGCGGTATCTTGCGTGCACTGCGCGGTGAAACAGAAGGCGCCATCAAGGACTTGACCCATGCCGTTCGCTTGAGCCCGGTGGACCCCGAAATGTTCAGGATGCAAATCGGAATGTCGCTCGCGTACTTCTTCGCCGGCCGCTTCGATCTCGCTGCACAATGGGCGGAAAAAGCCTTGGGCAACCTGCCCAGTCTGCTGGCCCCGGCGGCTCTGGTGGCAGCCAGCTATGCGCTCAGCGGACGAATGGACAAAGCGAAGCAGGCAATGCAGCACCTGCAAGAGCTGGATCCGTTGTTGCGGGTTTCTAACCTTAGGGATTGGCTGCCTATCCAGCGTGCGGAGGATCTTGCACGGTTTGCGGATGGATTGCGGCGGGCTGGGTTGGCAGAGTGAGCTTGGGATGGCTGACTGTAGGAATATTGGATGTTTTATCGATTCAGGCAGAAAAGCGGTTCGCGTGTTAATCAGAACTGCCAAACCCACGATAACCATGATCGGTAGAGCGCTGCAGATTGCTTCCTAGGGTGGCAACAGGCAGAAATAGGCCACCATGAAAAAAAATGAAAAAAGTGACTGATTTATTTTTCCATTCAAAAGGGGACGTAAAAATCTGTCCCCATTTTTTCATGAACTCAACGACGATCGTTCCAAACCAGAAGCAACATGTCCGCTCCGCTATTGCAAAGGCACATATATATCGGTCTGCCATTGATC
>Ga0163162_10001809_pt1 | contig 20078 bp, 14 predicted proteins | sample S55metaG_FD_115310 | JGI IMG/M metagenome (GOLD analysis project Ga0163162, IMG submission 115310) | Switchgrass rhizosphere microbial communities from Kellogg Biological Station, Michigan, USA - S5-5 metaG | ecosystem: Host-associated > Plants > Roots > Rhizosphere > Soil | place: USA...
TGCCTATCCGTGAAACCTTTGCGCTCTGCCAGAAAAAAGCATAACGTTCAGCCTTGTGTGCAGAAGATCCCGATGTGATTGCACTGATCTCGTATTCCCATTTTACGCATTTTCTGTTCAATGCATCTGCCAGTCGAGCCACAGCCTTCGGACCGTCAGGCCCGGCAACTACTTCCTGGATAGCAACGACATCATAAGGGTTCAGTGTCCTGGCGATCATTCTGATCTCCGCATCACTCTTGGAAATACCTAAATCTTTTAGGTTCCAGGATATAACACTAAGCTGGCTATGTGCAAAACCATTAAAACTGAAAGCAAAAAAGATAATAATTAGTGCTGCGCTTCTGATACTTTGAGGTTTTTCGAACATAGAAAATCTTTTATTGGGTAATTTTAAATTTAGGTGTAATCTGTATGGTGAAAGTTCTGCTGTTTTTTTGATGCGAGCGGCCAAAATAACCACTTCCCACAACCAGAATTTCGCAGTTTGCAAATTTGCTGAAATCAAAACCTTTCGATTCCCAGTATTTTTTAAGTGCAAGGCTCCTTTTATAGCTCGTGATATATCCCAGATCAGGATTGGTGATCCAGTTGTTTTTGTACCGTTCAGTATTACCTTCTACAATCAGTAAATAATTTATATCGTGGTCGGATGAAAGTTCTTTCATTTTTCTGTAAAGTACAGCGCCTGCATTTTCAAGTTCAAACAGACTCCGCGCACCGATTGTATTGATATCAGCGCTGTGGGGCTTGAAGACTACATCGACTAAAAGCTTGTAACGGTTGTTACTGGGATCGAGATAAAAGTATCTTTTGTCCAGCTCTCTTAATGCCTTGTCGATCTGTCTTATTCTGTCCATTTCCATTTTACTTGCGGCGAGCTCAGCATTTTTTGCCCTAAAGCTGATATAGGATATAATAAAAAGCAGCAGCATGACTACAAAAAGACTAGTCATTAGATCTACATAACTCGGCCAGAAAAAATCCCTTTTCGATTGCTTCGCCATTATACCGTCCTCTGCTTTTTCCTAAATATCTCCCACCACTTTCCCGGCCTCTCCTTTGAAACCGGCTTTCTTTCGTCTACAGCTCTGCCGGGTTGTATGCCTTGCGGAACCGCCAGCTTGGTATTGTTGCTATCTATAAGCGCTATCAGAACATCGAGTTTTTCTTCCAGCTTTTTGGTACTGCGATCAGCCAGCTTATCATTGAGTCCTGCTGTGTTTTGCCCGATTGCTTTGAGGTAGTTCAGGTTCTGCATCAGGTTATTCTCTGCATTAAAATCAAAAGCCTTCTCAAAATCTATTTCGATCTTGTTTTTAAGCACTTTGATGCGCTCTAGAGCAGCGTTCAGATAGCCTTCAACTTCATTCCCTGACCTTGCTGCATAATCATTGATCAGGTATTCCTTTTGTTCGATTGCAGTAAGATGTTTCTTGATTACCCCAAGCATCTCACCGCCCAATAGATCTGACTGCTGCAGATCCCTGCCAAGATTATTTATGCCGTCTTCAAAATTGCTCACACGGTCTATGAGCCCCGAAATGCGTTCACTAAAGAGGTTTGCCTGCTCCAGATTCTTGGTCAGCTTCTGTTGTTCTGCAATAAAGGTCACCAGCGTGGGACCTACTTCTTTGATTTTATCAAAAACCTTGATATTGGCCTCAGCCATGCGGTTATAACCGATTTTTTTGAGCTCCTGCAGAAATTCCAGCTGCACCGTTGTATTTTCATTAACTGCGCCGATCTGCGTTGCCATACCGGTTACCGTAGCCCTTAAATTTTTGATGTTTTCGTTAAAAGAGGTGTCAAAAATATCCAGGTTTTTACCGAACTTGATATTGAAATCAGCAATATTGGATCTGAATTGGTCTAATGCTGAGTAAAGATTGTTATCTAGGTTTGGCAAAAGTTCTGCCTGCAGGAAATTCAGGTACCGGTTCCGGCATACATCGCGCACAGCAACAGCATTTTTAAAGATCCTGGCATTCAGATTTGTTGTCAGCGCTAGACCGAAAAGACTCACTATCATTGCCAGAACGACTCCCCTGATCAGTTCCTTAATGATTACATCAGTATTATTTAAACTGAAGCCATCAATTGCAATGGAGGCAAGTCCCAAGATTACCCCAATGAAGGTTCCCATCAATCCCAAATATAGCGGAAGCGACAAACTCGAGGAGACCTTGTTCTCCTGCGATTCAACACTCCTGTCAGCAATACTTTTGATAATATTGAAATCTGCTGATCCTTTATTCTTACTAAGATAGGCGTTAGTGGCCGATAGGATTACTTCAAATGCGCCATTTTTATGGCTGATATCAAGCTGATCAACATAGACTCCCTGTACCTCTTTCTGCACAATAAAATCCGGACGCAGTTCTCCAGCCGGAAAAAGACGGTGCAGATCGGATATTTCCATTAATGACCGGTAGTAACTTTTCATCTGCAGGAGCAGTATAATAATTAGGGCGACCCCTTCAAGATAGACCATGTTTTTTCTATTAAATAAATTCCACTTTCAGTTTCTCTGTGACAATCCACTTGTCACCATCTTTGCGCAGCTTACCAAGGTTGTGTTGTTTGATGGTGATCTTATGACCACTTGGCACATTAATCAGCTCGCAGACAGGTGAAAGCACAAATTCCCTCGAGGTATATGCGCGCTGGTAAACAGAATCCTCTCCAAGTATCGAAAAGGTAGCCTCATTTGGATTGTTGGTTGGTACTTTTAATTCAAAAACGCTATTAAAAGCACGCTCATCGCTAAGTGAACTAAAATCGAACGTATTGTCGGCACTTGGTTCAATCGAAAATTTACGGATCTTTGGCGTAAATTCTTCAAGCTGCTCTTTAGTGACCTTGGAAAGATCGAAGATTACACCAATCAGCGGATAAAAGAAAAGACTATCGGACACTTTTTCCTCATAGGAGATCTTTTCCTTCCTAATGCCGTATCCCTTTTCGAAATTTGCATCGATCTGTTGCTCTATAAAATTCCTGACCGACCCAATGCTAAAATCAATGTTCAACTGTGTCTTAAAATTCACAACATCATTTAGTCCTTCAATAATATCGAGCATATTGATGATGTTTTCCCTGACACTCGGCTTGATCTCTGTTATCTTGTTCTCTACATCAGTATATGTATTGACCGCGCATTCTTTTTCGAAGGCGAGTGTGGTACCCAGATAGGAACTTGAACGGAATTCAACTTCCTGTTTTTTGAATATCCCTCCATAAGAGGTAGCTTCCTTACGGTTCTCTGCAGGTAAGATAATCTGTGGAGGTTTGATCTCCTTTTCAAATACCTTTCCAAAGATATAAGCGGTTATCTGTGCAAGCGTACGCTCATTTGAGATAAAATCGATATACTTGCTACCGTTTCCACTAAAGATCACGCAACTGGGCTCCTGATAATTGTTTGCCTTGAGCAGCTGGGCAAGGTGGTATACGACAGAACAGTAGTGTAACAGGTAAACAATTTTAAATTCGGGATCGCCCAGATAATCGGTAACCTTTGTCCTTTCATCGTTTGTAAGCCAGAAGTTGATGATTTCATCTGTAGACTTTTTCTCGTAGGCGGGCATCGCCACTTTAAGAAAATCATCTGCAGCGATGCGGTCAGCCAGTCTGGTTTTTATCTTCTGATAAAAACCATTGTCCTTTGCATCATTGCTCAATTGATTATAGCCATTGGACCAAAGGATATTTCCGGCGAAATTGAACGAAGTGCCTAGCCTTGGCAGTTTATTTACAAAAAGCATAGCATCGGTTGATCCCCCACCTATATCTATGGAAAGTACCGCATCGTTGTTTTCTATCCTTCCGGTGCGCTCCAGGAAGTAAAACGGTGCTTCGGATTCATAAACCCTTTTAGGCGCACGATCGGCCTTCAGTACCTTTTTCACTTTTTCGGACCATATACGTTCGTACAGCTCGATTGATGCTTCAGATAGACTTTGGGGAATAAACCAGTTTAATCTGGTGAGTTTTGGATCGCCATTATTCAAAAGAATTTTGTACTTAAAAAGCATGCAAAGTTCCTCGATAAAGCCTTCAACCCTAGCCCTGGATCCCAGATCTTTTAGGCTTGATATATTCCATTTTAGGTTGGCCACTATTTCCTGGTTCTCAACGGCAGTTGCATCTATCTCTGTTTTTTGATAGCCAAAATGAATATTCATATCACTGAAAAGGCTGAAACTGTTGATATTTTTTTTCTGATAAACAGCAGTCCTGAAGGGCATTGTAAAGATGCTCTTGGGTTCTGCAGGCAGAAAGACAGGTGGTACAAATTCGTTGCATGCAACTACCCTCATGAGCTGACGTGTAGTAGTTTCCCTCCAAAAAGTTTCCGATACGGCCGATCCCCCGGATGCGGGATGAATTTTCTGTAGCGTAACCATCTGAAGTTCATTTAGACCGATATCAAAAGGCTTTGGCATGGAATGATGGTCCGGATCATCCGTATAGGCGACAAAAGTATTAGTAGTGCCAAAGTCAACAGAAAAATCAAACTGTTTATCACCTATATACTTTTCTTTCCATTTCGGTATCACCAGACCGCAGACCGTATCAAGTCCTTCCACTCTTTGAAGGGAAATGCTGATCAGATCAAAATGACTGCCGTTTATCTGATAGTAAATTGAGGCCAGGCTATCTGGAGTTTCAAAGGCGCGCCTCACTTCACGTTTTGCATTGTAAAGCCCGCCATCAGCCGAAATCTGTTCGATCCCATTGTTTTCTTTCCTAAAAAACTCCAGTCCAAAACCATCTGTGCGCATTTGTGCCGGGTTTAAACTGCCATCAACCGATAAACTGACTTTATAAAAGTCATTAAACTCTTTTACCGCTTTCCCCTCGCTGTTCACGACCCTCAAAAATGGAAATATGCCCAGCATGAAACTATAATCCAAGTCTTTGCCCACACCGACAATCTGCCCTTCAGTTTTGGTTTTACCTTGTAGAACATAATCTTTAACTCTTGGCTTTTCCAGCTTGCCATCATCATAAATGACCCGAATGCGTTCACCGATAAGCTCGTAGGTGAAAAATTTCGGGATATCGGACGAATCAATACGTGCAAAAAAATCGGGCTTGATTGGCAGCAGATAATCAAATTTTCTACCCTCGGGGTCAATTTTGTATTTAGGGGTATAAAAACAGCTGTCGTTAAGTCTGTACTCGACACGGATAATATGATCGTTAAAAATCTCCGTGGCATTTACATCTGCATTGCTGTTCAGTGCAACCCCTCCGCTATTGAATACACCACCATTAGAAGCTACATTTGCTTTTGTAGGGAAATTTTTCACAACGACCCGGCCCGCTCCTTCGGCAACCATATAGTCCCAAAAAACCTTTGACCGTCCATCTTTTAAATACTTGTTCTGATCGAAAAGCCCAACCAAGTAACTTTTGAAAGCATCGCTGCGCTGAGAAAAAGGTACAATCTTTGAAAAATATGCATTCCCATTTGCCGGGTTTATCAGGTCAAAATCTGTATTGTACCTATTGCTCCTGAAACGTTCTCCGGGTTTCTCTGACCTTGACCTATCCAGGTTGGAGCTTGTGAACATTAAGGTAAAAGGTGAACTCCCTGCAATCACCAACCCATTATATTTAACGATTGAAACACCGAATTTCCCATTACCGAAGTCCGAATCGATAAAAGTATCTAAGGTCTTTGCGAGCACTTGTTGTCCATAACTTCCGTTATAAAGCCCCTGTAAATCATCCTTTTCCCAGTTGACAAAGCTCAGCAAATCCCCTTGCGAAAGGTGATAATCTGAATTGAAAGTAAGTTCAATGGCATCCAGGCAGTCTGATACAAGTTCCCTGTAAATTTCCGAAGCCCTGTCCTGTCCCTCCTTGATGTCCCGTGCCACCAATTTAAAGGCGGTATCAAATGTGTGCATCCTTGAAAAAGGAGATGGCACAGCGTTCAGGGCGTTTGTTGTCCTTGCGGATTTATCTTTGAGCTGACTGATTGCCGACTCGCTTAATTTACCGGTATATCTCCATCCCGTATTGGGATCTCCCGTTGCATCAAATATATTTAAGATACTCATATTAGTTTGCTTTAATCTTTTTTGCATTTACTGCCCTAATGGCCTCCTCGGCAAGGACGATATATCTTGTAGCTTTCAGAGAAGAGGGAATTGCCGAAAAATCCCTTCTTACCGATTCCATATGGTTAATAAAATTTGAAGTGTCATAAACTGTCTTAAACAATCCAAACCCGCTCTTTTCGGGCACTTCGTAGCCGATCACCATGTTGTGTAGTCTTTCATCCTTTATTGAAAGGTTGAAAGGGTAAAACCTGCGGTCATTTTCTCCCAGCCCATTTATCCAGGGTTGAAAATAGCCCTGATTGAATTCTTCAATATCCCTGATAAAGCTGCTCCTGAAAAAGTCCTTGTCAAATCCTTCATTATCTTTGATCGCTGCTTTTTCCATTCCTTTGATATAAGGGTGGATCTTATTGAAAGTGTGGTAATTGATTAGCTCGGATCTGATCTGTGCATTTAGTTCATCACCGATATTGCTAAAATCTACATCCTTTGTCCCCATTTTCAGCGCATATTGGTACTGGCTTTCCTCTGCCACATCGAAATCCCTTCCCAAAAAATCCAGTATGGCGGAGGCTCCGACCAACTCTACCACATGGGCCTTATTGTTCTGCTTGGTTTCATCATTCACATACGGCATGGTCTGCTCATGTGGATCGGCAAGGTAGTATAAGGCGTTTACCTCCCTAAGGTTATACTCATAGTAACTCAGCGCAGCCTTAGTCTTAGTAATAAAATTGTTCGAATCAATATCTTTATGTTCCGAATCCGCATCGGGCTCTGAGAGCTTGAAATAAGGCATGATCGGCAGCGCACCAATTGATGCACTTTTGATTTCTTTGTTCTTACTCTTGCGCAGATTCTTGATCAGTAGCGGAAGTCCAGAAGCCCCTGTCCCGCCAAAAACCGAACTGATGACAAATATCTTGTCGCCCTTGTCGAATATTTTTTCAAAACTCCTATACCAATCACTGTCTTCAAAACTGTTGAGTACCACCGCACCGATATTGGGATTCCCTTTAAAACCCACGGAAAGTTTAGTATTTAGGGTCTGTTCATTGTACAATAAGTCTAAAAGATCCCGGTTGCGGTCATCATTTTCGAGTGAATTGTAGGATAGAAACTCGCCGAAAGTTTCATCTATCCGTTCATCGAAATCAAAGCCCTCCTTAAGCCCGCTTTGCGCACTTTCAGATAGCGACTGCATAGTTGCATGAAAAAAAATACTTGCCGAGGACGGGCGGTGCCCACTGTACAGGTGTTTGTGTATTTTGGAATAAAGGCGCAGCATGTTCTTACATTCCTTAAGTTCAGGAAGATCCTTATGGGGATCAATGATAATGGGGATGATACTATAACCACTGGTTCCTACCCCGGCGGCCAGCAGCATGGTCAATGACTTGAGCACCCTCGCTCCAGTTCCACCAATGGCGAAAACAAATAATCTTGGCATATCTTTTTTATTTAAAATGGTGTGGTACTGGCAACTGAATATTTTTTGAAGATCAGCGATAGTACGAAGAAGAGTACTGCTGAATAGATCAGGTTCACAAAGCCCAGCGAAAGGCAGTATTTAAAAGGATTCAAGATGCTATATGTCCTTGTCATAGACATGCTTATAAACAGTACGGAGGCTGAAATTACAAGTGAATTGGCTAGCAGCACACTGAACCAAAATTTTACCCGGAATGCATAGCCGGCCCCGCCCTTGCGGTTGAGTATAAAATAATAGACCACGGCCGCACAAACTGTAACCGCTATGATCACCAAGCCAGAAATGGCATAAAGATCATTCCTGAAAACATTGCGCATCTTGGTCGCCTGGGCGATATTATTATTGTTCTGGGCAAGAAAGGCAGACCAGCGTAGCCCTGCCAGTTTCTGTACAAAATTATCGTAAATTGAATTCCACATCTTGTTCTAGTTTTTGGTTATAAAAATCCTGATCGGTTGGTTGTATGCCAATGCTGTTTTATCCTTACCCAGCGCGGCCTGAAGCCCACTGGTCATTCTCATAAGGCCAAAAGTCTTCTGCCGTTTTCCGTCTTCCATCTCCAGATTGATCTCATCTATCCAGGCTGGCATGGCCCTCTCGATATTCAGCTTTAGCTCAGTGCCACCGCCGATCTGTTCGATTTTGATCTGGAACATATGCGTCAGCCCCAAACGGGATATAATTGCTTTATCTCCACTGTTCGAAAGTTCAGGAACTGTTTTGATTTGCAGAAGCTTTGCACTTGCCTCGCCGGCCTCCATGGCCATGTGTTTTTTGAGATAATCTGCAGACTGCATGTACCCGGGAAGACCGGAAAGATCGACTCCGATCCAAAAATTAAGCTCTGCTCCATCTTCATCGGTGTATTCCCTGTATGTATAATAGCCTCCATTCTTGGAACAGGCTACAGGAAAGGCATTCACAACCTGGCTGAGTGAAGGAAGGATGCTGTAGTTCGAAGTTGGAAGGACCACACCGAAATCGACCTGGTTCACCTTGCCATCCAAAACAGCTTTGATAATTCCTGACACTGCTTTTACAGGCTCGGCCTTCCCAACTATCCAGATGTAATACGGACTTGCATCAACCCTACCCTTATTGTAAAAATCGGAGGTGAGCTGGAGCAGCACACTTGCGCGCTGCACCCCTATAAACCGTTTTTTAATATCGGTTGTAATCTGCCCGAATTGGGCTTTATTGCCGTTTTCTGGCGAAAAGATAAGATCCGATACCAGCACAGAGACAGTCTCATTGTCTGCCCTGCTAAAGATGCTGTCTAGCATCTCTGGAATATCAGTCGATTTTGCAGAAACAAAACCGCCGGTATTTAGCGGTCGCCTAAAGTCTTTAATGTTAATCCGCTGGAGCGTTTCCGACTTTGAGCGGACCTGAAAGATATCAAAACCTCTTTTCATCCTACTGTCTAATTCTTCGGCCATTGACCAGATCTCTTTCTGAAAATCCGTCCCCTTGGCAGACATAAAACCTGCCATGCTTCCTGAGGTCTCTACAAAAAGATTGACTTTCGTATCAGCAACCTCCCCTACAGTTTTATATTCGGTGAGCAGGCACCCGTTGTTCTCTATAACCTGATCGACAGTACCACCCTCCCCGCTGCATGATGCGGCAAGGGACAGTATGCCCATGAAAATAAAAACTAACTGTATGTGTATATTTCTTTTCATCTTATAATACTGTTTAAAACCTTAACTTGTCTTCCGCTCTGCTCAGCGTGCGATAATTGTCTTTTCATTTGTTTCATATTTCTAATTTGTTTAATTCATACATTGGAACCGGGAACTGTTGACCTGACTTTTCATGAAAAGCAACAGTATTCCGTATTCACCTGAGAGCTGAGCATTATCTATCCCAGATCACCAAATATTTTTTTACAGTACATAGAGCTACCTTCCTTTTCGTCTCTTTAATTAGTTTATGGTAAATTAGTTTGGATTTGCTTGTTCGAGATCGTAGGCCAAAATTAACCGGACCGATACGGGTTTTCTTACGGGATCCCGTAAAGAGAAAACTATTTTAATATTTTTTACTGGCGCAATCAAGCTGCCCTGATGATTGAACAAAAAAGCCCCTGAGCATTGAAGATCAGGGGCAGTCGATATCGATATCAGCCGGTAAAACGCCTGTAATCCAGGGGAGTACTTTTTAAAACTAAGAAATCAGATGATGCCGTAATCACGGCAATAGACAATAAGCTGTTCATTATTGGAAAAGCCGAGGCCTTCACGCATATCTTTTAGCCTCTTCTCCACCGTACTCAGACCCGAGGGCGAGATCCCATTGGCATCGAGGAATGAAGGTATATTTTTTTGCTTGGTTCCTTTGGAAAGCTGGGAAACAATGGTAATGTCCAGCTTGTCGAATTCAAAGGTATTATGATGATGATTGGTCTTTTTGATCTCCAGGGGCATATATGTCCGTCCCTTAACGATTGTTTCGACCGCGGATGAAAGTTCTTCGGCATCCCTTCTGCCTTTTTGTACGAAGGCGTTGATCCCAAGGTCCTGGTATAACGAACGTATTACTGCAGGACGACCTTCTGCAGAAAATACAATAATCCTGATATCACCCTGTAGGGCCTTAGCCGCTGTGATGAGGTCTTCACCCCCTTTAAGTTTCTGTTCCCTGTGGTCCTCGGCAAATGAAAGGTCTGTAATAAGCAGGTCGAAAGGGTCACCTGACTGCAGTGCCTTGCGGATATGCATAAGAGCATCGTCACAGTAGTAGGTGTACTGTCTTTGGGCAATCCCCAATGATTCCATGGTCTTGACGATGGAAATACTCGCCATTTGTTGATCTTCAGCTATTAATACTTTTTTAAACATAGGAGATAAATTTTAAACAGGAAAGCTAATCTGGATTTTTAGGCCCTGCTCTCCCGGAACGGCTTCAAAGGTAATCGATCCCGAAATTGCTTTAATACGGTTTCCCGTACTGCGCAGGCCGTTGCCATAAACAATCTCTTCAGCCATTCCCTTTCCATTATCCCGGTAGCCGATGTTTACTGTTCTTTCTACACGCTCAAAACGCAGCACCACGTTGTCTGCACCACTGTGCCTGCTCATGTTGATCATTAGCTCCTGAAGTACTTGTTCAATCTCGTAGAGAACATCGGCAGTTGCCCCCGCCCAGATATCGGGCCCGTTGCCCACTATAACGACCCTGGTCTGCTCTCCGGAAAACGAACTTAAGAGCTTAAGTATGTGTACATCAAAAGGTTGCTCTAGAATGACCGGTCGGTTATAGGAAATATCTCTTGACTTTTCATAAAGCAGCTCAATCTTATCCAAAAGACTTTCCGCGCTAACATGTAAGCGGTTCTGTATCTCCTTCATCATCCGATAAAGGCCATTGGCTACCACATCGTGCACATGTTTTGACGTCTTGAGTTCACTCTCCCTTATCTTCTTTTCAGTTATCTGAGCGAGTTTACGTCTGCGCCTGCGAAATTCGGCCAATCCCAAGGACAACAATATCAGCGACACAAATACAATTATACCCATCTGATAGTTCTTTGCCGTATTCTCTTTCTGGAGAAACAATTTATCCGCTTTGTTTTTTTCGCTCTCGTAACGGATTAGCGCAAACTGGTTCTTAGCCCTGCTCCTTGCGGTCTGTAGACTGTCGTCCAAACGTTCATATGCCTGAAAATAGGGTTTTGCCTGCCCGGGAGAGGAAAGCCTGATCAGCTTTTTGAGGGCTTGAAGTTTATCATCTCCGCTGCCCAGCTCTCTGGCCACCCGATACATGCTGTCGGCATAGGATAAGGCTATTATAGGCGACGTTTGGGCATAGTAGTCTGAGAGGTGCGAATAACTGGCATTCAGTCCCCACTGATCCTTTTCCCTTCGCCGTATTTCCAGTGCTTCCCTGAATTTTCCGATAACAGGAGTTGAAGGATCCTGCTGCCAACTCGCCCTTGCAATATTGGAAAGGGTCCTGGCATATTCGCGCTGGTTTCTGCTCGCGCCCGATAGCACTTCGCGGTAAACGCTGAGCGCCCGTCCGTAATCTTTCATGTCCTGGTAGGTCTTTGCCTTGTTGTTCAAGTATACCCGGGTGTAAAGGGAATCGTTTGAAAACCTGATTGCATCATCATAAAAACGCAACGCGTTGGCATAATCTTTTAGTTTATAAGTGGCAACACCAAGATTGTTGTAGTTTGAGCGGATAAAAACATGCTGGCTACTATCGCCTGGCCTGAAGTAACCTATTGCCGCAAGGGAGAGTTCCTGGCCCCCAAAGTAATCGCCCTTATCGGTGGAAATGATCGCCATATTGAGCAGGCATTTCCCTGCGCCAAGGCTATCCCGCTCCTGAAGGAATACCTCTTTCGCCCTGTTGAAATATAGGAAGGCACTGTCTGCAGACCCCTTCTCCCGATATTCGAAAGCCCTGTCATAGACAGGATTAAGGATGGTCTTTTTTTTCTCTACCTGTTGCTTGCAGCAAAAGAAAAACAAAATGAACGGTATTAGGGGAATGGTTGAGCGTCTCACATTATCGGGATTTCCCCCAAATTAAATAATATATACCATTGCAACAAAATGTGCCCGTTAATATCGGGATGAAAAACAGAAAAATGGCAGGGCGCTTTATGCCCTGCCGAGATCTCTAACCACCGATCTTTGGTGGTGGGGTCTGGCCCGTCTCGCCGCCGGTATCACCGTCGTTGGTGCCGCCCTCGTTGCCAATATTGCCCTGCGTGCTCACCTGGCTATTGCCGTGGCAGTTAGAGGTTGAAGATTCAGCTGGGTTCACTAGGCCCAGAATAAGTGCAATGAAATAAGGTAAGAACATGGTTTCCTAAATTTTAAAAGTTTCGAAAAATCAAGTCCCCGCGACCCTCGCAGGAACGGTTATAATTTTTTCAGAAGGCCTTCTGAAATTTGGAAAGCTTGAGATCCAGTGTACGGAGGCGAGTGGCAGCTTTCCGTTTTACCCCAGGTTACCGTACCCCGGTCTCATGTTTTTATCAATCCTCTATTTCCTTTTCCCGGTAGCTGATCGGGGGATGTAATTGGTTGACTCTGCAAACATACAACCCATAAAAACCTCATTACAAGCGATTTCCGATCTTTCCGTTTCTTCCGCCTCGATTTCCGATAATGCTTTGGCAATTCCGGAAATTCACTTACATTGCGCACTTTAACGCATCAGAAATGTTTGAAGAATATAAAAAGAGGATACTGCTGCACTGTGATACCCTGCGATCCAAGGGAATGCTTTCAGGCAATATTTCACTACCGACTCCCGGGAGACTCCGTGAAGAGTGTGGAACGGTTTATAGCTCAAGGCAACTGACAGATTCAGATAAACAGGTACTGCGCGATTTCTTTGGCCCCTCAGACAGTACTAAAGATTTCAAAGTGACAATTGCAGGTTTTGACATTGATAAGTTTCGACCACTGAACTATTATCTTAAGGATCCCAGAATAGAAACCGATGCGAAGAATATCGAACTTTTAGCATGGCTTACCGATTTTCAGCCCAGACCATTTAACAAAGAAAACTTCAGTGAAACTACTGGCAGCATCAGCGCGTTCATCATACTGTTAAAGAAATGGATCAAAAAATACCAGAAGGAAAGTGCCCTGGTCCTGATCGGGCTAGGCCTTGTGACCTTTTTGCTCATGAAAATATTCTCTGTTAAACAATGCATGTACTGGGCCGGGTACCATTACGAAGCCATCGACTGTAACAGACAGATATTCGGCGTACAAAGCATTGCCCTGGATACCATGAAACTCAACCATTTTAAAAAGATCACCAAACCTGACACCATGACTACCTATTCCATTGGAAAAGTCTGGTACGTCAAAGGTGATGGTCCCAAACCCGAATGTTTCACCGCAGATGGAATGCACCCCTTATACCCCGGCAGGGACTTAAAGCCTTTGACGTTAACTATACTGAGAAAATATTTCGGTGTTACACAACAGGATAGTATCCAAAGCAATAACACTTTACAAAGCAGAATAAATTAAGAGGATTTATTTGTGTAAATAAATGAACTTTCAACACTATAAACTGCAGCGATGATTTCGGCTTTGAACAGTATAAGCACCAATCAACTACCTTTAAACGATCATGGATGGCCTTAATATTTGATTAGAATTTATTCAGGGCAATACGTCATAACCTAGGCACTTCAACATAATTCTCCACCAAAAACTCAATCTTTTCCACATTTCGTTTTTTTGCTAACATTTTTAGTATTATGTTTGTTGTTAAATGATAATAGCAAATTAAAATAGCTAATAAATTTAGTAATCAAAATGAACACTAAAAGCGAATTGGTACACAAACTGCAACAGGATATCCTGATGTGGCAGGGCTTAAAGCCTGCTTCTGCGGCATGCGCGGAGCGGATTGGCCTTGGTGCGATTGAAGATGCTTTTCCCGGTGGTGTATTTCCAAAAAGGGGTATCCACGAGTTTATTACTGTTTTTCCCGAAGATGCCGCGGCCAGTGATGGTTTTATTGCCGGGCTACTTGCTGCTTTAATGAAAGATGGAGCGGCCTGCGTATGGATTAGTACGGCCAGGCGTTTGTTCCCTGCAGCGCTCAGCACTTTTAATGTAGCACCAGAACGGATCATTTTTATGGATGTGAGCACCGAAAAGGATGCACTTTGGATTATGGAAGAAGCATTGCGATGCGAGGGCTTAGCTGCTGTGGTAGCCGAGGTTGATTCCTTGAGCCTCATCGAATCAAGAAGATTACAACTTGCAGTAGAAGAAAGTGGTGTTACCGGATTTATACTGCGTAAGGATGCGCAAAGGATGGCCAGTACAATTGCCACTGCCCGATGGCAGATTAGCCCCTTGCCGAGTGTTTTGGAAGAAGGCATGCCAGGGCTTGGGTTTCCAAGATGGCGGGTTGAATTGCTAAAGGTAAGAAACGGGTTGCCGGGAAACTGGGTAATGGAATGGGCCGGAGATGGTTTTTTAGAAGTAAAACGGGTATTGCAGCAAGGTGGCTGGAAAGCAGATGAGAACAGGCAGATTGGGTAAAAGATATGCAAAGGCGTTTTGTTTCTATATGGTTTCGCCAGTTGCTGGCGGATTGGCAACTGATCCGCCGTCCTGAACTCTCAGCAGTTCCCTTTGTATTTGCAGCGCCCGATCATGGCAGGATGATGATTACTGCAGTAAGCCCTTTGGCAGGAGAAGCCGGAATTGAGCAGGGCATGCGTGCTGCAGATGCCAAAGCAATCTGCCCAGGTTTGGAGGTGCTTGATGATAAGCCAGGCAGATGCGAAAAACTATTACGTGGACTTGCAGAATGGTGCATCCGCTATGCGCCTGTTGTTGCTATAGATGAATTCGGTAAAGATGGATTGCTGCTGGAGGTAAGCGGCTGCCCCCACCTTTGGGGCGGCGAGCGCGAATATATAAAAGAAATTGTTTCGAGGTTAAAAAGTAAGGGTTATGCTGTAAGGCTAGCCATTGCAGATACGCCGGGTGCTGCCTGGGCAGTATCGAGGTTTGGAAAAGTTACACCACTTATTCCTAGTGGTGAACATGCCGAGGCTTTACTTCCTTTAGTACCGGAAGCCTTGCGGTTAGAAGAAACTGTACTGGCTAAGCTGCGCAAGCTTGGCTTTTACCAGATCAAGAGTTTTATCGGGATGCCACGGTCTGTTTTGCGCAGGCGTTTTGGCGAAGGTTTTTTATTGCGCCTGGCCCAGGCGCTTGGTACCGAACAGGAAACTCTGGTACCTGTGCAGGTGCCAGTTGCTTTTCAGGAAAGATTGCCCTGCTTAGAGCCGATCAGAACTCGAACAGCCATTGAGATCGCTATTTCAAAGTTATTGGAAAGTCTTTGCACTAAGCTTCAAACCGAAGGCAAAGGCCTTCGCAAAGGTATTTTAACAGGATACCGGCTGGATGGGCAACTGGTACAGGTCGCTATCGGTACAAATGCAGCAAGCCATAGTGTAAGCCATTTACTAAAGCTTTTTAAGCTGAAGATAGACCAGCTGCGCCCGGGCCTGGGGATAGAGCTGTTTATTTTAGACGTACCTAAAGTAGATGATGTAACACCGGAGCAGGAAGCCATCTGGACGGCAAAGCCCGGATTGGATGACCAGAGCGTGATCAGGTTACTGGACCGTGTGGCCGGAAAAGTTGGCCCGCAGGTAATTCACCGCTACCTGCCCGCTACACATTACTGGCCGGAGCGGTCTGTGCAGCACACTTTTTCGGTAACTGAAAAACCAGCTACCGATTGGCGTTTAGATATGCCCAGGCCAACCGAGCTGCTCCCTGCTCCTGTTGCAATTGAAGTAATGGCGCTTATTCCCGATCATCCACCAAGGTTTTTTATATATAAGGGCGTTCAGCACCAGGTGGTAAAAGCGGATGGTCCTGAGCGGATTGAGCGCGAGTGGTGGCTGGATAAGGGAGAACACCGTGATTATTACCAGGTTGAGGATGAGCAGGGCCGCAGATACTGGTTGTTCCGGTCGGGGCATTATGACAGCGAAAAGCAGTTTAAATGGTTCATACATGGGTTTTTTGCCTAAAAAAATAAGTTATGGGATATAGTGAGTTACAGGTAACTTCTAATTTTAGCTTTCTGCGCGGGGCATCGCACCCGCAAGAACTGGTAGCGCAGGCAGTAGCTTTTGGTTATGAAAAGATTGCCATTACCGACCGGAATACGCTGGCAGGTATTGTACGTGCACATGCCGCAGCGCGTGAAAAAGACATTTCGATTATTCCGGCCTGCAGGCTTGATTTACTGGATGGCCCGAGTTTACTCGCTTACCCGACTGACCGGGAAGCTTACGGGCAATTATCTGCACTGCTTACTTTGGGCAATATGCGGGCAGAAAAAGGTTCATGCCACCTCGCGCGCGCAGATGTGTATGCACATTCGAAAGGATTAATTTTTACGGTAGTGATGCCTGGTGTTTTGAACAGGCAGTTTTCTTTTGAGGATAGTTTTATTGCTGCGGTAGCAGAATACCGCGAGGCTTTGGGTAACCAGCTTTATGCAGGCGCCACAAGAACTTATTCGGGGAATGATGATAAACTGATTTTCAGGATTGCGCAGCTTTCTTCCAGGTATGGGCTTAAGGTGGTGGCCACAGGTGATGTACATTACCATGATGCTTCGCGCAGGGAACTCCAGGATGTATTGACCTGTGTGCGTGAAAAGTGCACGATTGAGGAGGCCGGATTCAGGCTGCACCAGAATGCCGAACGCTACATGAAACCGGTAGATGAAATGAAACGGCTTTTTAGACGCTACCCTGAGGCGATAAAAAATACGCAGACGATTGCTGAAGCCTGCACTTTCTCACTGGATGAATTGAAATACGTCTACCCTGAAGAAATTAACAAGAGCGGCAGGCCACCACTAGAGGAGCTGGAATACCTGACCTGGAAAGGGGCGCATGCGTTATATGGTGAGGTAATCCCCGAAAAAGTGGTGAATACGGTACGCTATGAAATGGAATTCGTTAAAAAGATGGATTACGCCAACTATTTTCTTTTTGTGGAAGACATTGTACGCGAGGCACGCAGTCGGGGCATTTTATGCCAGGGCCGTGGTTCTGCCGCCAATTCGGCCATCTGTTATTGTTTAGGTATTACTTCGGTAAACCCCATGAAGTTTGAGCTGCTTTTTGAGCGCTTTATTTCCTCTGACCGTAACGAACCACCTGATATTGATGTTGATTTTGAACACGAACGCAGGGAAGAAATTATCCAGTATATTTATGACAAATACGGGCGTGACCGTGCGGCCATTGTGGCCACAGTTACCCAGCAACACCAAAAAGGCGCGGTACGTGATGTAGGCAAGGCGATGGGTTTATCGGTAGATACGATTAACAGGCTCTCTGGCTCGTTATGGCAATACACGGATGAATGGTTTGAAGGTAAAAGGATAGTGGAACAGGGACTGAACCCGGACGACACGCACCTGAAAAAGACCTTAGAGTTAACAGCGCAGATGATGGGATTCCCCAGGCAGTTAGGGCAACATACCGGGGGATTTGTGGTAACGCAGGGTAAATTAACCGACCTCTGCCCTATTTTAAATGCCCGGATGGAAAACCGTACCAACATTGAATGGAATAAAGATGATATTGATGCTTTGGGCTTTTTAAAGGTAGACGTTCTGGCTTTGGGGATGCTTACCTGTATCCGCAAAGCGTTTGATTTGTGCCGGGAGCACTATGGCAGGGAACTTACTTTGGCCAATATTCCCGAAGATGATCCTGATGTGTATAACATGATCAGTGTTGCCGATACTTTGGGGGTATTCCAGATTGAGAGCCGCGCGCAGATGTCGATGTTGCCCAGGTTACGGCCAAAGTGTTTTTACGACCTGGTGATAGAGGTAGCCATTGTTAGGCCCGGCCCGATACAGGGCGATATGGTACACCCGTATTTACGCAGGCGGAACGGAGAAGAACCAATAGTGTATCCTTCGCCCGAACTGGAAGAAATATTAGGCCGGACATTAGGCGTACCGCTGTTTCAGGAACAGGCCATGAAGATTGCGATTGTGGCGGCAGGCTTTAGCCCTGCTGAAGCAGACGGATTGAGGCGAAGCATGGCTACTTTTAAATTTAAGGGACTGGTAAACCAGTATGAAGAGAAACTTATTAGCGGGATGCTGGCTAAAGGCTATTCTTTGGATTTTGCCCAAAGGATTTTTAAACAGTTAGAAGGATTTGGCAGTTATGGCTTTCCGGAAAGCCATGCGGCGAGTTTTGCTTTGCTGGTATATGTGTCTTGCTGGCTAAAACACTATTATCCGGATGCCTTTGCGGCTGCTTTACTAAATAGTATGCCCATGGGATTTTACCAGCCTGCACAGATTGTAATCGATGCGCAGAAACACGGTGTTGAGGTAAGGGAGGTGGATGTAAATTATTCTGCCTGGAATAACCTTTTGGAGGGAAAAACTGCCAGGTATTTTGCGATAAGATTGGGGTTTCGCCAGGTCAAAGGCATCAGAGAGGAAGAAATGGAAGTTTTGGTTTCGTGCCGGGGCAATGGTTACGGCAACATAACCGCGCTTAGAGACGCAGGTGTTTCACTTGCTACACTCGAACGCCTGGCCGATGCCGATGCTTTCCGGTCGATTGGGCTTGACCGTAGAAAAGCGCTGTGGGAAGTTTCTGCTTTGCAAGACATACCGGTAGAATTGTTTAAAGGACAGCCATCTGGAACGGCCCTGGAAACGCAGGTAGAGCTTCCTCTTATGGGGCAAGGTGAACATGTGGTACAGGATTATGCCACGGTTGGCTTATCATTAAAAGCACATCCGTTAAGTTTTGTACGCGATCAACTGGATATGTTACGCATCCGCTCCTGCCACGCAATTAATAATGAGGCCACTGAAGGGCAACTGGTAAAAGTTGCAGGATTGGTATTGGTAAGGCAACGGCCCGGTACCGCCGGCGGGGTATGTTTTATTACGATTGAAGATGAAACAGGTTATTCTAACCTGGTAGTATTTGAAAAGCTTTTTGAAACTTACCGTAAGGAGATTCTGCATTCCAGGCTATTAATGGTGGAAGGGCGTTTGCAGCGAGAAGGCCAGGTGGTGCATGTGATTGTGAGCAAGTGTTTTGATTTTACCAAAATGCTGGGCAAGTTATTGCAGCGTGAGGCGGATGATTTGCCTGTATTGACCTTATCGCGAAGTGATGAAAAAACTGCACCTTACCCGGCACAAAATAAACGAACGCAGGTACGGGAGGAGATAAATAAGGAGGCTAAAGATGTTTTTCATGTGGGCAGGAATTTTAAATAGATGCTGCAGGTCTCATTCACAACCTAATTATCATGCATAGAAAGGGTTGTAGCGTTATTATCTACCTTAACAAGCTATTATACATCATTCCCAGCCACTACCATGGGGCTACAGCGCTCCTATCCTGCCATAAGTCTATTTTATTTTTCCTTGCGTTTATCTCCAATTGCACATAAAGCGGATCGTTAGAGTATTTTTTAAAATGCCAGGCCATGCTCAGTTTAATCATTTCCTGGTTCATCATCTGTTTATTATGATTAATCACTACAGCAATTAACCTTTTATAGTAGTCGTATTTCTGGCCTTGTATGCTAACCATTTGACCAAAGCATAAATCGGAAACGGCCTGTTTTATGTCTTGAGTCTTTTGCTTATTGATTTCTCTGTTCTGACAAGCCAGAAATAAAAAAGTAAAAGCTATTAATATGAAATTTTTCAATAATTGAGAACTTAATTTTTCAAATATAAAATAAGAGTAAGGCAGTGTGTAGTACCTTACTCTTATTTTTACATTGGTTTTGGTGGTTTTATAGGAGGCACGTGCCCCGTTTCTCCGCCCGTATCATCACCGCCACCATCACCTGGGTCAGTTCCTGGATCATCAATTCCACCGTTTGTGCTTACTGTTGTCCCGCCATTGTGGCCGCAATTGTTATTTGTATTTGTAGGCGTTGCCAAGCCAAGTAATATGGCAATAAAAAGAGGTAAAA